>Ga0210003_1001020_pt1 | contig 24911 bp, 18 predicted proteins | sample LantaG_FD_182804 | JGI IMG/M metagenome (GOLD analysis project Ga0210003, IMG submission 182804) | Deep subsurface microbial communities from Baltic Sea to uncover new lineages of life (NeLLi) - Landsort_02402 metaG (SPAdes) (version 2) | ecosystem: Environmental > Aquatic > Marine > Oceanic >... | reverse complement strand
CATATAATCTGACTGATTTACCGGATTTATTACTCGGCCCCAGAAATACCAGGTGCCTCCTGTGCCCCCGGCCGTGCTGATATCGAACGTCCAGCGAATCATACCCCCGACGCCGCCCGCCCGGCTAACTGCCTGGCCAAACGCACCGGCCTCATCAACGACAGGGAAATACTGACTACTCTCGGGATTGCGCTCGTCGAAATCCTCTGCTTCGAACCATATCTGATGACCGCCTCCGTAGCCGGAAATTTTGACGTTCTTCACAGCATGGACCGGCTTTGAAAACAGCAGCGATGCGAGCAGAATAACCAATTTGATGTGTTTTGCTGAGTTGTGAGACATTTTGGTTCCTCCTTCTAAAAGAAAAATAATAATAAAACGAGCAACAACAATTCACGCTACGACTTAACTCGGTGTTCACCCACCCGGGGCAATTTGCAAATGACTTGAGACAAACTCTTTCTTTCCAATGGCCGTTAGCCACATTGAAACCCTTTTATGTCAGATGAATAACCTCCATGTAAAGAAAACTTCTCAAGCTTAGGCTATTTTTTGAGCAGGAATTCCCCATATGCACTTCACTAAAACACTCCTGTCAGCCACAAGTCCCATAATACAAAGATTTCATTTCAATGTCAACACTATTCCGGTAGGAAATCCGGGATAAATATTATCTAATCTTGAAACGACTCCTCATAGAACTTGTATGGGCTTTCTTTCATGCCGACTCCTGCATAGGTATTTTGGCCGGTATGATTGGATTGCTCGACATAGAGGCGAAATCCACACATGTTTTGCTCTTGCGATGCCTTTTGCTTGAGGAATTCGTAGAGCTTTCTGAAAATGCCTCGCCGACGAAACTTCGGCTTGACATAAACACTCTGAATCCACCAGAACAGGCCGCAGCGCCAGTCGCTCCACTCATAGGTCACCATGCAGCAGCCCACAACTTCATCTGCTATTTCGGCGACAACGTAAAAACCGTGCTGCGGATTTTTGAAAAGCGTTTGCACGCCCTTAACGACTATGGGCGGCGAGAGCTGTTTCTGCTCGGTCTCCTGAGCCAATGCGATGTTGAATTTCACCAGTGTATCGATATCTTTTTCTTGTCCGGTTCTCACCGACAGGGCATCCGGCATTGTTTTCACCTCATCTCTTGAAGGGCTCATAAGTGACTTCCATTCCAGTAAGAACATTATAACCGGAGATGAAAAATAATTCAGCAAAGATTCTATTTCATCTTCCGGCGGGTTTTGCTCTTGATTTGTGACGGTTTTATTTGTATTTCGTAGTTGTGAATTTGGGATAGAACATGAGGCCGTCTCTTCGTGTGCCCATCGGAGAAAATGTATGGCATGTAAAAGGAGTTTCGCAGCGCAAGCATGAGCGTCTGGAATGGACATCCGTTGAAGTCGAAAAAAATCATAAAAATTGCGATAGTTATCTTCATTTTGGGTCTTGTGTGCGGCTTACTTGCATTTTTTTTCCCGCATAGTGAAGAAAATCCCTCGACGGCCATGTGGTACAGTATTGTTCCTCCCATGCTGGCTATCTTGCTGGCCTTTCTAACACATCACGTCCTTTTCAGCCTGGGGATTGCTATTGTTGCCGGCGGTTTTCTCACTTCGTTTCCACAGGCCCCGTTAAGTATTGACGCCTGGCTGCAGGGATTAAGAGCAATAAGTACCTGTGTCACGGACACTGTGACAAGCAGTACGAATCTTCTGATACTCGCCTTCATTCCGCCTATATTCATAATGATCGAGATTATTATGGCCTCGGGAGGTTTTCGGGGGATTATTTTGTGGCTCCTGAAGTGGGTTAAGGCCGGAAGATCCGCTCAGTTGGCGACGGCTTTGATGGGGCTGCTGTGCTTTATAGACGACTACGCGAATGCAATCATCGTCGGCTCGATGATGCAGCCCATTACGGACAGATTTCGCGTCAGCCGGGAGAAGCTTACCTTTCTCGTGGATGCTACCAGCGCACCTGTTTCGGGTCTGGCGGTTGTGAGTACCTGGATTGCCTACGAGGTCGGTTTATTCGCTGATATCGGGCAGGAACTGGGTATCGATAAAACCGGCTATTCGATGTTCTTCGATGCTCTGAGCTATCGCTTTTACTGTCTTTTGATGCTTGTTTTCGTATTTGTGCATATTATCGCCAAACGGGACTTTGGTCCGATGAAGACGGCGGAGAAAATGGCAGCGGCAGGCGACCTGTCCCGGGAACAGCAGGAGAATACATCGGATGACGTTGCTCGAAAAGATATGCCTCAGCCGACGCAACAGACCGGCAGGGCGGTCAATGCTCTTGTGCCGCTGGGCGGACTAATACTATTTCATATGAGCGGCCTCTGGATAGACGGCGATGGTCCGGCGAAGCTCAGGGAAGGCGGCTCATTGCTAAGCTGGATTTACTGGCGAGAGGTTATAAGTAATGCTGAAAACAGCCATCTCATCCTTTTTTCCGCCGCTATTTTCGGTATGACGCTGGCCTTGCTCTGCGGGCTATTGTTTGGGTCGTTGCGTTTTTCCGTCGTTTACAGATGTTTTAAGCGGGGTATTAAGCGGGCTATTATGCCCTCATTTATACTGATTCTTGCCTGGTCGCTTAAAAATTGCTGTGAAAGCCTGGGGACCGGAGATTTTCTAACAACGATTCTGGCAGACAGGATTTCGCCATCCTGGTTCCCCGCAATTCTGTTTATAGTCGCTTCAATAACTTCTTTCGCTACAGGCACCAGTTGGGGCACAATGGCCATTTTGATCCCAACAGCGATACCAGTTGCCTTTGCTCTTGACGGACAAACGTATGGTTTGACCACAATGATAAGCCTCGGAGCGGTTCTGGACGGTGCGATATTCGGCGATCATTGTTCACCAATCTCCGATACGACAATTATAAGTTCTACTGCCAGTTCCTGCGAGCTGATGCGGCATGTTCGTACACAACTGCCTTACAGCCTTTCAGTAGCGGCAATTGCATTAATTTTTGGATACATACCAAGCGCTCTTGGCCTGGCGCCGGGTTTAAGCTTTACCATGGCGATTTTAGTCATCGTGAGTCTATTTATTGGCTTAAACTATTTCCTGAAAACGAGTTAAGTAAATTCAAGTTGAAATAGGACCCAAATCTTAATTTTGCCGATAGTGTTCAATTCTTGGTTTCAAGCAGAATTAATATCCTCATTTTTACCCTGTTAAACCCCATTTTTGGATTTTTTTTATTTATTTACAAAAAAATGAAAAAAGACTATCAACATTTTCCGATTCTCAAACGCTATAGGGATAGAAGCACATTTAGCTCTTTGTTGTAACCGTTACGGGAAACCGTTTTTTATTAACCCAATTTAAGGTATGGAGGTAATTATGAAGACGAAACATTTTGTATTAGCGAGTTTGTGTCTATTTTCTATTAGCGGTATCGCTTTTGGGGATAGACAACTGGAGAGGGCTGAGATTTTGCAGATCCTTGAGAAGCTGACAAGCCAGCCAACAAAGACCTGGATAGCTGCCGGTACGATTCAGGCAACACATGAAGAATACAGAGCACCGAAAATAACGAATGCAAGCACGATCAGCAGTGAAATCACAAAGGCTGTCCAGGAATATCAAAACAGCCCGGACAAAGTGGAATTGGCAGCAGAACTGCAAAAATTGAAGCTTGATGCGATCCCGTTTAATGTTCGTTACCGGTTATCCAACGAAATGACCATGAATTCCACCGTTGTCGTAAAATTTGATGGTAACAGATTCTATTGGGAAATTAAAGTAGATTCCCGAAATGACTCTGTAAAGCCAGGCGCGGCCCTGCAAGATAATTTTATGACCAACGATTTCAACCTCGAGTGGAACGCCAGGCGTATCTTCTCATGGGACGGCCAAAAGTATACGATGTATTCACTGCCTGCTAATAAGGTAATAGTTGATACGACTAACTCGTATCCACACGTTGTTAATGGCCCATTGACCGCCGGGATCGTTCCCTGGGGATATGGTCTTTATACGTACAAGAACCTTTCCGCAGCCACATCCTCCGCAACAGAGATGATCATCGGCGGGCAAACGCAAATCCATCTTACGCTGAATAACTCAGATGGCTCGGAAATGTCCTTTGTGCTGGACGCGGGGAGAAATTACGCTGTTATTTCCCATTCAACAGATGGTCCTGATAAAGTCATCTACAGACAATACGACAACTACCAACAGGTCTCGGGGGCCCTGGTCCCGATGACGATTTCAATCGAACAATACGATGCTTTTACAAACAGACTCTTAGCCACTGATTACTGGAATATCACCTCAATTAGCGGCAATACTCCTTCGATAGGGAATTTCAGCCTTGATTACGAACCTGGTGCGTTAATAGAGTACCAATCTAATGTGACCGATAGGCCAGCATTGTACCGTTACTCATACACGGTCGATTCGGATCAGCTCTTAACAGAGAGGTTGGATTATGCCGCATCCGAAAGCACACAGGCCCAGAACTGCGCGACGGCGGCGCTGAAATATGCCGCTTCGAAATTAGGCAAGGATTTGACTTACCGGCAGCTTGCAAAAATGGTCGATAGGCCGGGCAGGGCGACGAGCCTCGATACAATTAAGGATTTTGCGGAGCGTTCGGGCTTGTATTGCCGGGCGGTCAGGACCGATGTTCAAACTCTTAAGAACCTGAGCGGATGCCAGGTAATACTGCATTTTCCCAAAAAGGACCATTATGTCGCGCTCGAAGGGATTGATGACGAGTACGCCTGGAGCGTAGATTTGTCAAAAGACAAATTCTACTACCGAACGGACCTTAATTTCTTAGATATGGACTGGTCCGAGGGTACTGCACTTTTGATTTCCGACCGGCCTATCCTGTTACAGGGTAAAAGTGCCGAAATTGCCGACAGTCAGCTTAGCAGCATAGTGGGCGGGTCGGGGTATACATGCTCGTATTTGCTCCAGGAGTATGACGTCATATATTGTATGAATCCCATGGTGGGAGAATGTGACGGTTACTACGAGGCATATCTTACAAGATATGGATGTGAATTTGCCCAGAGTGGCAGTTGTGAAGAAGAAAGAATGGTCAGATCCGCAGAAATTTTCTGCATAGTCGATCCTTACGATTTCTATAATTGCACTGTAACAGGGGACTGGACCTTCTTCTATATGCGGGCATGTGATTAGCGAGGGCAGTAATGCGACAAGACAGGGCAGGTGGGCATTTATAGTCCCACCTGTCCTTTGTTAACTGTTCGGCCATATTGGATGTTAGAATCTATGTTGACTCATCACAAAGACAATCATAAAATATGTGATTATGAAACGCCCCTGTTTTACTCTCATTGAATTGCTTGTAGTTATTGCCGTAATTTCTGTTCTTGTAGCCATATTGATTCCTGTATTGCAGAGTTCAAAACAGCGGGCCAGGGCAGTCCTATGCAGCTCAAATATTAAGCAGTTGACAGTTGGTATGTTTATGTACGAAAACGAAAACCGAACATTCCCCTATGGTTTTTATAGTACTTTTAATTCGCCTCCAGGCGGTTATCTTGGAGGCTATGCATATGATAGAATAGGATGGTGGTGGTTCCACTTTGTAGAAGGATTCTACGAGAAATCAAACAGGAAAACAACTGTAGTTAGTTGTCCCTCCAAACAGCTAAGCATTCCAAGGCTTAAGAATAATATTCTCTGTGGCAATTACGGTGTAAACCAGTCGATATGTAAAAGCTCCGATGATATTCAACGCAATAGAGATGAGTTTGTTGGGACACCTTTGCAAGGCAGTGACATGCCGCATCCCGGCCAGACACTGCTGATTGTTGACAGCGGCTATGGGGTAATAAACTGGTGGCATGTTACAGATGTACCTCCGGCAACTCTGGGCAGCACAATTATAGAAGACACTGCTTATATCCCCGGGCTTGAGATTAATAAAAACAGAGACTTATGGCCTGGCCAGGAGAAAGATGCAGTTGACGGTCGTCATCCTAACAAGACTGTCAATATTGGATTTGCGGACGGCCACTCTGGCCTTACAAGAGCTAACGATTTGATTGTAGAGAAAACAGACGATGCTTATACGAACAGAAGCCCCCTTTGGTCGCCCAAATGAAAAAGCTTAAAAAGAGGCCTCTTGAATAACAGATTCCATTTTACTATCACTTAAGTATTCAACTGCCTTCGTCGATACGAGAGTGTATTCAGTCTCGCTGTCTAACTTTCTGTAAGCTTCAGTTCTTAGAGGGAGATTTGTTTTTAAATCTACAAAAAATCGCCATTTATTGAACACCACCTGACCAGCAAAACTTCTTTTAATCCATATGAAGTCGTATATTGCAGTGTCACTGGTAGCTTTGAAATCGTTGCTTGTCACGTGGTTCCATTCTGCATCTTCAGGAACTAAAGATAAATCGCTAAACGGGACTAAGCCTAAGAAGCCGGACATCATCTTTTCGGTTTCAGCGATAATTTCTACCGATAGCGGCGTCTCAATAGAAGCAGTATTCAAATGTTTCACCCTCATGACTTTGTTTGCAAGATCAAATAAAACCGATTGTTCTCCGGTCTTCGTCATATAGATACTTGATGAACGTGATACCCATCTTTTTTGTTCAGGTTCCGTTTTGCCTGGTTGAAATGTTGCTATACAGATATTCCTGGCGTTCTCAATGGCCCTGCAAATCTGTTCGATGGTAACTGCGTTGGCTGCCGGTGCATTGAATAACAGGGCAAGCCCGACCGCAATAACAGCGGCGGCGGCAAGGCCGGCTCTGAACAACGGTTTCAGATTCAATGCCGAGGCTTTCGTTTTCAAGGTGGCGGCAAAATCCAAGGTTCTTGCCGGCTGCTCGGTATCCATTTTATCTTTGCCATTTTCTATTTCCACATTTATCGGGAAGCCCGCATAAGGTTCGGTTACGTCGGGCGATTGAGTCTCAGCGGATTCACTTATATTATATATTGTAACGATCTCAGATTCGGCCCGTTCTGCAATATTGTAAATCGTAAGATGAAGCTCCTGCATTTTGGCCAGGCATGTCGGGCACACGCGAAGATGCGATGTGAGGGATTCCCGGAATCCAGCATATTCGTCATCAGCCGGATCAATCCCGTAAGGCAGGCAGTAATCGTAAATATCGGCGGCTGTGACCGACTCACAGGAAAATCCGTCTTGAAGCGCACCGTTTTGCAGTAATTTTTTACGAACGTTCTCGCGGTGAAGATATAGTTCTTTCCGGCAGTTGGGACAGGTGCAAAGGTGTTTTAATATTTCAGCGTTCGTTTCGTGGAAGGCCATCGACACAACTGACGGGATAGCAGCTTGAGCCTGAGAACAGCAAAAGTCATCTTCAATCGGCTTTTCCGCCAGGATTTGGCCTAAACGGCACAAAATTTTATGAGGAAGATGCAGATCCAGCAGGATCATAAGGTCATCGCGGCAGAATTGGCATTTATCGAGGTGTGTCGTTATCGGTGTTGGAATCCTTATTCGCAAGGCCGGATCAGCCAAACTGGCGAGAAATGGTTTTACAGTATCACATTTTACCGATTCGCCAATATACTCAAAGTGGAGTCTTAGAAGGGTGCTGATAGCTGAATCTTTCCGGCTTTGCTCACTGTCGAATCTCTCGTCTGCCTTTACAAACAGATCTTTCAATCTGTCCATTTCTGTATGACAATTCAGGCATTGCGTTATGTGTTGCAAAGCACCTTCAGGAATGACTCCTCTGGTTTCCTTGCTTAGGAAATCATAGTAATATAAGCGAGCATTCGTACAATTTGTGTCGGGATTGTGTGAGATCATTTCGTGCCATCTTTATTATCAGGGACAAATTCACGCATTTTCTTCATGGCGGCAGAAAGATACCGAGAAACAATTCTTTTATTAACATTCATCTTCTCTGCCGTATCTTTAATACTGAGGCCATGTCCATAACGCTGGACGACGACTTCAGCTTCACGTTTGGGTAAACGACTTTCAATCAACTGAAACATTTTTTTTGTGCCTTCCATCAGGATGGCGGTTTTTTGGGGATCTTGCGGTATTTCAGAATGTTTCCGGCATTCGGCGTACTTATGAATATGATCTCGATGATTTTTTATTTGGCGGGAAACGTCAATAACATCATTTGTGAGAGCCCTGTACAGATATCCTCTGATATCCTGGATTCCAGAAGGAATTGGCTTTCGGACGATAGACACAAAAAATTCCTGGAAAATATCATCCGCCTTGGTCTCGTCTTTAATGTTAAAATGAATTATAGCTCGAATTTCATCGCCATATCTATCAAAGACTTCCGAAGCTAATCCTACTCTTTTTCGGATTTCCGGCCTATTCGTCTCGCTGATAATGGTGCTTTTTTCCCCGTCAGTCATTCAAGCTCGCCCAAAAACCTAAAATTGAATAGTCAACGTTCAGCAGAGCAGCTTCGCTTCATCGTAGATAGTAATATTAACATAAAACCTGATTATATGACCGATAATGCGTAAAGTCAATTTAAATAATTATAAGAAAACTATATAGGCATATAGGTGTATTTGGCCTACGTTTTTATAAGTCCCTCTTATTAAAGAACTTGTCGGTTGTGGCCGTGATTGGCCGAGTCTTGTTTTTTCGAACAATGTATAAGTGTTAAAGCCAAATCTCTCCAAATCTGATGATTATGATTCGGTTTTATCTAACCGGGCCTTGTTGATAGAGTTGATATTTCATTTTGGTATCAGCGCTCTAATCATTTCCTCATCGGGCTGGCCGGCTTGCCCGACTATCCCGAAGCCTCCCTTGTAGTCCCAGTTTGCCCAGGCAATATTGTGTTTTTCCAGGTTATGGCGAATGTCCGAGTACCACTGCAATCTTGCTTTGCGGGGAACTGTCGGCAGGCATCCCCACTCACCGCAGTAAAGCGGCAGATCATATTTCTTTGACATCGCTAAAGGCTTCTCAAACAATTTCTCAAGAATCTCACGATTATAGACGCCATTATTTCCCTTCACTATCCCGGCAATGTCCGCCGGCAATCCTTCGATATCGTTTGGGGCAACAATTCGCCCCGGATAGTTCACCGGGCCTTTGTACCTGCCGACTCCCGTCCATGAGGCTTTGTAGTGGGTGATCAGCATGGGTGTGTAGAAGTGGAAACTGAGTATTATGTTACGATCTCCCTCGGGTATCCTGAGTTGGTCGAATGTGCTTACCGACTGCCATCTGTTCGAGCCGATTACGATTGTCCGGTCAGGCTCTTGTTTTCTAATTTCTTTCACAGCCTGTTCTACCAGTTGTTCCAGTCTTCAGGGTCGTCCGCTACCGGTTCGTTCATTGGTTCGTAAGCCACCAGACTGACCGGATATTTCTTAAGCTCGGCAGATAAATCCCTCCACAGCAGCAGGAATTTTTCCTGTGCTTTCGGATCGGTCCACAACGGCTTGTCTTTGGCATTGAAATGATGGGAACGCAGAATGTGCAGGTCTACAACCACCTTCAGTTGCTGGCTGTCGGCCCATTTGATCGCATTATTGAGAAGTGTGAATGCTTCATTCTCTTTATTTCCGCTTTCGTCCCACATCTGTTCTTCATCTATAGGAAGCCTGATATGGTCATAGCCCAGCCCTGCAATATACTCTACATCTTTTTTTGTAAAGAAAGCTTGCCGCTCCTGCCTGCGCCTTTGGCTTTGTGAAAGCCAGTGACTTATATTAACGCCTCTTGAAATATGGAAAGCGGAATCGCCGGCGCAAAACGCATCTCCGGCACAAATCAAAAAAAGAGCTGCTGCAAAAAGCGAAATACACATGATGGAGTTTATTTTTTTCATCGTCTTATCCCTTTCAAGTTCATATTAGTTACCGCCGTCTTTGCCGACCAGGCGATAGCTTACGAACGCTATATATTTGTTATCCGGCGACCAGGATGGGACGTTTATTGTACCTTGTCCGCCGAACAAGCGGGTCAGGACTCTGGGCTTATCTCCTGAAGAAGGCATGATACGTAAAGCAACATCTTTGTTTGGAGGATGCCCTTTCACTTCCTTATCATACGACACAAACACAATCTGTTTTCCGTCGCTGGACGGATGGGGAAACCAGTCGGCATATTGATCGTCATTGGTCATCTGTATCTGGTTTGTGCCGTCACTGTCCATCCGCCATATTTTCATCGCTCCGGTACGTTCGGAATTGAAGTATATATATCTGCCATCAGGAGAGTAGTCGGGGCCGTCATCCAGGCCTTCGACGTTTGTCAATCGAGTTTCCTGCCCGCCTTCAACGGCAATCGTATAGATGTCGTAGTTTCCGTTTCTTTCGGCACAGTAGGCGAGAGTCTTGCCATCCGGTGACCATCCATGCCAGTAGGAAGGTCCCAGTTCGGTTATCTGCCGTGGTGTCCCTCCGGTAGCGGGTAAAACATAAATGAGTGATTTTCCTTCGTGGTGGTGGCTGATCGCCAGCAATTTGCCATCAGGAGAAAAACCGTGGTCGTTATTGCAGCGATTAGCGAAGTCTGTATTTAATTGCACAGGTTTGCCGCCGGAAACAGGGATTGTGTAAAGTTTGCCTCCGCCGTTAAAGAGAAGGTATTTGCCGTCGTTAGACCAGTTAGGAGCTTCAAAATGCGTGCCCGAGCGATAGACAATGTGCCTTTGGCCCGTTTCTACAGATATTGTTTCGAGGGAACTTTCAATAATCCGATCTTCCATTTTGTGCTTGCCCAGTGACTTCATTTCAACTTTAGAAAAAATTGCTGATTCCGTAATAGTATCATCATGGGAGCAAACGGCCAATCCCACATAAACAGGATCCACCAAAGCCACGGATACGGATCCGGCAGGCTGGAATACTTTTCCATCTTCGCTGGTGTATAGAGAAAAGACGTCACCGTGCCGTTCGATGCGCAGAAAAGCGGGAGCAGAAATCGGAGACCGTATTTCATATGTTTGTTCGCCTTTGGTTTTTCGAAATTGCAGGGAAGTTAAACCGTCGCCGTGAATTACGGCATCGGCATAAGGGGAATCGAGACTCAAACTCTGACGAATCATCCAGCCAGCCTTTCGATGGGCGTTTTTCCCATCCCCAATCCAGCGGATTCTTGTTGTCAGGCTGAAATCGCCGGAATCTTTTTTCCATAAATACTGAAATGCGTCCTTCTCCCCCCAGATATTCGCGCCGCCTCCGGTTATCTGATACTCATTACTGCCTTGGATGAATTTTGCCGAACCGGCATGTGTTGTCAGACCGACATCTGAATTATTATCGAATATGCCCGTGGATTGTGCACTGACATCACACTGCGTGAAGGAAATAACTGAAAGCATTATAAGTAAAACAGATAGTTTTGGTAGAAATCCTGAGAAAATTGATGAAAAACACCTCGGTCTCATAGTCATATCCTGTACTTAGCTCCTATTGTTTTATACTGCTTAATACGACGATTGTATGAAAGCATTTTACAATTCTCCTTGTATTTAGCAAGGTTATATAAAAAGCCCCTGTTGTCAGAAGGAAGGGGAGTGATGGCTACAGGGGCTAAGAAGCGCACTTTCTTTTTCAGAAAGCTCGTATTGTCGAATATACAACTGATTTCCATACTCGTCTATTGTGGTGACTACGTATTTTTACAGAAAAATCAAGATTCAAGTCGGATTGGAAATCTGCCGGAGTATTCTGTCTCAGCATGCTTAAGTTCTTGCCTAAAATGTGTTTAGATGTGATTGCTTTGGAGTAATTGATTCTTATATTAAAAAAATCACAAACTTCAGGATCTATTGCTCAGGTAGACCATTAAATCTGGCTTTACAATCCTGCAATTCAAAGTTGCTCTAAATTTCAGCTCTATGGTCGAAAAGGCTGACATTCAGGTGGTTTTCTGTTATCCTGCCTTTCAGCAGTTTGCACTCTTAGTGTAAAATAAGTAGCAACTTAAAAAGAATCAGCGATATAAGAAAATGGCAAGGAAATTCACGCTGACATCCAGAAGCGCGGCCGGGCAGATAGACTTTGCGGCCGATCTCAACGAAGAGCAACTGGCCGTTGCGACCGCGCCTGCCGGTCCAATGTTAGTTGTGGCCGGTGCCGGAAGCGGTAAGACGAGGGCACTAACGTATCGTCTGGCCTGGCTCGTTAATAATGGAGTGGATCCATCCCGCATCATGCTCGTGACCTTTACCAACCGGGCCGCCCGCGAAATGCTCAGCCGGGTGGAGGTTCTGGTAAAGCAGAAAACAAGAGATATTTGGGGCGGCACGTTCCATCATATCGCCAATCGGATTCTTCGCCGGCACGGCAAGATGCTGGATATCTCCCCGGATTTCACGATTCTGGATCGGGAAGACTCGAAAGACCTTATCGCTTCATGTGTTCAGGATGCAGGGGTGGACATTCGACAGCGGCGATTTCCGCAAAAATCGGTTCTGGCCGCCATTTCCAGTTTCGTCCAAAACACGCTGGAACCGTTGGAGGATGTTCTCGCCAAACGCTATCCGATGTTCATTCGAGAGGCCGGCGAGATCGAGAAGGTGCTGATCCTTTATAACGCCAGGAAGAGAGAGCGGCAACTGCTGGACTTCGACGATCTGCTCAGCTTGTGGCTGCGGCTTCTGACTGAGCACGAGCAGGTTCGAACGGCTCTTGCAAATCAGTTTCTGCACATTCTCGTCGATGAATACCAGGATACGAATGCCATCCAGGGCTCTATCGTCGATCTGCTGGCCTCCAAACATCGCAGCCTCACCGTTGTGGGCGATGACTCCCAATCCATTTACAGTTTTCGTGGAGGGACTTTTGAGAATATTGTGACTTTCAGGGAGCGATATCCCGATGTCAGAGAGTATCGCCTTGAGACGAATTATCGTTCCGTCGTGGAGATTCTCGCGCTGGCCAATGCCAGCATCGCACATAACAGCCGGCGGCTCGACAAGACGCTCAGGGCAAAAAGGCCATCAGGACTCAAGCCTGCGATCGTCCCGGCCCAGGACCACTACGTTCAGGCCCGGTTCATCGCCGAATACGTGCTCCATCTGCTCGATGAAGGACGGAATCTAAATGATATTGCTGTTTTGTATCGCAGTCACTGGCATTCTCTTGAGATTCAACTGGAGTGCCAGCGTCGCAACATTCCGTTTCACGTTCGGGGAGGGCTGCGATTCTTCGAGCAGGCGCACATGAAAGATGTGATATGTTATATGCGAATCCTGCAGAATCCGCACGATGAGCTTGCCTGGCTGCGGCTGCTCAAAATGCTGCCCCGAGTAGGCGGCGCTTTATCGCGCAGGATGTGGAACCATATCGGCAGGGCGGACGAAACGTTAAAGCTTGCGTCCGAGCCGGAGACGGCCGGCCTTCTGCCTGCCGGAGCAAGACCTTTCTACGTAGATTTTGTCGGGCTCGTCAGGGAATTGGCAAAGCTCGATTCCCCCGCGGAGATTATCGATACGGTGCTGGAGCGGTGCTACGATGACTACCTTATTTCTCACTATGATGGAGCCGAGCTTCGCAAGCAGGACATTCGCGCTCTGGCTAATTTTGCCGCACAGTACAATACCGTCGAGGCTTTCCTGGCTGATGTTGCTTTATCGGGAGAATTTTCCGGCGAAACTGTGGTAACCGGGCCGACCGAACAGGAATTCGTAACGCTCAGCACGGTTCATCAGGCCAAGGGGTTGGAATGGCCCATTGTTTTCATTCCCTGGCTGGCGGATGGAAGGTTTCCTACGGATCTGGCCATCAATACCCAACAGGAACTGGAGGAAGAAAGGCGGGTCTTCCACGTGGCGGTGACCAGGGCCAAAGATGAACTTTATCTGGTTGTGCCTCAGCTTTACCGCAACCGGTCTCGCAGCCTGATAATGATGAAGCCGAGCCGTTTTTTAACGGAGATCGCACAGGATCTGACCGAATATATGGAGCTGGATGAGGGCCTGCCGCATTTGATCGCGGGCGAAAAACAAGATGTTTTACCCGGACCGGAACAAGCCTGATAAGGGCGTTTTCCTTGTCTCTAAAATCGGAAAAGGCAGCCGAACATATAGACAGGGCCTCCGAAGTCGAAACCTGAATCTTTCTTGTCGTAATGATATTGGACCTCGAACTGCAGCTCGAAATTTGATGCGATTGGTACTGTCAACCCCGCCGTGACAAAGGGGAAAAAGCCGTTGGCCAGTGTATCCGTGCCCTCATCGCTTCCAGTGTATGTATAGAATACGTCGGGGATATACTGGTCTTCATAGGTATCATAATATTCGTATTCCCATGAATCAAGAAACCAGAAGTATCCGATACCTCCTCCAACGTAAGGCTGAAGCCAGCCACTGTCGCCTAATGGATACAAACGCCCGGCAAGACGCAGGTCGAAGATGGAGTAACGATCCGTATAAAACTCTTCGATCAGCACATCGTCTTCGTATCCCGCATATTCATCGTGAAAAGAACCGAATGATGAGCCGCCGAATGTTAGAGCCAGGTCGAAATGGTCGTCGCCGAATCGTGGGCTGGCGAGTTCCACCTCGAATCGAGCCCGTGTTGTTTTGTCTAAGTCGATGGGGCTATCCATCGTTTGGGCACCCACTTTGATTCCAATTCCGGGGCCGGAGCCTCCGGCGATACATGTGGTTGCCCAGCAGAGCAGCGTGATCGCCGAACATATCCGGATTCCGCAGCGATGAGCCGGGACGGCACGTTCGATGCTAAAACAATGGATCAGATTCCGGTATGGCTTTTGTCCCCATCTGTTGATAGATTTTATCTGTGCCATTTCGTAGATCTCCTTCAACAATTACAAGCATGTTAAAGACTGAAAATATACAAGATTCTTATCTACTTATAATAGGCACTAAAAGGTGTTTTGGTAACGGGCCTTATGCAGTTATGATCACGTTTTGTACCTCATGGATATTCTAAGCAGTTGCAAAAAGACAGGTGTGATTCGCCGGATACTCGTTGCTCTGTGCCATTATCTTGTGGAATTCTATCGGCGCCGCGATAGAATGGCCCATTCTAAGGTGCAAGACGATGAAAGGTGTATTGGACAAAAATTCGATAAATGCTTTACATGGCGTTCGTCCGCTATATGGCGCCGCGTTCATGATGGCTATAAGTCTCAGCGCGTGGTGGACGACTATGCCCTTTATCGTTCGTAATATCGGCGGCTCGGAGGACCACGTCGGTTACGCCTGGGCTGCAAATATGTTAGGTTACCTGGTTTGTCTGCTCCTGGCGGGCACAGCTTTGGGTCAGCACAATCCTAAGAATACTACACGCGTCGCCACGGCCATTACTGTTGTATCGGCCCTGGCAATGAGTGTTGTGGTTTATGCGATCCTGTCGAAGGAACTGGTTGGTAACCTGGTACTGATCTGGACCGTAATTGCTGCCGGTACGGTGGCCGGAGCAGCCATGTCACTATTCTGGCCTTTTCTTATGAGCTGGGTTTCGGAGGATTTCGAAGGGCCGACCTTGAATCGCCGGCTTGGAACCTACAACGGCGCCTGGTCCGGTGCTGCTATCGTAGGCCCTTTGCTTGGCGGAATCCTCATCGAGACAAATACGGTGTTTCCCGTCGTCTTTGCCGCAGCCAGCATGTTTGTCTGCTTTCTATTTCTGAGCGTGGCAAATGACGGCTCGGTCCATACAAGTCTGTTTGGAGATGAGGACAATCAACCCGTCGTCGGCTGTGAAAACAGAGCCGACCTGATGCGGTTCCGATGGATGGCGCGCATTGCTCTATTCAGCTCCTGGGCATGCCTGGGCATCACTCGCTCTCAGTTTGCACTGCTTTTTACCGACATCGGTTATTCCGAGACATGGTTCGGCATAATGGTCACGATATTCGGCGTCTGCAATTTCACAGTGATGACGGCAGCCGGCAGAAGTGCATTCTGGCACTTTAAATCCTCTCTCTTAATTGTGGTTCATGTGCTGATTTCGGTATCACTTGTGCTGATTATTTATGGCCGGTCACTGCCGGTATTTGCCCTGTCATTTGTAGTTATGGGCTGCGGTTTCGGTTTTGCCTATAGTTCGCACCTGTACTACGGCGCCTGCGGCACAAAAAAACGCTCCGTACAGATGGTTATTCACGAAACCACAATCTCCATCGGAGTCATTGTCGGCTCGGGTGCCGGCGGATACTTCGCAAAGAACCTCGGTCTCTACTCGCCTTACTGGTTCGCCCTGATTCTCCTGGCAGTCGGTTTTGTTGCCCAGCTCATGCTGTTGCTAAAGAGTAAATATACGCGAGAAGCAAAGAAATAATGCTAAATCAACAGCCTTTTACTATTAACAGGCCGCTCATTTGCAGATTGTTGTGATTCAAAGACGGCTTTGATATTATAATAGAATTGAAAGGTGGAAAATGCTGCCGGCTATGCACAAACAACGAGGATTTACACTGATAGAATTGCTCGTAGTGATCTCCATTATTGCTTTGTTAATGGCAATATTAATGCCGGTACTGAGAAAGGCCCGGGAGCAGGGCAAGGAAGTGGTATGCCGGAACAATTTGCGCCAAATCGGCCTGGCTGCCACTTTTTATGCCGGTGAGTACGGTTATTTAATCCCCCGCTCGGCGGAATGGGGAGGAGACATAAAGCCGTGGTTCCAGCTTTTCATGCCTTTTTTGTCACAGAAAGCCGTCGGTGACGACTATCGTAGTGTTAAGATATTTCGTTGTCCAAGTTATCCCGACAAGAGACAGACCGTCTGCTACGTCGTCAACGGTTGGGGCAATGACGGTGACGGGGGTATGCAGGGGACACCGACCAGGCTGACCGCCTGTAAAAGCCCGGCCCAGGGCATCTATCTTGCCGATAATGAGGATGGGCCCTGGAGGACCATAATCACAAAGGCGACCGACCGGGATGTCACGAGGTGTGACGTTTTCCGCACAAGCCATCTGCCGAACTCTGACAGTCAGGACATAACCGGAGGCCGGCGGGTAGCAAAGGCTCGGCATAAATACGGATGTAATTGTCTGTTTCTCGACTGGCATGTAGAATGGATGGCTGCCGAAAAGATGACCGCAGACATGTGGAACTTCGAAGAATACAACTAAACGTGTTGGATGGTAGCATAGGTTCGCACATATAGTTCCCCGCGCAACTGGACGGGCGGCAGGATGCATGTAGTGCTTTTAACCTTTTGGAAAACAGAGCAAAATGGCGCCGATTCAAGCAGCTTGACGCCGGCTGACCAAGAAGAGAAAAAAATACGCCTGGAGGGATTCGGACCCCCAACCTTCGGTTCCGTAGACCGACGCTCTATCCAATTGAGCTACAGGCGCAAAACTTTTAAGCTTTGCCAGTATAATAAGTTGCCAAAGATAGTGTCAATGTAAATATCACCTGAATGGTGAAAAAACCGACAATAGCTTCATTTTTGTATCAATCGTCGTAGGTTTTGTCCGGTATTCTTTTCCGGAAATTTACTCTCCGAGGCCGAATACTCGCAGAGCATCCAAAAGGTCTCACTAACGGCCTGGCTTCTTCGGTTTTGGAGTAACCGGCAGAGGCAGATAGTCCTGGTTTAGAATCATCCATTCCTGCAGGGCGGCTTTCAGGTCTTGTTCTATGCCGGCCGTCGCAGGCTTGCCAATCAGATTGTTAAATTCGTAAGGATCTTCCTGAAGATCGTACAACTCGAACATTGGCCGCTGTTCGGCAAAGAATGCCTTCGAGAACTTCGCATCCAGCGCTGAGGCCTCGTGCCGCTTTTGCAGGTCTTTCCACATGGCTCCTCCGGCGAAATCCACCGGCGAGTAGGGCAATTGCCACAAGGCGTTGTATATGAATTTATAACGGGACGTAATGACACACCTGCCAAGGTCGAAAGGACCGGTTCCCCGCGGCAGACCTGAGCCGTGAGCCCCTCGCTCGGCAAAGGCGTATTTGCGATCCTGGAACTGTTTACCTGCAAGAGCGTTCAGGAAGCTGACTCCGGTCATTTCTTTTGGCGCTCTGACACCGGCGGCATCGAGAAATGTCGGGGCCAGGTCCTCGCCCGAGATCAAAGCATCGGACTTCGTGCCGGGCCTTACACGCCCCGGCCAGCGCACAATCAGGGGGACCTTCAGACCGCACTCGTACAAAGTGCCTTTGCCGCGAAGCAGGGCTGCGCCGTTATCCCCCATGAACGCAACTATGGTATTGTTCTTAAGATTATTCTCGTCCAGCACCGCCAGCAGTTTTCTGATTTCTTCGTCGAGGTGTTGTATCTCGCCGTAGTAGCCGGCAAGGTCTTTTCTCACCAAAGGTGTATCGGGCAGATTGGCGGGAATTTTGAGCGAGTCGGGATCAGGCTCGTAAGCCTTGGCCGTAAAGGTTCGGTGCGGATCGCTGTATCCAACTTGCAGAAAGAAGGATTTGCCCTTCGGGACCAGGCCAAGAAAAGTTTGGAGATTCTGAGGATTCTGCGCAAAGTTCCCGGAACCAATCCAGTCGACTCGTTCATGGAATGTTTGCAGGTTGTATTTATCGAAGACTTTCTTCGACGGTTCGGGCAAGCTCCCGGAACCATCGAGATGGAAGGTCCGCCCGCACAGGCCGGTATAGTATCCCTCGCGGCGAAGCAGTTCCGGGAAGGCCGGAATGTCTCTCGGCAGAGGGGCCGAAAATCGGGTCATTCGAATATCCACCGCCGACCGTCCCGTCATCAGCGAAGCACGGGAAGGAACGCATTGAGGTGCGGTTGTATAGGTGCGCTCAAAACGCATTCCTTCTGCCGCCAGCTTGTCCAGGTTCGGCGTTTTGAGATTGGGATCGCCGTAGCAGCCCAGATGCGGCACGCTATGGTCATCCGAGAGAATGAAAAGGATATTAGGTTTGTTATTGTTAGATTTGGTTATGCTCTCCTGCGCGAAGGCACGACTCGATACGGCCAGGCCGGCTACTGAAGCCCAGGCCAACCCAAGAAAACTGCGACGGTCGATGGATTTCATAATCTTTCCTTATCAATATTCATATAGATGTTTCATTTTCAGAGCAGAGTAGATAAGTTCCTGTGAATTCCAGGAAAAACAACCTCGGCAACACGAATAATAATTTTGACATCATAAAGGCACGGGAGCTATTGACACAAGCATAATTTTGGATGGATTAAAAGCGTGGTGAAGCCTCTGCTATAACTCAGTTTTGTAAACATAATGATTTTCCCGGTACTCACAGGAATCTGAAAAGACTATACTAAACCGTCCATCCTTGCTATAATACTGCTCAGAAGAATCATGACTATTTGCGAATTTGACGGCCAAAAATCGCTCAAAGACAGATATAACACAGGAAGGAAAGAACTTATGAAGAATCAACAAGCTAATTCCATTCATACGAAAAAGAGGATTACCCGAAGAAATTTCATAGCGGGCACGGCGGCGGCCACGGCCTTCACTATCGTACCTCGCCACGTCCTCGGCGGCAGCGGCAACATCGCACCAAGTGAAAAGGTCAACGTCGCCATTATAGGTACGGGCGGCCAGGGCATTGTCAACATGAAGCAGCTCTTCAACGAGTCCGACGTGCGCATCGCTGCCCTTTGCGACGTAAATGAAGTCAGCGACTACAGCATGTTCTACTATGGCGGCACCGCCGGAATAAAACCGGCTGTCGAACTGGTCCGAAAGCAGTACGGCCAGGCCTGCCCGACATATCGCGATTACAATCAAATGCTCGATAACGAAGATATCGACGCCGTCCTGCTCGCTACGCCGGACCATTCTCATGCCGTGATTTCTCTGGCCGCAATCGCCAAAGGTAAGCACCTCTACTGTGAAAAACCCCTCTGCCGAACCGTTTACGAAACTCGTGTTGTCACCGAAGCAGCCCGCAAGGCCGGCGTTGCTACCCAGCTCGGCAACTTCGGGCACTCCAGCGAGGATATCCGCCTTGCCTGCGAATGGATCTGGGACGGCGCTATCGGTGATGTGCACGATGTGCATGCCTGGACGAGCACCGGGGCTCGCCGGTGGACAAACCTTACTGACCGGCCCAAAGATACGCCGCCTGTGCCGGCAGGCTTAGATTGGCAGCGGTGGCTCGGGCCTGTTCCAGCTCGCCCATATCACCCCGACTATGCCCCGGTCCGCTGGCGAGCCTGGTGGCAGTTCGGCTCCGGCACGATAGGTGACTTTGCCTGTCACCACCTTGACCCGGCCTTCTGGGCGCTTAAACTGGACCAGAGTACGACATTCAGCGTCGAGGCCAGCTCCTACGGCACAACCGAAGAGACATGTCCGGCGGCGTCGCTGATGTATTTCGATTTTCCGGCTCGGGCCGGCATGGCACCGGTTCGCATCACCTGGTACGAAGGCGGAGTTATGCCGCCGCGTCCTGCGGAGCTGGAAGATGGCAGGAGCCTTGGCGACCACGGCATCCTGTTCGTCGGAACCAAAGGTTCCATACTGGGCGGCGGCTGGTCGAGGTCCCCGCGTATCATTCCCGAAACGAAAATGCGGGCCTACCGCAAGCCGCCCAAGAGCCTGCCCCGTGTCAAGGGACATCATCGCGACTGGCTCGATGCCTGCCGGGGCAAAGGCCGGCCGAGCACGCACTTCGACTATGCCGGGCCGCTTACCGAATTTGTCCTGATGGGTAATGTCGCGTTGCGTGCCGGTAAGAAACTGGACTTCGACTGGAAGAATATGAACATCACGAATGTCCCCGAAGCCAACAAATTCGTCAAGCCTCACTATCGCGAAGGCTGGACAATATAGATGACATTAAGTATACGGGAGTGAGCCTATGAGACGGCGGGATTTCATCGCCGGTGCAGCCTTCGGCCTGTCTACATTGGCTGTGGGGCGATCGAGCTGTGCCGAAGCCAAATGGGACAGGTACAAGGTCGCTGTTATCGGTAGGACCGGGCGCGGAAACTACGGGCACGGTCTGGACGTGGTGTGGAACGATATCGAGCAAGCCCAGGTGGTGGCCGTGGCCGATCCGGATCCGGAAGGGCGAGCCGCCGCTGCGAAACGACTCAAAGCTCCAAAGAGCTATGCCGATTATCGTAAGATGCTTGAGAAAGAGCGTCCGCAAATCGTAAGCGTGGCCCCTCGATGGCTCGACTGTCATCACGATATGGTGCTGGCATGCGCGGAATTCGGCTGTCACGTCTTTCTTGAAAAGCCCATGTGCCAGAATCTCGAACAGGCTGACGCCATGATTGCCGCCCTTGAAAAACGGAACTTGAAGCTGGTAATCGCTCATCAGACCCGCTACAGCCCGGCGCTCGCCCATGCTCAGAAGGCGATTGCCGAAGGTATGCTCGGCGACATTCTCGAACTGCGCGGCCGGGGCAAAGAAGACCGTCGCGGCGGAGGCGAGGACCTTATGGTGCTCGGCACACACGTCATGGATCTGATGCGTTTCTTTGCCGGAGATGCGCGATGGTGCTTCGCCAGCGTCAGAGACAATCGAGAGCCTGTCACCGAGAAGCATGTACGTGACGGGGCGGAGGGAATCGGCCCGCTTGCCGGTGATGAGATTCATGCTGTATATCGTTTTGATGGGATAACGATGGGATATTTCTCTACGCATCGTACCCGGCATGGAGCAGCGGAACGTTTTGGTCTGCAGGTATATGGTAGCAGGGGGGTTCTAACGATGACAACGGGTGGCGTGCCCGAGATATGGTTTGTGGAGGATCCATCCTGGCAGCCCGGGCGCAGCAAGGCCCAATGGAAGCTGATATCGAGTGCTGGTATAGATAAACCGGAATCCCTCAAGTATCCCGGCCTCGATCACGGCAACCGGCTCATCGCGCTCGATTTGATCCGGGCAATTGAGACCAATACCCAGCCGAAGGGCAGCATGTACGACGGGCGTGCGGCTCTGGAGATGATACTGGCGATATACGAATCGCACCGGCTCAATGCAGAGGTTGAACTGCCGCTGAAGAATCGCAAACATCCGCTGAGTATGTTGTCTGATAGGGGATAGAACCTGCCGGGCAGCAGTTAGAATATAGGGATTTGACTATTTTCGGGAGATTATCATGTTTCTTAACAAACGAGAATTCGCTCTTACGGTTTTAGTATTGCTTGCCGGTCTCGCAATCTGTAGCAGTGCCCAACAAGCAAATCAAGGCAACGTTCGCAGTTTCGGCGCCGCCGGCGACGGCGTAAGCGACGACACAATTGCGATTCAGAAAGCAGTCGACTCCGGCCTCGGCGCTATCACGCTGTCTAAGGGTGTATACCGTATCACGCGACCGATTGTGATTGACCTGGACAAAACCGGCTACACATCGCTTAGTGGTGGCGGAGTCGCCCGCATCGTCATGGCCGGTCCAGGGCCTGCCTTGAAGTTTGTCGGCACGCATTTCAAGTCGGCCGACCCGGATAGCTTCGCAGAGAACGTCTGGCAGCGACAACGTATGCCGCTCGTGGACGCAATCGCAATCGACGGCAGCCATCCGGAGGCGGTCGGAATCGAGGCCGTCGGGACCATGGAGTTGACGATTACGCGGGTTCACATCCGAGGCGTCCTGCACGGCATCCATCTTACAGGCAACAATCGCAACCTGATGATTTCCAACTGTCACTTGTACGAAAACCGCGGCATCGGTATTTTTTACGACAACGTCAACCTGCACCAGTCGAACATAACCGGCTGCCATATCAGCTATAATTGCCGGGGCGGCATTGTCTCGCGAGCCGGCAACGTCCGCAACATTCACATCACCGGCTGCGATATCGAAAGCAATATGAGCCCCGAAACGCCGCCGACCGCAAATGTCCTTATCGACTCTGCGGACAGCTCTTACGGAACCGGCGAAGTGGCCATTACCGGTTGCACGATTCAGCACAACAGCCCTTCGGCCGAATCGGCCAACATCCGCATAATAGGCCGAAGCAAGCCAGATCGCAACGGCAAGCCCGTTCGTGAAGGCAACGTAACCATCACCGGCAATGTCCTTAGTGACGTCAAGGTCAACGTTCATTTAAAAGACTGCCGGGGCGTTATCCTCGCCGGAAACACGTTCTGGATGGGCTACACTCACAACCTTCTGATTGAGGATTGTTCGAATATCATTGTCGGCGCCAACAACTTCGACCGGAATCCTCGTTACGATTACGGCGACAGCCTCGAAGCCCGAAACAGCCTTCTCGTCCGCAATAGCGCCGATTGTACGCTTTCGGGCCTGCATGTCACCAACGCATGGAAGGCCCCGGCCGCGCTGACGATCGAAAACTGTAAGCGGATGAATGTCACTAACTGCACAATTCTCGATTGTGACAACGTTGGCCTGCTGCTAAAAGACGTAGCCGACAGTCGAATCTCCGGCTGCCTTATCAGTGACAATCGCCCGGATGCCGAATCGATTTCGCTCAAAGTTATTGGCGGTAGGGGCAATATGATCGTCAATAATCTGCTGGCTACACCGCCGCAGATTCCTGAGAGTGTTGCATCTGTCTCGGGAAATATTCACCCTTAGTGTTACGAATCGGCAGTCTATTGCTGTTGGATAATAAAGCGATCTGAACTCTTTTGGGTTACTGAGTTCTATGCTCTTGCCAGACCTCGCGCATTATCTCGTAATGTTTCTGAGTGCTCTGGGCCAGCAAAGACAAAATATGTTTTGTTTTCGCACTGTCACCTTCAAACACCTCGAAGAACTTTTTTTCGATAAGGGCCTGTTCGAGATGTAAGGCCGTCGACAATGCGTTAATCAACAGCATGTCTGATTGACGTGCCGTATCTGCCTGTTTCTTTACGTATTTTGTCGAATTTTCAATAGCTTCTACCGGGAACCTTTCAACGATAAAATCTTCGGTACTTTCTTCAAATTTTGTTTGAAGTGTATTTATCCAATCGGCATGCTGAACTTCTTCACTGGAGAATCTGGTCCAGAAATCTTTATATTCGGGGAATTTATCGGCATAGACTTCGTAAAGTTCCGCGAGTGCCAACTCGTGATCCTTCAAGGCTCCTAATATCTCATCGGGCGCTTTTGCGATATTCATAACTTGTCTCTCCTGGTTAAGAATTCGTACTCGAACTCATAAATAAACTCATCTAAAAACTGCATAACACAGTTAAAGTTTAATCGGCATTATGCAGTTTTCGTGATAAGTTTTTCTCAGTGAGCTGTTTTCCTGCCGATACCGATTATTTACCCTTAACCAGCCAGATATTACGGTATTGAATTGGGTGACTATGATCCTGCAGGTCGATCGGCCCGGTAGCCTCGCTCTTTCCCTTCCACCTGTTCCCGGAATACGGAATCTCAACATTGTCCTGCACTTTGATACCGTTCTGATAGACGGTGATACGTGCATTCTCTTTGATACTGCCGTCGGCATTGAGTCGCGGAGTCCGGAATTTTACGTCGTAAGTCTGCCACGTTTCAGGCGGCAGGCACGCGTTGATCCTGGCCCGTGCAATATTGTACAGACCCGCGCAGTCGCCGGAAGTGTGCACCAGGCCGAATGAATCCAGCACCTGCACTTCGAACTGGCCAGCGAAGTACACTCCACTGTTGGCACGTCCCTGTCCGCGGTTGTTCGGCTCCAGCGGCAGCTTGAATTCCAGGTGAAACTGCTCGATATCGCCGAACTGCTCTTTCGTATTATTGCTTCCCTTGTTCACCTGCATCGCTCCGTTGTCGAGGCTCTTCCATCCGGAATTTGTCCACGCACTCATGTCCGGCTTGACGCCGTCCTTAAAAGGCAGCAGCACGATCGCTCCCTGGGGCGGCTTCAAACCTTCCTTCGGTGACTTCCGCACGAACTTGTCCAGCTCGAAGTGCTGGCCGTACTCGGATCGCACAGATAGATGCCCGTTTTGAATCTGTCCGGCCCAGTGCTTTCCACCCGATCTGTCGCCGATGTGCACGGTCGAACCCTGCCTGTTGCCGTGAATCTCGATATTCGCCCCATCCTGGTTTTCCTCATTCGGTTTCGCTTTGATCACGATGCGGTAATACACATCGTCG
>Ga0210003_1001017_pt1 | contig 24940 bp, 22 predicted proteins | sample LantaG_FD_182804 | JGI IMG/M metagenome (GOLD analysis project Ga0210003, IMG submission 182804) | Deep subsurface microbial communities from Baltic Sea to uncover new lineages of life (NeLLi) - Landsort_02402 metaG (SPAdes) (version 2) | ecosystem: Environmental > Aquatic > Marine > Oceanic >... | reverse complement strand
CCCCCAACGTATCGCGGCGTTACTGTTCCGTGGCACGGGCATCCTGCCCGTGTTGTCTACTTTCCCCCCATCCTCAAACCCCAAATATCCCACCAACCACAATCCCGTTTAGCCCCCAGGTTTACCCTGGGGGACACATCTTCGAACGCAATTCATCCGCGTCGGTTTTTTGTCACGCCCCCCACGCTCCCGCTGTCATCTTGAGCGAAGTCCGCCCTCGGCGGGCGAAGTCGAAAGACCTCCCCTGCGAACACTATTAGACTTACCCCCCGCAAAACACCCTTCTAAGGCCGCTTAGCTTTTCTCAACCGCCCCCTTGCAGAATCCTGCGGATTGAGTATAATCCAATGCAAAAGGAGGTCTGGACTGAATGGACTCATACGTTATTGAACTTACACCAGCAGCACACAGGCACGGCAACTTAAACATACGCCCCTGTGGCCTGGAATTCTTTCCCAAAGGCATCCTCGGCGGTTCCACGAAAACCCAACTCGGCACGCAGGTTACTCTCAAGCCCAAAGGCCTCTCAGAAACCATCAGGACAGACATCCCCACAGACAAAACCACAGGAAGACCCCGCTGGCTCTTCAGAGAGCGTAGTTGGGTAAAGCAGTTTGTCCGAGCCAATAACCTCGTTCCCGGCGACAAAGTGGTTATTCGCAGAATATCGCGTGGAATATACGAGCTTGCACCGCGGCAAAGAAAGCTCAGGTTTATCGATCTCTTTGCCGGTATCGGCGGTATGCGCCTTGCGTTCGAAAAGGCTGGCTGCCGGTGCGTCTTTTCCTCCGAATGGGACAAGTTCGCCCAACAGACCTACGAAGCAAATTTCGGAGAAAAACCCGCAGGCAATATCCGGGAAATTGCCGGTTTGGAAATTCTGGGCAAGAATATCCCTCCAGTGAGGTATTCCTGCAAACCGGATATTGGTCAAGCTTGAAATGCCTTGTGGCTTCTGCTAAGAAACAGACTTGGGGAGATATGCTAATGCGTCAGATATTTGAAAGTCACAGCGGATGCGTGGAAGAAAATGGAGTAGAGAAGAGTTACTGATTGCGTTCAACTATTATTGCTGCACAGCTTTTGGACGCTTGCACAGTAAGAACCCGGAAATAGTAGAACTGGCCCAAGTTCTCGACCGGTCACCCGGTGCAGTTGCGATGAAACTCTGCAATTTTGCTAGTTTTGATCCAGCACACAGAAAGAGGGATGTCAAGGGATTGGGGCATGTAAGCCTTCAAGACAAAAGAATATGGGATGAATTCAACCAAAATTGGGAGCAATTGGCATTTGAGAGCGAACAAGCTGTAGAAAGAATCACTGGCAAGCCACGCGAAGCTTCTGCATACGTCTCGGATTATGTTCTTCCTTCAGGTCCTACCGAGAAGGAAAGAGTTGTCAGAACGAGGATTGTGCAACACTTCTTCAGACAAGCCGTTCTTACGAGTTATCAGTATACGTGTGCAGTCTGTGGTCTGACCGTACCAGAGATGTTGTGCGCAAGCCATATTGTCCCATGGGCGGCGAGCATTGAGAGAAGGGCTGATCCTACAAATGGGCTGGCATTGTGCTCCTTCCATCACCGCGCATTTGATCGCGGCCTTATTACAGTTGATTCAAAACTCCGAATAGTAGTGACAAGCAGGTTGATAATATACAGCCCTTGCGATATGTACAAGGCTGGATTTGCCAGCGTCAACGGAGAATCCTTAATTCTTCCACTAAGATTCTTGCCGGATTTGAGTGCACTGGAATACCATCGTACTCACATTTATAAAGGGGGTATTTGAAGTGGCGAGAGAACCAGAAAGACCAGATGCTAATAACGATACAATGGAGAACCACTGCGGATGGGTTGATCCCCAAGGTTGTGACGCCGAACTGCTGGTTGAACTAACCATAGAGATGTCAGACCTCATTTTCAAGGACATGATAAAGATGGATGACTCTCGCTGTTTTTTCAGGTTGTGTATCGATATGGCCCTTCACTTTCAAGAGTTGCACAAGAATGCCGACTGGGACAGCAAGGATTTCGTTGGAGAAATTGTAGCTTATTGCGGAATGGTCAAAAACAAACTTCGAGCCTACCCAGACTGGATCAATCTTGAATACAAGTGGATGTACGGTAAGGAAACTGTTTCAGATTTGCTAGTGAAGCCATGATCATAGGAACTAACAGAAACCGGTGCTGCATGCCGATGGGCACGGAGATACCATCTCCGTAACGCAATAGTCTGATACTGATTAATTGCAGCATTGAGAAGATTCTCAACGATACCGCCTCATATAATCCCCAGAAGCAAACAAGGTTCCGACGATGTCCGCAATGGACTGGCACTTTGTAGAACACACCACTGGGCATTTGACCACGGACTCTTCTCGGTTGATGAAAAGAGAGAGATATTTGTCCCTTCAGTAATCCGAAGAATGCGAGCAAACCGCGTCTTGGCCGAGTTTCACGGAGCAAGCATTAGAGAAGCCAACAAGAAAACATTAATCGCGGATGAGGCAGCACTCCGATGGCATATGGAAAATGTACTCATTAAGATAACCTGATCAATCTGACCTCCCGCAACATCGCTTTAGATTTTCTGGGAATCATGGACGTACACACAAAGGACCAACGTTCATATAACATGTCGCGCATCCGGGCAAAAGACACCAAGCCGGAACTTCTGGTACGCTCTGTGGTTCACCGAATGGGATATCGTTATGCACTCCATCGCTCCGACCTCCCCGGCAAGCCCGATTTGGTTTTAACCCGCCACCATAAAATAATCTTTGTTCATGGCTGTTTCTGGCATATGCACAACTGCCCATACGGAAGGGTAAAGCCAAAAACACATGCAGAATTCTGGCAGACCAAGCGTAAGGGCAACGTAGCCCGTGACAAAAAGAACATCCGCAAACTGCGAAAACTCGGCTGGAAAGTCCTCATTATATGGGAATGTCAAACCCGCCACACTGAGAAGCTTTCAGGCACCCTCACCCGTTTCCTGATTTCTGAATAGACAAGGGAATTAAAGGTCCGCGGTACATATTTCGTGTCTTGATTCTCGCCTCTCTCTCAACCTGAAAAAAACTCTTTACCCTTTCTCTAAAAACTCCGTCTTCCGTCTTCAATCCGTCCCCAATTCTACTCTCCAAAAACCCCCTGTAAACCTTTTTCCCATCCCCACGTACCCCTCAGCGTTGAGGTCAGCTTCCCATATAGGCTGGCAGGCCTGTGGACGACAGCAAGCATTTGCGACAAAGCCCGCAGCAATGCTTACCGAGCACACCAAAGCTGACTCCAGCTAACTGTCCAAAAAAAATCTGCGAAAATCTGTGCCATCTGTGGTTCCAAAAATCCGTCTTCCCTCCTCTCCCCGTCCTTTCTTCGCGCTCTTCGCGCCCTTCGTGGTTCAAAATATCCGTTCATCTTTTGCTTTTCATTTTTTTCTTTGCCCCTTCGCGCCTTTGCGGGAAACAATATCCGTCATTTTGCCTTTTCCCTTTTGACTTTTGACTTTAATCCACGCTAATCCCTTACCCCTTGTCCCACAAACGCTTAGGCCGTTTCGCCCGGCCAAAATCCCCCCCAATTTCGACAAAAACACGCGGGTCCCACCTATTATAGAGGGCGCACTTTTTCTAAGCACCCAAAACAGAGGTATAGGCACTATGACCACAATCGCAACAAACAATCTTAGCCCTGCGATTCATTCGCGGGGTTTCTTTTCTCGTGCGATTCATTCGCAGCATCGACCCTTCTCATTTTCGTGCTTCGAATTTGTTTCGGATTTAGATATTCGGATTTCGTGCTTCAACCCAACAATTATGCAAAACAAACCCAATTTGCTGCACACCCAAATGAACGTAACTACTGCACTAACAATGGCTTATCAAAACATCAAACCATCCAGACGCCTGAAAAACAAACCCAATTTCAACCCCACCACCCCCGAACTACCCAGCCGACTATAAAAATGCAAAACAAACCCAATTTTCGAAACGCCAAAATGGACCTAACCTCTTATGGACACAGGGACTATGAACATGAATCACCCCTTCGCACTCCGAAAAAACAAACCCAATCAAACCCAGTTTCGAACCCGCTGCTTTTTACGGATAACAGTTCAAGCTTTCTCGCTTTGCACCAACTCCGCACCCCCTTTTTCAATAAGCGCGCACGAAGCCGAACGCATTTCTTCGAAACTCCTCAAAATTCCACAAAAGTCTCACGTTTTTCGCATTTCTTCCTCACATTTTCTCAGTTTTTCGCGCGTTTTCGCGCGTTTTCCACACCCAATCGGCACGTTTGTGTCGATTTTCTTTTGGAGAGCCCCCCGTAACTGCCCAAAAACCCACATCCAAAATCCCCCCTCGCCGGCCCCAGACCCTCGCTATGCGCTAATATCACCCCAAAACCACCACGCCTGACGCTCCTGTTCTCACCGAATGCCACGGAATTTCATTGAAATTATGCCGTTTACCCGTATACTTACCCATCGAATCCCCGCTCGATCACGGGGACTGTAATGGAAAGGGCGAGCTTATGTCCCATGATGGCAATGACTTACAAAAAATAAAAGAGCTTATCGAGGTCATGAAAGCCAACGGCCTGACTGAACTCGAAATCAAGCATGGCGATGAGGCAATAACTCTCAAACGCTCCCAGCCCCAGTCGCAGCAGGGACCTGTCCCGCTGATAATGCAGCAGGCACCACCGCTAAACACCTCGCAAATCCCGTCACAGGCTGCGAATGAGCCTGCCGCCGACAAACCCGACGAGAGTCTCGTTGACATAACTTCTCCAATAGTAGGCACTTGCTACTTCGCCCCAAGCCCCGATTCAGAACCATTTGTCGAAATCGGCTCTGAAATAACACCACAGAGTGTCGTCTGCATTATCGAGGCTATGAAAGTTATGAACGAGATAAAGCCCGAAACCAGCGGAACTATCGTCGAAATAGTCGCCGAAAACGGCCAAGCCGTCGAATATGGTCAGGTGCTCTTCAGGCTCAGGCCTGATTAATCCTTGCTGTCCAGGCACTTACGTTCGGCATACGAGAACCGAACCATGACAGATTGTAACATATACGAGATCGGATAATATGCTTTCCAGAATCCTGATAGCAAATCGCGGTGAAATAGCACTTAGAATCATTCGTGCCTGCCACGAGCTTGGCATCGAAGCGGTAGCTGTTTATTCCGAGGCTGACCGTGAACAACCTTACCTGCAGTTTGCTGACGAGGCTATTTGCATAGGCCCAGCCGAGCCGGCACAGAGCTATCTCAACATTCCCCGAATTATCAGTGCCGCAGAAATCGCTGATATCGATGCAATTCATCCAGGCTACGGTTTTCTCGCAGAGAACATAAATTTCGCCCAGATTTGTGCCGATTGTGGAATAACCTTCATCGGCCCACCCGTTCAGGCAATGCGCCTCCTCGGCGACAAAATCGAGGCCCGCAAATTGGCCAAACGCGCCGGTGTCCCGGTGGTTCCGGGTTCGCAGGGGGCGATAGAAGGCGACGACCAGGCCCTAAAGCTTGCCGGGCAAATAGGTTATCCGGTAATTGTAAAGGCTGCCGCAGGCGGCGGTGGCCGCGGAATGAGAGTCGTCCACAACGACATGAGTCTTCGTGCGGCTCTGGCTGCTGCCAAGGCTGAGGCCGATGCGGCATTCGGCGACAGTACTGTATATCTCGAAAAGTTCATTGTCGAGCCACGACATGTAGAGGTACAGATAATGGCTGACCACGACGGCAACGTGCGGCATTTTTATGAAAGGGACTGCACCATCCAGCGGCGGCACCAGAAAATGATCGAGGAATCGCCGTGCCAGGTTATTGATGAGCGTACAAGAGAACAACTTGCCGACTCAGCATTGAAGGTCATGAAAAAGGCTAACTATGTTAATGCCGCGACAGTCGAATTCATCCTCGATAAGGACAGCAACTATTATTTCATTGAGGTGAATACGCGCATCCAGGTTGAGCATCCGGTTACGGAGATGGTTACAGGCCACGACCTTATAAAGTGGCAGTTGAAGATTGCCAGCGGTCACAAGATAAAATTCAGCCAGAGGAATATTAAGCATACCGGTGTTGCGATTGAGTGTCGCATCAATGCCGAGGACCCTGCAAATGGTTTTGCCCCATGTCCCGGCAAAATCACACGTTTTATCGTACCCGGAGGCCCCGGCGTCCGCGTTGACACGCACATCTATCAGGGTTCGGTTGTTTCTACCAATTACGACTCAATGATTTGTAAGCTCATCGTCCATCAGAGAACGCGGGCAGAAGCCATTGCGACTATGAAGAGAGCACTGAGCGAGTTCGTAATCGAGCCGATTAAGACGACGATTCCTGTATGTCTGAGCATTCTCAACCACAATCTTTACGTTAAGAACAAGATTGACACCGGTTTCGTCGAGCGACACCTCTAAGTGCAGCATCCCATTTGAGACAAGAGGATTTTGCAGCAAGATTAGAGAAGGTTTTGGAGCAAATGGAAAAAAGCATTGACACAGAAAAAGCGGCACTTGATAGATTTCTCGCTGACAATCCCCAACTTGAAGAACTATCTGACAGACTTGCAACTTTCAATATTTTCAGAACGCTAAAAATCGAAAAGGCGGAGATCCCGCATAGCAACGTCTTGGCTTGGTTATTAGACCCCGGAGAGTCTCACAGTTTGGGGGATATTGTACTCAGGCGTGTGTTGTCGAATATCCTCCTTCAAAGCAATGCAAATATCGGCGGAATATCAGCCGCGAGAGTGGAATTGATGGCTTTCCATGACATCGAAATTCGCAGAGAGTGGAGAAATATAGATATCCTCGTCATAGACAGGACGAACAAACTCCTGCTCCTAATAGAGAACAAGATTTACAGTGGTGAATCTCCTATGCAACTACGCAAGTATCAGAAAACTGTTTCTGAAGAATTCCCCTCTTTTACCTTAATACCCGTTTTCCTTACTCTTACCGGTGACGAAACCAGTGATGGTGATACGAGCAGTTTTATCTCGTACAGCCATTTGCAGGTTCTTGCTGTACTTGAAAAGATCTTTAGCCAAAGACAGGCACAACTGCCTGAACAGGTCGCTATTTTCATCAGACAATATATCGATGTCTTAAGGAGGCTGACAATGGAGGACGAGAGCTTGGTTGAACTCTGCAAAACCATATACAGGAGACACAGAGAAGCCATAGACCTCATTGTAGAATATGGTATGGCAGGACTTGGGCAGCAAGTGGCAGAGGACATCCTCTCAGAAGAAGGGGAGTATGAGATTCTATGTTCGCGTTCGTACTCTGTCTGGTTTCTGCCAAAGAAATGGTCGGGTATTATCCCGGAAAACAGCACTGCGTCAGGATATTTGAGTCGACCAGTAAGCGTTGCCTGTTTCTTTCAATTCAGCAGTGAAAAGGAAAGGGTTCGTCTTGTTTCTCGAGTTTATCAAATGGATGATACAGAACTTCGATTGGCTTGCGTCAGAAGATTGCAGGAAGCTGGTTTCAAACTTACCAAGAAAGCTTTCGATGAAGATGCCAAGTACAGTCGATTCTATTCAAAATACCTGGAGGTCTCTGACACAACCGATTATGAGGCTGTTTCTGAGGCAGTGAAGAAGCTACTTCACCAGGCGAAAACAGAATTTTCAAAGGCAGAGCAGGTATTTCGTGAGGTGTTCCAAGCATAAATCTCAGAGAGTTGCCTGGCGATGAGAGTGAACAGGATAGATTCGCAAAGCCTGTAGAAATTAGTCCAGCACTACAGTACCTGCTCTATGATGGCCACGGTTCCATACGCCAGTTGGCGAGTTGGACCGGCAGTTGCGGTTATGTCTTATAATGGCGGTACGACCAGCCCTGCGTTATTAAAAAGTCTTGGCCGAATTCCGATGTCTGCTTATAATCATTGGCTGGCCTACGCTGCGTTCTGCCGGATTCTCATATTGCAGGCTCGGCAGGCATCGGCAAGTGCTCAGTCTTTGTGGTAGACAAAAAAATGCAACTTTTCAAGAAGGAGGTCCGATGAGGCTAAGAACACTCTCAAGTATCGTATTGGGTATCGTCGTTTGTTTTTCGGCATGTAATTTGAGTTTTTCGGCAGATACGGGGGCCGGCGATGAATTCGTCAACAGTATCGGCATAAAGTTTGTTCGCATCAAGGCAGGGTCGTTCCTGATGGGTAATGACGCGGCGCCTCTTTCGGACGATTTGGCGAAGAGGGCGCGGCTGAAAAATGGCGACTATGACGAGATGCCTGTTCACAAGGTGACTATCTCCCAGGCTTTTTATATCGGTGAAACCGAAGTTACCATAGCTCAGTACAGGCAATTCGAAAAGGACTTTCCCGGTTTTAAGGCGAAGCTGGACTACGATCCTTATGTTAGCGGCATAAGCTGGTATGATGCGGTGGAGTTTTGTAAGTGGCTCAGCAAAAAGGAAGACAGGGTCTATCGCCTGCCTACGGAAGCGGAATGGGAGTATGTCTGCAAGGCCGGCACCAGTACGCCGTTTTCATCGGGCGATACGAAACCTGATGATGAAACGGCCAACCCCTGGGGTGTCAAGAATATGCACACCGGCGTTCTGGAGTGGTGTTTGGACTGGCACGGCTTATATAGCGAATCCGAGCAGATTGACCCTGTGGGGCCGGAAAACAGTTGGACAAAAGTCGTTCGCGGCGGTGGGCTGGACTATATCGATGCAGGGACAATGAGCTTCTATTTCGGCAGGGATTATGGACCGTGGGTACAGGGTGCGAGGCCTTACTACAGACGCTCGGCAAATCGTGCGGCAATGCCGCCGAACTTTGCACCGCCTCCCCGCGAGTATCAGGCAAAGCAGATGGCGGGGATAAACCCCGCCTCTGCTCCGGGGCCGCAGTTGTCGTCGCCTTACCGGGCGAAGGGACTGGTTTCAGGTTGGCACTGCATTGGTTTTCGGGTGGTAGCTGGAGTAATGCCTGCGACTAAGCCCACACGTGCGGACAAGCCGTTCTTCCAGAGATGTGTTAAGCAGGCCAAAGCAATGGTTCGGCAGGGGCCGGAGCTTTCGAAACCTTATTACAGAACGGTCCTGCTTTTCCCACGATTGAGTAGTGAGCAAATGGTGAAGGTTGGGTGGAAATGCGGTTTGCAGCCGGGTTTGGGAACAAACCAGCATAATGGCGCGCTTGTGGCATTGGACAACGGCGATTTGCTTGCGACATATTACAATGGTTTTACCGAGAGCGACCCGGACCTCTCGTTACTTGTTATGCGTCTTCGTCACGGCAGCAGGGACTGGGATATTCCAAGCGCGTGGCCCGATTTTCTGGACGGCAACGACGCCAGCCCGTTCATCTGGAACGATAACGGAACGATATGGCTCGGCTGGGGCTGTCCGCATTTGAGCGGAGGCTATCCGTTTCAGTGGGTCAGTTCGAGCGATAACGGGGCGACATGGAGCGCCGTACATTTTCCGGTGTTCGATAGCCGTCCGGGTGGTTACGGCAGACGTCAGCCTATCAACGCGGCTTTTCGAGGGCCTGATAAGACGATTTATATCGCCTTCGACGGATGGGGGTCAACGGGTGGACTCTGGGCCAGCAGCAATAACGGCAAAACATGGTACGATACCGGAGGACGAATGCTGGGGCTGCACTGCACTTTTGCTCTTCTCGATGACAACAGTATTCTGGCATTTGGCACGCGAAACAGGACTATTGATGGTTTCTGTCCTCGAAACGTGTCTACCGATTTCGGCAGAACCTGGAATGTGAGCAGGTCGCCGGTTCCGGGCCAGGGCGGCGGCCAAAACCCTGTGATGATAAAACTGGCGAGCGGTCGCCTTTTATATGTCAGCAACTTCAGCCGGGCGAGGGACCCAAATGTGAAGGGTTTTGCCGGGCCTGGAGCGTATGCCGGACTTAGTGAGGACCAGGGAAGAAGTTGGCGTCTCCGCAAGCTGGTGGGCGGTAATACTGTGGACGAAAGCGGAAATCCCGTCAAATTCACCAGCGTTGGTTACGTCGGCATTACTCAAACGGCTAACGGCCTTATCCATATAGTGACATCTCGCAACAGGCCCAATCTGTATGCGGTGCTGAACGAAGCGTGGATTCTTGCCGATGACAAGGCGGCGGCAGAGGCGGCAGCCAAGGCTGCGGCGAGTATTGTTCCGGGCAGCGTGAAAGAGTACGAGGAAAAATACGACAATGGCAAGGTCAAGGCCCGGTGGTCGGCCGGTGTCGGCAACGACGGGACGTATCTGCTTGATGGAACGGAAACGCATTATTATCCGAATGGCCGGAAACAGTGGCAGGTCAACTTCAGGGCAGGTGAAAAGGTTGGTGGCGAGATGTACTGGAATGCTTTGGGGCTGCAGCGGTGGCGGTGGGACTATGATGTCGATGGGGTGGATATTCTGACGCTTTATGACCGCGATGGAGAAGTGAAGGCTCGGTCGCAATGGAAAAGGAATAAGTTTCTGAACTGCCATTTCACCGGCAAAACAGGGCTAAGGCGATAGTTCGGCAGCCTTTGTGAGGGTTGACTTGTGTTTTGCAGAAAGGAGTATCGATAATTATGATTAAGATGTTGTGCAGCGGTAATCCGGTAAAGTTCGTTTGTTTTGCACTGGCGGCTGTCGCTTTTGCCGGCGGCAAGGCTGTCGGTGATATGCCGAGCGGACATGACTATACGAATGCTTTTGGCATGAAGTTTGTTCGGGTCGAGCCGGGGACATTTCAGATGGGTGAAACGGCTGCTCCGTTATCCGATGAGCTAATCAAGCCCGGAGGTACGAACGTCGACGGCGATTACGATGAACATCCCGTTCATAATGTTACGATGAGCAAGGCCCTCTATATGGGGGTTTATGACGTAACGAATTTTCAGTATGAATTATTCGACCCTGGTCATAAGAAGCTCCGTGAAAGGAGCGGCCGCTGCAGAGACGACGACTCGCCTGTTGTGCAGGTGACGTGGTACGATGCCCAGGAGTTTTGCCGATGGCTCAGCGACAAGGATGGTCTTGCCTATCGACTGCCGACGGAAGCGGAGTGGGAATACGCCTGCCGTGCTGGAACAACGTCACCGTTTAGTACAGGCCTAACCCTGCCATCGGAATTTACGGAGCATTTAGCCGGGTCTGTGAAAGTCGGACAGGCTCCAGCCAATCCGTGGGGTCTCTACGACATGCACGGCAGTGTCGAGCAGTGGTGCAGTGATTGGTACGGGCCGTATGAGGCTGCCGACCAGAAGGACCCTGTTGGTCGGGCGACAGGTGATATAAAAGTTACACGGGGAGGTCACAGGTTTACGGATGCTTATTATAAGAGGTCGGCAAACAGGCTGGGCACGATAGCCGAGGACAAAAACTCGATTATCGGTTTTCGCGTTGTTATTGGTGACATGCCGCAAACAAAGGCTCTGGCCAAACCACCTCTGCAGCCTTACCAGAGGGACGTAAGGCAGGAAGTACCGGTTGATGTTACTCAGGGTACCGACCCTGATAAGCCATATTTCGAAGGTCCACGGCTGTTTATGAAGCTGCCATCCGGTGACAGGGGGCCGCTTTATCGCAGGCACAATCACTTTGTTTCGGTGACCGATTGTCCCAATGGTGACCTGCTGGCTATATGGCATACTTGCATAGGCGAATCGGGGCGCGAACTGAGTGTTGCGGCAAGCAGGTTGAGGTACGGCAAGAAAGAATGGGAACCGGCTTCGTTGTTCTGGGACACTCCCGACCGCAACGACCACGGCCATGCTCTCTGGTTCGATGGCGACAGGACAATCTTTCATTTCAACGGTATTGCCGATGTTTCCAGAAATGTTGCACTGATGCTGCGAACGTCGACTGATAATGGTGTCACCTGGTCGCAGCCGCGTATTATCGCCGGTCACGGACCAAGCCGGATGCCTATCGAATCGGTTTTTAGAACAAGGGAAGGCTTTTACTGCATTTCGTGCGACAAGGGGCCAAACGTGCTTTGGGTAAGCCGCGACAAGGGTCTGGCGTGGGCCATGACGGAGGGGGAAATACGAGGCAAACATGCCGCCGCGATGCAGTTGAACGATGGTCGGCTGTTTGCATTAGGACGTGAACGCAACATCGACGGGAAGATGCCGATAAGTATCTCAGGGGACATGGGCAGGACGTGGCAGTATTCTGCGAGCGAGTTTCAGCCGGTGAGTTGGGGACAAAGGCCCGTGCTTTTAAGACTCAAAGAAGGGCCGATACTTTTCGCATCGTTCTGCAAGAGAATGATGATCAAAAATGATGCGGCAAGGCAGCATCCCATTTCGGGCCTGTTTGCGGCGGTTTCATTTGATGAAGGCGAAACGTGGCCTGACAGGCGTCTGGTTTCCGACGATGGTCCGGGTCGTGACATCGAGACGATGAACGGCCATCTCATAACGCTGGACCAGTACAACAGCGAGGTTGCCGGGTACCTGGCAGTTTGTCAATCCGCCGACAATGTGATTCATCTGCTCAGCAGCAGAGAGCACTACGCATTCAATTACAAGTGGCTTACAACTTTGCCGCCGCCGGCGCCGGAAATACCGCCTCTGCCGCAGGCGAAAGAGCTACCGGAAAAAGTGCAATTGGCGAAGAAATTTAAGCCTGTCGATAGCAGGGGCCGGGTGACGGAAGTTCCGTCGCCGGACGGCGGTGCTTCGAAGGCTGTGAAGATTTCGACGATAGATGGCGGCGGATTCTACCTCAGGAGTACCGACACGGAAGACTTCATTAACGTCGACCACACGAAGGGTTTCACAGCGGAAATCAAAACCCGGATTCTCAAACGAAAGGATGGTGAGCGGGGCCTTGACATCGAACTCTATGACGGTGCTGCTGCTCGGTACGCGGTAAGCTTTACAGATACAGGGATTTATTGGTATGAAGGTTTTGTGGTGGGTTCGGCGTTGCTGTCATTCGATCAGTTTATGCCTGTAGTTGAAGGTCTTGATAATACCGACCGGATGCACACGTTCCGCATCGCCGTGCGCCGCGACCGCGTTACACAGATTTATCGCGACGGCAAACTGATTGGCACACGCCGATACGAGTATCGAACGCCGCGAGAGGCATATATTCAGGTTGGCGCCGGCACCGGTTTGGAGGCCCTGGTTGAATATGTCGCGTATGACATAACAGGGGCGTATCAGCCGTAGTGCAGGCAGTGGCTTGTCGGATTAGCGGGTTTATGGGCGTTTATCTTTTGAGCAGCTATCGGGAGTATTGGAATGGGCGAAATACTTGCTGAGCAGTTGAGACTCAATAGTGGACAGGAACTTACGATTCGCACGGCTGTAGCCGGTGATGCCGAGGCCCTACTGGAAATCGCCCATGCCGTTTTGGCAGAAGACTTCGGCAATATCACTACAGTCGATGAATTCAGGATTACTGTCGAACAGGAGCGCGAACTAATCCAGGAGCATAGCAGAGACGCCGGACAAATCGTACTGGTGGCGGAAGTTGACGGTATCGTTACCGGTGCGCTTTGGTTCAGGAACAGCTCCCGCAGGCGACTTCAACACCGTGGTGTTTTGAATCTAAACGTTCAGCGGCAATACCGCAGACGCGGCATCGGTACGGCTTTGCTTGGAGCACTGGTTCGCTGGGCACAAAAAGATCCGATCATCGAGAAGCTTTCACTTGCGGTTCTGGCGACAAATGAACCGGCTCTGGCTCTATACAGAAATAACGGTTTTGTTGAAGAAGGACGCAGAATTCGAGAGGTAAAGATCGCGGACCGGCAGTACGTTGATGAGATACTAATGTACAAACTGGTTGAGGATTGACTTAGCTTGGTTGGGAACCATTTCCAGGCTGCGGCAGGATCCATAGCGGTGGCTGGTTCGTTTCAGCGGTTGTTTCTGCCGCGATTTTCTTTCTTTTGCCACGACAACTATCGCAACTGCAAATCCCGACCTTCCTGAGATGAGAAACACCGGCGATTTTTTTTGTCTCTACAAGCCTGGCGCCCTTGGCCTGCATCTTTCGCAGTGCGAGCCTGGCGTTTTTGTGATTATGAAGCCCAAGAGCATCGACCACAATCGTGACGTTCCTGCCTCTCTGAAGCAATCCCAGGGCGGTGGCTTCGACTGCGCCCTCTGCGCAGGCTCCGATGAGTATGAATTCGTCGGCCCGCACTTCGCTGAGCAGCCTTTCGATGCGAGGCTCGTCAAATGGATTAACGCAGCGTTTGTTAAGGATGACCTGTCTGTTATTGATAAGCAAATCTGTCGGCAGATCGGTGCCGCCGCCGGCCGGGAAACTTATACGCTTGCCAAGCAGTGTGTAGCGTATTTTCTTTTGCCCTTGCGTACCGTCAACACAGTAATGTTGTCCATCACCGTTTCCATTTGCAGGATAAATCTCGCAGGTCGAAATTACCGGTATATTCTTTATCCTTGCCCATGCCATAATCCGGCGGATTCGTTCAAGAATCCTCCTGTGGTTTCTTATGCAGGCCCGCCCCTCGGCCAAAAAGAAATCTCTTTGCGTATCAACATCAATAATGATGTGTTTGCGGCGTCTCCTGAGTAACTGACGAATCATCGTACGGTTCCCCTTGATCGCAAGATTCCCATGTCTTTTAACTTATACGGTCAAACCAACAAATCAGTTCAAAGCATATATCGAACAGTGACAGCGGTTACTTTAGGTGCTTTAAGTTCCTAACAGCATTTCCAGCTTTGCCTAAATAGCCTTTCTTGTGTATAATCACACTGCTAAAACGGTAACTTACGTGCTTTTCAATGCCTCATACGCTGTTTTCAGCAAAAGCGCCGTCAGGATATACCTGATTTTGAAGGTTGTTTTGCCGCGAAAGGCAAACCTGAGTTTATATCGGATAGTTGTGCTTATGGCTCGTACCTTAAAGGAATATGCCTGCGTTTTTCTAAGACCTGAGCAATTGAGTGGTCCGATAGATTTTCTGAGTATTTTCGGACGGTGCGGCCCTGTTCATATTGAAATCGGCTCCGGCAAGGGAACATGGTTGCTGAACCAGGCCATGGCACATCCGGAGGTTAATTTTCTGGGCATCGAGTGGGCGAGAAGATACTATCGTTTTGCAGTCGACCGTATGGGCAGATGGGCAGTCAAAAACGTGCGGCTGATCCGGACCAACGCAGCGGATTTTCTGGCGGATTTCGTGCCTGCCGACTCGGTGGATTGCTACCATATCTATTTTCCCGACCCCTGGCCCAGGAAGCGGCATAATAAAAGGCGACTGTTAGGGCCGGAGAATCTCGAACATTTGCTGCGCACGTTGAAACTGGGCGGCATAATCCAGGTTGTTACCGACTATGGTGACTATTTTCAGGTGATAAGCGAACTGCTCCAGGCAAACCGTTCGCGGCTTAGGCCGGTTGATTTTGTCCCTGCCGCTGGTGCTCGGCAGGGCGAACTGGTGGGAACAAATTACGAGAGAAAATATCTTGCCGAGAAAAGACCACTCTACGCCATTGCGGTGAGCAAGAAAGGTATGAGTTCAGGAGAAACCGAATAAGGTCTTCGGTATTGTTTATGGAATTGAGTCGATTTTATTGTGAGCGAATCAGCGAGTCGATGGCGGAGCTTTCGCCCAGCGAGGCGCATCATTTGGCTGATGTTATGCGGATTGGAAAAGGTGGCTGTGTAGAGGTTTTTGATGGCGCCGGTATCGTCGCTCAGGCAGTTGTGGAGCGGATCGAAAAACAGGCAGTTGTATTGACTGTCGAGCGCAGGATGGTTCACAAGCAGCGTGATATTGGGCGGATAGTCCTGGCGGTAAGTGTTGCAAAAGGCGAGCGGTTTGACCGGCTGATAAGTAAATGCACTGAGTTGGGAGTTGACCGGATAGTTCCGGTGGTTTTCGAACGCACAGTGAAGCTGGCCAGGGGCTTGCGGGTTGTTGAACGGTGGAATCGGCTTGCGATATCAGCGGCGAAGCAGTGCCGGCGGATTTTTCTGCCGGTGATTTATCAGCCGGGCGCCGTCGAGGATGTGGTTAGAGTACTCAAGACTGATTTTCCGCAGGGGCGGTTTATTGTTGGCAGCTTGTCACACGATGCGAGTTCTATCCTTGATATGAAGGCTCGTGACAGCGACGTGATTGCGTTTGTCGGCCCTGAAGGTGGTTTTACGAATGCTGAACAGGAGTTTCTGCACGAAGCCGGGTGCGCCAGCGTTCGATTAACAGATACGGTCTTGCGAGTTGAGACCGCGGGTATTGCGATGGCGGCCGTACTTTGCGTTTTGCGTGATGCGAACAGGTGATATAGAATTGAGTTTTGTGGGAAATGCTTGTCAACTGCGTGCGTAGATTTCGGAACTTTTTTTCAGGAGACTTGTGGTGCGTAAGGGAACAATTATTGTCTTGAGTGTCGTTGCGATTCTTGGTTTTTCCAATGGGGCCGGGGCGACTGAACGCATTTATGAAATCTTCAAGGTGGACCTGGGCTGTCCGAGGGAGGCATCGACATTCAAGAATGGCTGGACGCGGTGGTGGCTCAACGGAGGCTGCGAAGGTGACGCCCTGGGAACGCTGCTGTTCGAGAATATCGCCGACTCCGGTATTGACGCGACGTTAGCGGCTGTTGGTGGTACCGGGAATCTGCAGGCGGCTTCGGGCGAGCCGATAGCAAACACGACGTTTACCTACATGCGTGCGCGCGAGCGGTTCGGGCCTCGCTACCTGCATTCTGATGAAAAACTACCCGTGCCTGCGCACTTTGGAGTTAGTATTGAACTCACTCTCAATGGGCCTGGTCTGGCGGCGGGTGAATATGTCCTGAAAAGTTATCATAACGCTCGCGGGCGGCGTGGAAATGGCCTTGAGCCGACTATTGCCGCGATAGGCGCGATGGGACCCGGCGTGACGCAGCTTAAGGCCGCAAGCGATGTGCCGATACAAAACGAGGATAAGGACGATAAGCTTGTTCCATCCGAGATACGATTTAAGACCGATGGTTCGGGGCCGGTAACGATTATGTATTTCGCCGGGGAGAAATCAAACGCGGCATTGAACGCATTTTGTCTGTATTCGGTCGATAAGCCTGAAATAGCGTACGAGCCAAGCCCCGCAGATAAAGCCGAGAATGTCTGGCCGAACGTCAAGCTTAGCTGGAAGCAGGGGGCCGATGTCGCTGCGTACAACATTTACATCCGCCGTGAATTGAGAGATGTGTTTAAGGTCAAGAGCGGTGATATAAACTTCGCCGGAAGGGTAAAGGGTAATACCTTCGATGCCGGTGAACTCCTGATGGGGCATAAGTACTACTGGCGTGTTGACGGCATAACCGAGGGCGATCCGAACGCCGGACGAAAGGCGTGGAAGACCGGTTCCGGCGGTATGTTCCAAGGATATGACCCGAACGTGGTTCGCAGGGGCAGAACCTGGAGCTTTACAGTTACGGATGGCAGAGCGACAAATCCTTATCCTCTCGATACCGCAATAAATGTGCCGGTTGATGCGAAGCTGAAATGGAAGGCGGGACCTCTGGCAGTAACGCACAAGGTCTATTTCGGTACAAAGTGGGACGATGTCAGCGACTTTGCCGAACCTGTCTACGTTGGCACGGCAACTAAGTTCAAGCCCAAAAGGCTCGATAAGGTCAAGACGTATTATTGGCGAGTTGATGAGGTTCACGCTGACAAAACTGTGACCGGTAACATCTGGCAGTTTCTTACCGAGGGGACATTGGAACTCCAGGTTGACCTTGCGGTCCCGAAGTGGGGAACCAGTGAGCCGATGCCCGAAACCGCCAAGGCCGGGTGGACTATCTGGGCGGCGCCTGCCTGGGCGGATATTTACAGCCATGACAATCAGAAGCTGGATAACGTGGCGCACACATCGGTCGATCTGCAAATCGCATTGGGTAACGAAGGCATGGGGGCTTTGAAGGCAAAGGGCCTGCGCATGTCCGCCAGGGGCGGCGGCGGCAAACCATCGGGCAGGGTATTGGGCGATCCTCTATGCAATACATGGTTTGAGGCTGCCGACTGGGCATCGTATGGCAGTGGTTTCGCAGGTACGTGGGGAAATATCCTGCTTTGTATCAGCGAGTTGCCTGCCGGTGTTTACGAGCTTTACAGCTATCACAATCACTTCTATCACTGCGACAGGTACGAGGACAGTTGTGTCGGCATCGTGAAGCATCGCGGGGGATTCTATCAGACGTCCGCTGAGCAGGGTCCTATGCCGGCGATTCGCGTCACGGCACTGCCGGCGAAGGCACCGGCGAATTATGACCACTGGGCCTTTTCGCCCGGAACCGGCAGGGGGGTCGAGGCGATTGCGAATGCTTATAACGTATCCGCTACGCACGTGGACGATGACTGGAAGCTTTCGCCGTCGCTGGTGAAGTTCCGCACCGATGGCTCGCCCGTGCTGGTGATATATGAAGCGCCGCGTGATTACTGGGACTACCGTGAGTATCCCGGCGGTCGGGCGATTCTAAATGCCTTCAGGCTTATCAAGGTCAGCCCCTGAGCATTTATCGGTTGGTCTGTTATTGCTCGTTGTGGGCTTTATTTTGCTCTTGCCGAACAAACGCTGTACCGGTTTTTCAATCCTTCCCAAGCCGACCCGAGTACGATTGCCAGCAGTATACCGAGTAAATCATGCGGCCAATTCACGTGCTTACCTTTCTATGAGGGTCTCATCCACTTTCATTCCGAAATGCCTGCCTGCCTTTTCAGTGTGAGCCAGAACTTTGTCACCCGGTTTCAACGAGGTCACGGAGACGGCCTTTCCTTGGGGTTCGATAAGGCGAATGGTCTCGGCGTTTTGCAGGATAAGGCTGAGCGGTTCACCGTTAACTTCAGCTTCGATAAGCATCATAGGCCTTTTTTCAATCTTGTTTCTGCCGAGATAGGCAACCTGGGTTTTGCCGGTGTAATCGACGAGCAAAACTTCATCGCCGGCTTTCAGGTCGGCCAGGTACTTTGTTTTGCCGCCGACCACGAGTGTATATGCGTGAACGCCACCGGCATTGACGCGGAATGGCCGCGACGCAACGTAAGGATTTTCGATTGATTCCGAATGTATCAGGAAAAAACCGGATGCGGTATTGCCCACGAGCATGCCCTGACCTGGTATCATCTGCGTGCACGTATCGAGGCACGCTCGGTCACCCATGCCAAGCTGCCTGACCGTGGTTATCGTTGCTGTCTCAAGCGGGATTTTTTCAGCGACGCCGCGAATGATGTCAGCGGTTTTCTTGATTTCGTTGATGTCGGCGGTATCGAGCAGGACGCCGTCTGCGCCTTTTTCAAGGATTTCGACCATAAGTTTTGCCTGCTCGGAGTTTTTCACCTGCACAATGATATTCGTGCCGCGTTTTGCGAGCAGGTTTTCGATTGGTATGATGGTCCAGTCGAGCATTCGCAGGACAACGATTTTATCCTGGGGAACCGAGGCGGCTTTTTCCTCGTCGGCCTTTGCGGCAATGTCGATGAATTCAACGTCGATGCCGGGTTTTAAGTCGCCATCCTTTTCGATGGTCTTGATCCTGCCGAACTGCCGGACGGTTTCCGTTTTGCCGTCAGGTAGCACAACTGCGTCGGCGCCACTTTCAAGGGCTGTTATGACGAGTTCCTTATTGTATGGAACTGAATTTACCCAAAGTTTTTTCATTTTGCCATGCCTCAATAATAATTGCTCATTCGTATCAGAAGATTTAACGCCAATTGTAGCGATGTGTCAACACTTTTGAGTGCCACGGGAGGTTTTGGGAAGACTTCCATATAGATTTACAAGCTGGCAACGGCATATTTTTCCATAATTGCTCCTGTGCGAAGAAGGTTTAACGGTTTTAGGCAGAAGTGGTGGGTCTGAAATTGGGTTTGATTGGGTTTGTTTTGGGGGGGTTCGAAGGGGTGATTCATGTTCGTAGTCCCTGTGTTCATAAGAGGTTAGGTTGATTTTGGCGTTTGGCAAATTGGGTTTGTTTTGCATAAAAGGTGGACTTGATTGATTACTGATTATTGGTAATTGATTATTATGCGGAGGCTGTCCGAGAGACGGCGGTGTTTTATGGGGGATTTCGGCTGTGGCTTGGGAAGAGTCGAGTTTTCGGATTAGGGTTAGTCTTTGAAGCTCGGCAATAGTTTTGTAGAGGCTGTTCTCAATTCGGCGTTCATACATCATGAGGCGGTCGAGGACTCTTGCGTTGGAAAAGTCCTTTATGATGGTGCGGCCAAGCGGGGAGGCTTCGTCTTGGTCAGGCTCGAATTTGCCTGCAACGGAGGCAACCATGGATTTTGTGAGTTTATCCAACGCGCTGAGGGGTTTGGGTGCGAGGAGGGCGTCGATGGTCTCGTTCTGGATGCGTACAGTGCGTTTGAGCCGCCATGAGAGGCTGACGACGCGATCTGCGAGCATGGATTCCATTGGGCCTACGGGGTCGAGTTCTTCGAGCATTTCGTAGTGGTATAGCTCAAAATCAGCGAGGTTTTCGCCGGGGATTACGGTTTTTTGGGCTGTCAGGCCGTGTTTTACGGCGTTTTGTGAGACGGTTGCTTTGCCCTCGGTGGTTTTGGGGCCTGTGGATTCCTGGGCGTTACAGCGGTTTGCAAGGATTTGAGCTTGTGTGGCCATGATTGGTTCCTCCTGATTTAGTGTTTACTGTTAGATTGTAGTTTTGGGCGGTTAGAAAGAGGGTGCCCTTCTATATAGGTGGGACCCGCGTGTTTTTGTCGATTTTTTTTCGTGCACCCCTATTTGCAGTGGCAAAAAGCCCGATCTCAAGAGTTTTGAAAGATTTGTTTGACTTGCGTATTTGATTGATTTTTGAGCGGAAGGGAGAGGGAAGAAGGCAAAAGGGAAAAGTGAAAAGGGAAAAGCTTCGGTTAGCCACAGAGATCGCAGATATCGCAGAGAAAATGCAAAAGGCAAAATGGCAGATATTGTATCCCGCAAAGGCGCAAAGGCGCGAAGAAAAGAGAGAGAAACGGATGTTTGGAACCACGAAGGACACGAAGGGCACGAAGAAAGGGTTTTGATGTTTTTTGAGGTTGAGAAGATAGAATGAAGGGGCGAAAAAGGTTCCTGACCCCATTAAAATCTCAAGGTTTTTGGAGGATTTTGGGCTTTGGATTTAATATTGTTGCGTTGAGGGGCAAAATGTGTAGAATTGGAAACGGCTTGTTATCTGGAAGCAAGACACGAAAGCGGGTATATCTGGAAACCATATAAACAGAAGTTAGACGAAAAAGGAACAATGATGCGACCATTTAGAGACGGAGACACCTTTGCAACTTTTCGAAATATAGTCGATTCTGTAACGGACGAAATCAATTCGCTTGATAATGAGTATGTATTGAAGGCTTCACAAACAGAACTTGAAGAATATTTCATACAAAAGGTTCTTATCGAACCCTTAGTTCTCCATTCAGACAAGCAATACATTAGGAACCAATCAGGCGCTCAAATTGATGTCAGTCATGATTTCAGGAGAGCAGTGTTTCCGGGTGAAAGGGCTGTTGTAAGGGGAACAAAGATTGACATTGCCATTCCCTTTGAAGGCAACCCAATGCTTTGGAAAATTCGGGCATCTACTTTCGGCATGGGGGGATATCCAGATATTGAAACACGAAACAATGAAGTTGCTTTCAGCATCACCTTTCCTGATGACTCTGCTCAGTCTGAACGAATCCGTTCTCAGATTGAACAAAACATAAAATCGCTTCAAGATGCCGTTGGTTATCTGAAAAACGATGTCACCAATCACAATAAGTCTGCCCCAGAGAAGGTAAAACAAGCATTGGCAAGAAAACGAACTCTTGCTCAGTCAACGACTGGAGCTATTGCCGCTCTGGGAATTCCAGTAAAGAGAGTTGATGCGGAGCCGACTTTCACAATCCCTACAAAGAGAAGAACCAGGCCTGCCAAGCGACCGGTGGTTGAAACAGGGGAATATAAGCCAGAGCCAATTTTAGAAGAAAGTGAATACCAACACATTTTACGAATATTAAGGAGTATGTCACTTGTTATCGAACGTAACCCATCTTCTTTTGCTTCACTTAATGAAGAGTCAATAAGAGACCATTTTCTTCTACAGCTTAATGGGCATTATGAAGGCGGAGCTACAGGTGAAACCTTCAATGCCTCTGGTAAGACTGACATACTGATTAGAGAGGAAAATAAGAATGTGTTTATTGCTGAATGCAAATTTTGGCATGGGCAAAAAGCATTTGGTGATGCAGTAGATCAAATGCTAGGCTATCTAACATGGCGAGATTCTAAATGTGCACTCCTTATGTTTAACAGGACAAAAGACTCAAACGCTGTAGGACAGAAAATGCATGAGGCTATGGAAGCATTACCGGAGCATAGAAATACTGTGTCACACCAGCCTGATGGAGAGTCGCGTTATATATTGATTAAAGAGTCTGATCCCGGAAAAGACATAATTGTTACAACACAACTCTATGATATTCCAATTAAGAAGTAGATAGAATCGGCCAACAAATCATTTCACCTGACAATTTTCCGCTACGCTACAAAATGCAGGTGCACTTAACCGTTGAATAGCTAATTGAGAACGCGCACCAGCGGTTTTTTGTAAAACTTTTCCAGCAACCCCGTGACACGTCACGAGGCTAAACATGGATTCCTGCCTGCGCAGGAATGACAAGGGGAAGGTGACCCGCGCAATGAATTGCGGAGGGAAGGTAAAAGCCCCACGTGAAACGTGGGGAAAAAAGGTTACCCACCAATGAATTGGAGGTAAGAGGTGTCCCCCAGGGTAAACCTGGGGGCTAATCGGTAAGGAAACCGGCAAAGAATTGCCGGATGTTTTGTTTAATGGGGCGGGGAACGGATTGAAGACGAAGGACGGGGGGTGTTTGGTGAGTTTAATAGTGTTCGTGGGCCAGGTCCTTCGGCTTCGCTTCGCTTCGCTCAGGATGACAGCGGGGAGGCAAAGCACACGGGCAGGATGCCCGTGCCACGGATGTTATGAAAGGTATCAGTGGTTCTTTTTGGCTGTATGCTCTGAGTGTTTTATGTTCAGCCAGTCCATCAGTTCGTCGGAATCAGTTGAGACCTTGGCTGTAACGCCACGAGTAACGGCAACATTTTCAAAGAACCTGCCAGGCTGCATTTGCTCGGCTGAGCAGAGAAAGGCAAATCTTATTGGCTGAACTCTCGCGGCGGCAAGCTGTTGTCCGAATTTGTATGTGTCGGCTATGGGGATGTTTCCCACTACCTTTCGGTTGTCGCAGAGCACTTTTTTGTAGTGGTGTTCTTTGCACAGTGAAAGGATGTCATTTATGAATTGGCTGACATCTCCGGATTCATACTCTCCGGAAAACTGCAGACGCAGGTACCCCGCTTCAAGAATGATTTCAGTATGTATGGGCATGGTCATTCCCTCTATTATTATCTCTCTATATGTGTGCCTTTGCACCTGTTCAAAAGCACAAAGTAATTATACCACGTCCGCCAATTTTGTCAAAGCAATTTTTTTCAGCTTTTTTGACAAATTGCTGAAAAAGCACGTGTGAGGCGCTATAATTACCGGTGCCGGCCTACGTCTGTAATATCGCAATCGCTTCATCGACGGATGCATCGTGATGGACCATCCTGCTGAGAGCCTGGACCATTTTGTCCGGAGTTTTGTGCTGAAAGGCGTTTCTGCCGATAGATGCCCCTGCCGCGCCGGCTTCGAGGGCGTCCTTGACCATTTTGAAGATGTCCTCGTCGCTCTCCATCTTCGGGCCGCCGGCGATTACCACCGGAGCAGGGCAGCCGCGGACGACCTGGCTAAAGCTCTCGATGCTGCCGGTATAAGGTACTTTGACGATATCTGCACCGAGTTCAGCGGCAACCCTGGCGGCGTGTTTGACGTTCACGACGTCGAATTCATTTTCAATCATCGGACCTCGAACATACATCATTGCCACCAGCGGCATCTGCCAGTGTAGGCATCTCTCGCTGACATAGCCCAATTGGCCGAGCATTTCCCTGTCGGTTTCTGCGCCAAGGTTAATATGAATCGAGACTGCGTCGGCACCGAGCTTCATGGCCTCTTCGACGGTGCAGACGAGTTCCTTGGCATTTGGGTGAGGACTTAATGAGGTTCCTCCGGAAAGGTGGATAATCAGCCCAACGTCTCTGCCTGCTCCGCGGTGGCCTGTGCGCACAACACCCTTGTGCATGAGAATTGCGTTTGCGCCACCAGCGACGACTTTGCCTATGGTGGTTCGCATGTCCTCGAGTCCGGCAATAGGGCCGACCGTGACGCCGTGGTCCATCGGCACTATAACCGTCTTTCCGGAGTTGCGGTCAATTATCCTTTCGAGCCTTATCTTTTTACCAATCATTTCAATATCTCCTGCTATGAATAAACTGCTAAGCTAAACTGTACTACAAATGTTTCAAAAGGCAAGGAAAAACTGATTGCGCGGCAGCAGCCGGAAGCTTATTATCTGGGCAGACCGATAGTGCCGGGTTGAACGTCGAATTTGCCCTTGTCAGTCGAGCGAGGCCCGCAATTCATGGTAGAACTCGGCGTATTTGTCCAATTCACGCTGAACCAGTACAAGCACGCGTCTCTGGTTCGTTTCCGTGGGGTCGACCTCCACGACCGAGGCCTTTATTTTGTAGTTGAAATACGCCATTTTTTTGCAGTACGTCCGATTTGCGTTCGAGTATGGCGTCTGCGTTTTGTTCGAGAAAGTCAAAAGGGAAAAGACAAAATGACGGATATTGTTTCCCGCAAAGGCGTCAAGACGCGAAGGGAAGATGAAGGGTAGGGGACGGAAACGGTTCTGATTGATTATTATGCGGAATCGCCTGCGGGGGCAAGAAATTAGCGGCGGGTAAAATCAAAAGTCAAGGTGGGAAGAGGAAAATAAGAAGGAAAATTTTGAAAAGGGATGTGCGCTTTTGGGGCGTTAGAAGGGTTTTTGAGAAATTTTTAAGAATTTTTGGAAAAGTTCGGATTTTTCTGTTA
>Ga0210003_1001016_pt1 | contig 24948 bp, 24 predicted proteins | sample LantaG_FD_182804 | JGI IMG/M metagenome (GOLD analysis project Ga0210003, IMG submission 182804) | Deep subsurface microbial communities from Baltic Sea to uncover new lineages of life (NeLLi) - Landsort_02402 metaG (SPAdes) (version 2) | ecosystem: Environmental > Aquatic > Marine > Oceanic >... | reverse complement strand
CCGACGACTTGATGGGCGAACTGCGCGCCCAGATTGCCGAACACTCCCTCTGGTGGCCGGTCAGTGTGGCCGCCGCGGATCTGGCGAAGGCCCTGGTGCCGCTTCACGACACCCCGCTGGGGCCGCTTGCCGGGGGACTGACGCTACGCCAGATCGGGATGGCGGATCGGTTGTGCGAGATGGACTTCGAGTTCCCGCTCGTCGGCGGCGACCTGCGGTCCTCGGTACCCGACATCCGCTTGGCTGATGTCGGACGACTCCTCGCCGAGCACCTGTCGCCGGATGATCCGCTTGCCGCCTACGCCGGGCGGCTGACGGACGCGGCTCTGGGCGGCCAACCGCTACGCGGCTATCTCAGTGGTTCGGTGGACGTCGTGCTGCGCATTCCCGATTCAAACGGCCACCGCTATCTGGTGGTCGACTACAAGACTAACTGGCTCGGTGATGCCGACCGTCCGCTCACCGCCGCGGACTACTCCGCGCCCCGCATGACCGAAGCCATGCTGCACTCCGATTATCCGCTGCAGGCACTGCTGTATTGCGTTGTGCTACATCGGTTTTTGCGTTGGCGTCAGCCCGGATACGACCCGGACCAGCACCTTGGAGGAGTGCTGTACCTGTTCATTCGCGGGATGTGTGGTCCGGACACCCCGTCAGTCAGCGGTCATCCCGCTGGAGTGTTCAGTTGGCGGCCGCCTGCAGAGCTGGTCATCGCAGTCTCCGATCTTCTCGACGGTCGTCGGGCAGCGGCATGACTGCGCGCACCGTCGATGTAGCGGATTGGCGCCACCACGGCGCGGCGACGGGGTTGTTGCGCACATTCAACGACGCGGGCGTTATCGAATCGGCTGACGTGCTGGTGGCCCAGCGTTTGAGCGCCCTGTCCGGTGAGGCCGATGACTGGGTTTCGTTGGCGCTGGCGTTCGTCGTGCGGGCGGTGCGCGCCGGTTCGGTCTGTGTGGCATTGACGGAGGTCCCCCAGCAGGTGGGGATCGCCGACCTGCCGTGGCCGACTGCCAATGAATGGTTGGCGGCTGTTAGGGCGAGTGCGCTGACCTGCGACCCGCCAGTGCTTCATCTCGATGACGGCCTGCTCTATCTGGATCGCTACTGGATCGAGGAGTGCCGCGTCGCCGAGGACATCCTGGCGCTGGCGGCCGCACGGCGTCCCGGCCCCGCGCTGGACATCAGCCGCCTGTTCCCGGACAGCTACGCCGAACAGCGCGGGGCGGCGGAGTTGGCGCTGTCGCGCTCGTTGACCATCCTGACCGGAGGTCCGGGCACCGGCAAGACCACCACCGTCGCGCGACTGCTCGCACTGCTCGCCGAGCGAACCGAACTCGACGGAAAGCCCCGCCTGCGGATTGCGTTGGCGGCTCCGACGGGTAAAGCCGCGGCGCGACTTCTTGAGGCCGTCCAGCGCGAAGTTGATGCTCTCGCGGCCGCAGACCAGAAGCGCCTTCCCGTTCTGACAGCCACCACCATGCATCGCCTGCTGGGCAGTCGGCCCGATACCTCGTCGCGGTTCCGGCACAACCGGGAGAACCGGCTCCCCCACGACGTGATCGTCGTCGATGAGACCTCCATGGTGTCGTTGACCATGATGGCTCGGTTACTGGAGGCTGTCCGACCCGAGTCCCGGCTGCTGCTGGTCGGCGATCCGGACCAGTTGGCGTCGGTGGAGGCCGGTGCTGTGCTGGCTGATCTGGTCGACGGGCTGGCGGCGGCCCCCGACTCCCCGGTCGCCACGCTGGTGACCCCGCACCGTTTCGGTGAGTCGATCGGAGCACTGGCCGATGCGATCCGCGATGGCGATGCCAATGCCGCGGTCGAGGTGCTTCGGGCCGGCGGTGATCATATCGAGTGGATCGACGTTCACAACCCCGCCGACATGCTACGCAAAGTCCTTGTGCCGCATGCCCTGCGTCTGCGTGAGGCCGCTGTGCTCGGCGATGTGGGGGCGGCGTTGCAAACCCTGGAACAACATCGGCTGCTGTGTGCGCACCGCCGCGGCCCCTACGGCGTGGCGTACTGGAATCGGCAGATCGAACGCTGGCTGGCCGAGCAGACCGACATGCCGTTGTGGGCGGACTGGTACGTCGGCCGGCCGGTGCTGGTCCGGGCCAATGACTACGGTCTGGGCCTCTACAACGGTGACACCGGGGTCGCGGTGCTGCGCGACGGAGGGCTGCGCGCCGCGATGGCGTCGACGGCCGGCCCGGTCGAGTTCGCCACCAGCAGGCTCGCCGATATCGAGACCATGCACGCCATGACCATTCACAAGAGTCAGGGCAGCCAGGCAGGCGAAGTCACCGTGCTGCTTCCGCCCGAGGACTCCCGGCTGCTGACGCGCGAATTGCTCTACACGGCAGTCACCCGCGCGCGCGAGAAGGTGCGGTTGGTTGGTTCGGCTGACCAACTGCGGGCAGCGATCGGCCGCCGTGCGGTGCGCGCCACCGGGTTGAGTCGGCGGTTGCGTGACGCCACCGGGGACTGAGCCGCGTTGAACGCCCGGGACGGGGATGCCGTGGATGGGGATACCACCATCACCGTGGACGGTGACATGGTCCTCAAGGTCCACCGGGCCGGAACCGACCCGCAGGATTTGGCCGTTCGGTTGCGAATCGCGAAGGAGTCAGGTTGTCTGCTGACGCCGTTGAGCATCCACCCGGAGGTCATCACCGCTACCGCGGGAGCGCGGTGGCGTACCCGATGGCCGCGGGTACACCCGATACCCCAGCGCCCCGAGGCGCTGCCGTGGCCAGAGGCGGGCGCGTTGCTCGCCGCGTTGCATCGGGCACCGTTGTCCGCCGGTGACGACGTTCCCGTCCACGGTGCCGTCCGAAACCTCCAAAGAGCGCTGGACGGGCTCCCCGCGGGTGCGCCCGCGGCGATCCGGCAGGCCGCCACGGCCCTTGCTCCGCGCGCCTGGCGCACGGCCACCCCGGGTCGGCCATTGACCCTGGTGCACGGAGATTTCCATCTCGGCCAGCTTGGCCGCGCTGCCGATGGGGAGTTGCTGCTGTTCGATGTCGACGACCTGGGAGCCGGCGATCCCGCCTGGGATCTGGCTCGTCCCGCCGGATTCTGGGCCAGCGGGTTGATTCCGGACGTTGACTGGAGGGCCTTCCTGACCGCCTATCGCCGGGCCGGTGGACCCGCGGTACCGGCGTCGGGCGACCCGTGGCCCGCGCTGGAACCCCACGCGCGTGCCGCGGTGGTCCAAGCCGCTGCGGCTGGGGCCGCGAGGTCAGCTCTTGACGAGACTCAGACGGCGCTGGTGGCGTCGTGCGCCCGCATGCCGTCGAGTTAGCTGGAGAAGAAAAGCCGACCGAAGCCACCTTTGCGGTACTGGTGACCGCCATGGCTGCCCCAGGCCGGGCCGTATCCCTGTTGGGCCTGCGGCGGCGGCGGGGCGAAGCGGTTCTCGAGCTGGGTCATCGACTCCAGCTCGCCGAAGTCGAGGAAGATTCCCCGGCAGGTGTCGCACTGCTCGAGGTGGACCCCGTTTCGCTCGTAGGTGCGCATCAACCCCGCACACTTCGGACAGAGCAGGTTGTTGCCCATCGACGCGATGGGGGGCTTGGGTGGCTCGTATGGCGGAATCGTCATGCCCCCTCTAACGCGCGGCGGGACGGAAACATCCCCCGACGGCGACGTTAAGCTGACCCGTGAGGCAATCGTGACGGATAACGACGTGGAGAAGCGCTGGCGCGACCCGGCGACGTTCCGGGCGGCGGCCAGGTATGTCGGCATCGTCGTGCTGTTGGCGGCGGTGGCCCTCGGAGCCACGGCCGTCTCGGGTTCGCTGTTTGCCGGCATCATGGTCCCCGGCAGCTTGTTCATCGGCGGGATCGGTGCACTGGTGCGGACCTATCAGGTCTGGCGCGGCTATGGAGCGTGGCGGATCTGGCATGCCGCCAGTTGGGTTCTGCTGGGGCTGTCGATGTTCTTCCTCGGCGTTCCGCTCTCGGTGAATCAGTGACCGCCATACTCATCGGGTGAGTCCTGCCCCGCTGCCGTTGGCCGGCGTCCGGGTCGTCGAGATCTCCAGCTTCGTCGCGGTGCCGTTGGCCGGGATGACATTGGCTGCCCTCGGCGCCGAGGTGGTCCGCGTCGACCCCATCGGCGGCGCCGCCGACTATCACCGCTGGCCGATCACCCCTGCTGGCGACAGCATCTACTGGGCCGGGCTCAACAGGGGCAAGCGCTCGGTCGCGGTAGACATGGGATCCGAGCAGGGCCAGAATCTGGTGCAGCAGTTGATCGCCGATGCTGGCATCCTGATCACCAATCTCACTGGTCGCCAATGGCTTTCCCATGCCTCGTTGGCCGCGCACCGCCCCGACCTCATTCACCTTGAGGTGCCCGGTCACCCCGACGGTGCGACCGCGGTGGACTACACCGTCAATGCCGCGACCGGTTTTCCGATGGTGACCGGTCCTACCGGCTATGACGGACCGGTGAACCACGTGATGCCGGTGTGGGACGTCAGTTGCGGTCTGTATGCGGTGGTTTCGGTGCTCGCCGCGCTACGCCACCGGGAGAGGACCGGGGAGGGAAGTTCGATCCGGCTGCCACTGGACGACGTCGCCCTGGCTACCGCGGCGAACCTCGGGTTCCTGACCGAGGTCATGGTCAACGGAACCCAGCGCCCCCGCCTGGGCAACGCGATCTACGGTCAGTACGGCCGAGACTTCATCAGCAGCGATGGGGTGAGCTTCATGGTGGTGGCCCTCACCGGCCGCCATTTCGGGGATCTCACCCGGTTGACCGGCACCACCGCGACGGTGGCGGCAATCGCGGAGTCGTTGGGTTCGGACTTCACCGACGAGGGCCAGCGCTTCCGGCACCGCGGCGTTCTGGATGGCTTCTTCGAGGCCTGGTTCGGTGCCCACACCGCCGAGGAGATCACCGATGCGTTGTCGGCGAGTTCGGTGCTGTGGGACCGCTACCGCACCTTCGAGGAGGTCGCACGGAGCCCACGGGTGACGGCCAATCCGCTGTTCGCCATGCTGGACCAGCCACGGATCGGCAGCTATCCGGTGCCGGGCCTGCCGATGTCGGTCGGCGGCGTACACATCCCGGCGCAGATCGCCCCCGTACTCGGCGAACACACCGCGCAGGTTCTCGCGCAGCAACTGGGGTTGACCGCGGATCGCATCGCAAACCTGGTTGAATCGGGCGTCGTGGCGACATGAGCGAGGTTCTCGCGCGTCTACTCGATGTGCGCCCGGAGGATCTACCGGACGTCTTCACCGGAGCGCCCAACGGTCCGTCCGGAAAACGGGCTTACGGCGGGTTGCTCACCGCGCAGGCGCTGGCGGCGTCCGGACGCGCGATCGGACCCGGGCGCAGGCCCACGAGTCTGCACACCCAGTTCCTCAGGGGTGGCGACGCGGGCGAACCGGTGCGCTACGCGGTCGAACGCGTTTACGACGGCCGCACGGCGGTATCCCGGCGGGTGCTGGTCGGCCAAGCCGGCAGGCTGCTGGCCACCGCCACCGCGTCGTTCGCCACATCGGCCCCGGGCCCGCGGCACGCTGACCGCACCGACTCGACCGACGACCCTGAGGGACTGCCCCGCACCGGCCCGATCGGACCGGCTCCCGCACTGCCGCCCGGGGAGATCGACATCCGGATTCACGATTACGGCAGTGGGGTGGCATTCGTCCGCAGGCTGTGGTGGCGCGTCACCTCGGCGCTGCCCGATGATCCGCTGGTGCATGCCTGCGCGGCGGTGTTCGTCACCGATATCTACGGCGTCGACGCGGTGCTGGCTGTCCATGGCTCTTCGATGACCGACCGCAGCCACCGTGCCGGCACCACCGATTCATCGATCTGGTTTCACGATGACATCCGCGCCGATGAGTGGAATCTCATGGAGTCGCGCTCGCCGGCGGCCGGGCGTGGCCGCGGGGTGATGATCGCCGGACTGTTCGCCGCCGATGGTGCCCGCGTCGCGACACTGGTCCACGAGGGCCAGGCCGTCACCCGCGAATGACGCAGCTGGCTAAAGCTCGGCCACCTCGCGCTCGAGAATCTCGGCCAGCCGCGCCTGCGCGGCCGCCCTGCGGGTTGGCAGATGCTGGGACGGGAACAGCGTGTCCACCGGCTGGTACTCCTTGAGGGTGCGACGGGCCACGGTGAGCTTGTGCACCTCCGTGGGGCCGTCGGCGATCGCCAGCGACTGCGCGGCCACCATCATCTTGATGAACGGCATCTCATCGGACACCCCGAGCGAGCCGTGCAACTGCATGGCCCGCTGCACCACGTCGTGCAGGACCGAGGGCATAGCGACTTTCACCGCGGCGATATCGCGGCGGACCTTTTGGTAGTCGTGGTAGCGGTCGATCTTCCACGCCGTGCGCAACACCAGCAGCCGGAACTGTTCGATCTGGATCCAACTGTCGGCGATCTTCTCTTGAGTCATCTGGAAGTCACCCAGTGGACCCTGGCGCGTCTGCCGGGACACCGCCCGCTCGCACATCATGTCGAAAGCCTTGCGAGCCAGCGCAATCGTGCGCATCGCGTGATGCACCCGGCCGCCGCCAAGCCGGGTCTGCGCGATGGCGAACGCCTGTCCCTCACCGCCGAGCACATGATCGGCCGGCACCCGGACGTCGTTGTAACGGACGTAACCGTGTGAGGCGTGCGCAGAGGACTCACCGCCAACGCCGACATTGCGGATGATCTCGATACCGGGTGCCTCGGCCGGGACGATGAATAGCGACATCTTCTGATGTGTGCGTGCCGTTGGGTTGGTCACCGCCATCACGATGTAGAACGACGCGAACCGGGCGTTGGAGGAGAACCATTTCTCGCCGTTGATCACCCAGTCATCACCGTCGCGCACCGCCGCGGTGGTGAACAGGCCCGGATCCGAGCCGCCCTGGGGTTCAGTCATCGAGTAGCAGGACGAGATCTCACCGTCGAGCAGGGGTTGCAGATAGCGTTGCTTCTGGTCGTCCGTACCGAAAAGGGCGATGATCTCGGCATTGCCTGAATCCGGTGCCTGGGAGCCGAAAACCGAAGGTGCCCAACGGGACCGGCCCACGATCTCGTTCAGCAGCGCCAGCTGCACCTGACCGAATCCCTGTCCGCCCAGGTCCGGGCTCAAATGCGCCGCCCACAGGCCGTGGTCCTTAACCTTTTGTTGCAGCGGTCGCAACACGGCCATCAGTTCCGGATTCTTCTTGTCATAGGGATCCAGTGGCGCCAGATCCAGCGGCTCAAGGTCGGTGCGCATGAATTCCTCGACCCAGTCCAGTTTCTCCTGGTATTCCGGGTCGGTTTCGAAGTCCCACATCAGGGCACCACCACCGCGCGGCCGGAGATCCGGCCGTCGCGCAAATCCCGGTAAGCCTGTGCCGCGTTGTCCAGCGAGTAGACCGTGCTCTCGGCGCTGACCCCGCCGCTATTCGCGAGGGCGAGCAACTCGGCGAGTTCACCGCGACTGCCCCAGTATGTGGTGGCGATGTTGACCTCGTAGGGCTGGGAGAAAAACGATAGCGGTACCTCGCCGCCGCCGATACCGACGATGGTGAGGTCGGCAAGGCTGCGGGCAACCCCGCGCGCCAGCTCCAAAGTTGCTGTGGTGCCGACGAAGTCGATGATGACGTCGGCACCCCGGCCGCCGGTCAGCTCCCGGATCCGCGCGGCCGCGTCGCCGTCGGACACCACGGCGTGATGCGCCCCGACCTTCAGGGCCAACTCGCACGCCTCGGGTTTGACATCCACGGCGATCACTCTCGCGGCCGTGGTGGCCCGGGCGATCTGAATCGCGATATGGCCCAGGCCGCCGACGCCGATCAGTACGCAGGTGGCATCGGGTGGGAGCTTGGGCCAGGAGCGCCGGATCGCGTGGTACGGCGTCAGGCCGGCATCGGTCAACGGCGCCGCGGCCACCGGATCCAGTCCGGCGGGCAATGGCACCAGGTAGCGCTGATGCGGGACCAGCAGGTAGTCGGCCATCCCGCCGTTGTTGCCCAGCCCGCCGCCGCCGGTCAGCGAAGGCCGCTCGCAATAGTTCTCCATGCCGACAAGGCACCGCGCGCACGCGCCGCATCCCCATGCGCCGTAGACGGCCACAGCGTCACCCTCGGCGACCCCGTCGACCCCGGAACCGATGGCGTGTACCCAGCCGGCATTCTCATGGCCCAGCGTCATCGGCAACTGCCAGACCGCAGAGGCGTCCATCTCGTAGAGCACATGTAAATCCGAATGGCAGGCCCCGGCCGCGCCGACTCGGACCACCACCTCGCCGGGACCCGGCACCGGATCCGGTATCTCCAAGAGTTCGGGTTCGCGTCCGAAACCCACCATCCGCAATGCTCGCACTCTGCCTCCCGGCCGTGTCGTGTGAAATGCCCATTCCGCGCGTCTCGACTACATCCTGCCCCGATTAAATTCGGCCGGCGGGGTCGGTACCGACGAATACGGCATGCTTTGGCCTGTGCTGCTGCTGACTCGGGTGCTCGGCCGGACGGTGTCGGGGCCCGACGGGAAGGCGGTCGGCCGTCTCGGCGACTTCATCGTCGGACTCAGCGATTCTTCCGAACCGCAACTCATCGACCGTCTGGTGGTCTCCCGGCGCCGCGCTCCGGCGCTGGTGTTGCCGTGGGCGCTGGTGTCCGACATCCGCGCCGGTCGGGTGGTGCTGGCCGCCACCGGCACCGAGTTGGCGGGCTTCGGGACCGCTTCGCTGACGCAGGCGTTGGCACACGATGAGATCCTGCTGCGCCGCGACGTGCTCGACACCCAGATCGTCGACGTGGCGGGTCAACGTCTGGCCCGGGTGGCCGACGTGCTGTGTGCCCGGACTCGAGGTGTCCGACTGGAGATTCTCGGCGTGGAGGTGGGATTCGGCGGCGTGCTGCGCCGGTTGGGTTTGGGCCGGCTGGGTTTGGGCCGGATCGTTCCGTCAATCAGTGACGACGTCGTCGCGTGGTCGGATCTTCATCTGACGTCGGATCGTGGACACCTCGTGCAGCTGGCGACGCCCCGGTCTGCGGTGCACCGCCTCGGTGCCCGCGAACTGGCCGCCCTGGTGAGCCGCGTCGACACCGACGCTGCTACCGAGATCCTGGCGGCTCGCGAATCCGGAACGGCCGCCGCGGTGGTGGCCGCCTCCCACCCCGATGTCGGGGAGCGGATGTTGCGGGCCATGACTGAGCCCGAGGTGGCCCGGATCGTCGCCGCGATGCCGGCCGAGCATGCCAGGCGGTGGCGCCAGCGCCTGGCGCAGAGCCCGGGGTTGTTCGGCCGCCACATTCTTCGTTCGCGGGTATGGCCGCATCGCCGTCACCTGATCCGCGGACCCCGGGAATGAGTGTGCTCCGTCGGCGTGGCGGCGTCCGTTACGCGGCACTGCTGGCGGTCCTGGGCCCGGGTCTGCTCGCCGGACTGTCCGATGACGATCCGGCTGGGATCACGACGTACTCGGTGCTCGGCGCCGATTATGGCTACCAGTTGCTCTGGGTGCTGTTGCTGTCCACGGTGGCACTGGTCATCTTCCACGGACTGGCCGCGCGGATGGGCGTGGTCACCGGACAGGGCCTGATCGGCCTGGTGAGGCAGCGCTACGGCGTTCGAGTGGGTGGCGCTGTGCTGGCCGCGCTGGTGGTCGCGAACGTCGGCACGACCTGCGCTGAATTCGCCGGTATCGCTGCTGGTTTTGAGATATTCGGCATCTCGCGATACGTCAGTGTCCCGGCTGCGGCGGCCATCGTGTCGCTACTGGTATTGCGCGGCAGCTTTCATCGGGTTGAGCGGTTGCTGCTGCTGGTGTCGACGGTGTTTTTCGCCTACATCGTTTCCGGGTTCATGGCCCGCCCGAACTGGGGTGCGGCTCTGCACGGAACGCTCGTTCCGAGCATGCCGCTCACCGGGGAGGCGGTCGCGATCGTGACCGCCACCATCGGCACCACCCTGGCCCCGTGGGGCCTGTCGTTCATGCAGTCCTACGCCGTGGACAAGAAGTTGCGCACCGAGGACCTGGGACTGGAGCGCGTCGACGTCGTCATCGGCGCGGTGCTGACCGGGGTGATCGGATTCTTCGTGGTGGTGGCGTGTGCGGCCACCCTGCACCGCGACGGCCTGCGCATCACCGACGCCGCCGACGCCGCGGTCGCGTTACAGCCGCTGGCGGGGGCCGCTGCCGGCACGCTCTTCGCCGTCGGACTGATTGGAGCATCATTTCTCGCGGCCTCCATCCTGCCGCTGTCGACGGCCTACTCGGTGTGCGAGTATGCCGGCGCAGAGGCCGCCCTCGACGATCCCTTCCACGAGGCCCGCACCTTCTATCTGACCTACGGCATCATCACGCTGGTAGGCACCGGCATCGTGCTCACGCCAGACATACCGCTGGTGAAGATCCTGGTGGGAACCCAGGTTCTCAACGCGGTGCTGCTGATCCCACTGTTGGTGGCAATGGTGGGGCTGGGCCGTGACCGCGATCTGATGGGTAGTTACGCGACCGGGCGCGCGGGCACCGCGGTCTACGGGCTCACTACGGCGGTCGTCGTGATCTGCGTGATCACCTTGGGCGTGACGGCGATAACCTGACGTCGATGGCTACCGATGCTCGCCCGGCATGCAGATCCGATGTGCCTGCTCTGGCGCAGGCTTTGGGTCGTGCGTTCCGGGACGACCCGGTGATGTCGTGGCTGGTGCCCGACGCCGGTCGGCGTGCTGCCGCACTGCCGGTTTTCTTTGGTGCGGTGGCGCGGCACCATTTCCTGGCCGGCGGGGGAGCGGAGGTCACCACCGACGGGTCGAGCGTGGGCGCGGCCGCGCTCTGGGACCCTCCCGGCCAATGGCGGCAGGCTCCGCGCCAGCAGATCGCCATGATGCCCGCCGTGATCCGCGCGTTCCGTGGCCGGCTGGGACCCGCGCGAGCGTTGGCTGAGCAGATGAAAGCCGTCCATCCCAGCGAACCGCACTGGTACCTGGCGATCATCGGCAGCGATCCGTCGTTGCGCGGCAACGGTTCCGGGCACGCGCTGATGCGGTCGCGTCTGGATCGCTGCGATGCCGAACACGCACCGGCCTATCTGGAGTCAAGCAACTTCGACAACATCGCGTACTACCACCGGTTCGGATTCGAGGTCACCGGCGAGATCACCATTCCGGGCGGCCCAACCATGTGGCCCATGTGGCGGGAGCCACGATAGATTTCAGTGGCGTCAGCCACGATAGATTTCGGTGCGGCAGCCACGATCGGTGCGCGTGTCGTGCACGCTTGCCGCCTCAAATGCCCTGGAGCGTCACCCGGAACTGCATCACCCGGTAGGGCCAGCCGCGGGCTGTGTTCCACTGCGATACCACCAATCCGACGCCCCCTTCGACGTCCAGGCGACTGCCCGGCAGGACGTAGCCGCCGTAGAGCTGCGCCACTCGGCACCGGTCATGATCCTCGGCATCCCATTCGCAACCCCTTACCGGACGTTGCAGTGGCACCGCGGTCAGGTCTTCGGTCAGCGAAGCCAGGGTCCGGTAGCCCAGCGCGTACGACGACGACAGGAATCCACCGAGAATCCAAGTGCCACAATCTAAGCGACGCAGCGAGAGTTCGCCCCACGTCTCACCCTCCGGGGTGATGACGGTGGCTTCCCGACCCCACCCGCCGTTTCCCCACCCGCTGTACCGGGACCGGTCGCCGATGTGTTCGGGGCGAACCCGACGCAGGATCAGGCCCTTGTCGCGCTGGAAGCCGGTTGAGACGATGTAGACCCAGCCGTCGCTCGGGTCGAAGTCCCATGACCAGCACTGTGCGTACCCGCCGTACTGGTCGGCCGGGAACTTGGCCGACTTCCCCAGGTGCCGCCAGGTCAGGCCGTTGTCGTCCGATCGCCAGATCTCGGTCCACAGCACGTTGCCGAGGCCGCGGTTGACGATTGCGTGCAGGTATAGCGTGTCGCCGACCCGCAGCAGGTCCGAGGGGATCACCGTGCTGATCCCGCGGCGCAACAGTCCGGCACTGTGCCGATGCCGGTAGCGCCAGAGTTGCTGCGCGTAGCGGGCGTCTTCCCCGCCGGCCCGGCCGTACTCGATTCCGTGGGTGGCGTCGCCGCTGCCGATCAGGATCACCGGAGATCGCCAGTCTCCAACACCGACCCGGCTTCCTGAGAAGGTGTCGCCGAATACCGACACCAGGTGCCCGTCGGCGGCACGGACCGTGGCACCCAGATCGGTGGACGTCACACCCAGGTGATCGGTGATGCCGGGGCCGGTGAGATCTTTGACCTTGCCGACGAACGCTCCCGTTGGACGAACTACCGCCATGGCGGTCAGTGCATCCTGAAGTCAGCCGGCTCGGGTTCGCGGGTCCATGACCAGAAGTCGACGAGGCGCCACGGGCTCAGGGAGTGCACGATCCCGCGCGCGTCCTTGTAGAAACTGTGCTCGATGCTCGGCTGCGACCACACCATGGTCTTGAGTTCGGCCTGGGAGCGGTCGTACCAGTCGTCGTAGCGAGCGGGCTTGGGCTCCATCGAGTTCTTCCCGGATGCCAGCAGCAGATCGATGCACCCGACGATGTAGCGCATCTCGCACTCGGAGTGGAAGATCAGGCTGCCGCCGCTGGCGAGGTTGGTGCCCGGTCCGTACATGCAGAAGAAATTCGGAAATCCCGGGATCGTGATGCCCAGGTAGGCCGCGGGCCGGTGCCCCCACATCTGATGCAGGTCCGCACCATTGCGGCCGGTGACCTGAAGTGACGACAGGAAGTCGTTGACCCTGAAACCGGTGGCGTACACCAGGACGTCGGCCGGGTGACGCACCCCGTCGGTGTCGACGACGGCGTCGGACTCGATGCGGGCGACACCGCAGCGGATCAACTCGACGTTGTCACGCCGGAGCGTCCGCAACCAGCTGCCGTTGTCCTGCAGGGTGCGTTTTCCGGTGGCCGGATAATCGGGAATGACCTTGGCGGCCAACTCGGTGTCGCCGTCGAGTTGGCTGGTGATCCACTCGGTGAACATCATCCGGGCCATCTCGTTGGCTGCGCTGACCGAGCGCTGCTGATCGGGCCACTCGGGGTCCACGATCGCCGCGGCCAGGCCGGTGTCGCAGCCGGGCCAGAAGATCAGAAACCGGTACCAGCGGCCGTAGAAGGGCAGGTGCCGCAACGCCCACTGCACGCCCGGTCCGACCTTGGCGTGGTAGTCCGGGTTCGGGAACATCCACTGGGCGGTGCGCTGGAAGATGGTCAGCTGCCCCACGTCCTCGGCGATCGCCGGCGCCACCTGGAAGCCGGTGGCGCCCGCGCCGATCATCACGACGTTCTTGCCCGCCAGATCGACCGAGTGGTCCCAGCGCGCGGTGTGGAACGAAGGCCCCACGAAGTTCTCTGCGCCCGGAAGCTCGGGAACTAGAGGCTGGTTGAGTTGGCCCACCGCGCTGATCACCGCGCGGGCGCGCAGCACCTCGGAATGGCCCGCGGCGTCGCGCACGGTCACTGCCCACTCGCCCGCGTCGTCGTCCCAGGCCGCCGCGAGCACCGCGGTATTGAACCGGACGTGCTCGGTGATGCGATGGCGTTCCATCACGTCGGCGAAGTACTTTTGCAACTCGGGTTGGCGCGCGAAGAACTCCGACCAGTGGTCGCAAGGCTCGAAGCTGTAGCAGTAGAAGTGGTTGCCGACATCCACCCGGGCGCCGGGATAGCTGTTCTCCCACCAGGTTCCGCCGACTCCGGGGTTCTTCTCAATCACCGTGTAGGGAACCCCAGCCTGCTCGAGTCGGATCGCAGCCAGCAGCCCGGACTGCCCGGCGCCGATCACCACGACCGGGAACTCGCGGCGTGCGAGCGGATCGGAGCGCAATTCGGCCTCGCGGGCATCACGGCCGTCGAGACCCATCTCCTCAAGCATCATCGGCACGTACTCGTCCCCGACCTCACCCGCTACCAGCCAGTTCATCATCTGCTTGAGGCTCGCGGCGTCGATGGGCTCGGGCTCGGGGCAGCCTCGGTCGCGGTAGTCGCGAATGATGTCGAGGGCCAGGGTGCGTGCCGCGGCTTTGTCCTCCTCCGACATGTAGCCCTGCACCTCGTTGAGGAACAGCCCCGCCGGTTTGAGCGGACCTTCCAGGATCGACTGCCGGACTGACTCGTCGTCCGTCATGTGTACGCACGACAGCAACAGCGTCGGGATCGACAGGTCCGCACACGCGGCGGCGATCTCATCGTCGGAGTCCATGAACGGCGCACCAGAGTTCGGGTTGCGCATCAGGGTGCCACCAGGATGCGGATCGGATTGCCGTCGGAGCGCTCCAGCATCTCGATACCGTCGCAGATGTCTTCCAGCGCAATGATTCGGCTGATCGAACGGGACAGATCCAACCGCCCGAGGGAGACCAGCCTCGCCAGCGTCTCAATGTCGGCATTCTGATAGCCGAGGTGGCCGAGCACCTGTTTGCGGGTCAGGCCGAACATCGAGGTCGGACCGACCGTCGGGCACTGGTCACTCATGCCCACCGCGACCAGTCGGCCGCCGACGGTCAGGGCCTCAAGTGCCTGCTCGAAAGTCGCCTTCAGCCCGACCGCATCGAACGCCACGTCCAACTTGCGCCCACCGGTGACTTCGTTGATCTTGGCCATGAGGTCGGGGTCGCCTGAGTCGAATGCGTAATCGGCGCCGAGTTCGACGGCCCGGTCGCGAACCACCGCATTGATGTCGACAGCGATGATGGGCGCAGCGCCCACCAACCGGGACAGTTGCACGATGTGGGTGCCGATGCCGCCGACCCCCCAGACGCCGACGGACTCTCCGATGACCACCTTCCCGGTTCGCGCCACCGCGCCGAAGGGAGTAGACACCGCATCGGCCAGGATCGCGGCCTGCTCCAACGGCACGTTGTCGGGAACTCGAGTCAACCCGATGACCTGCGCCACGGTGTACTCGGCCCAGGCGCCGTCGTAGGCGAAGGCCATCAGTTGCATCCGCAGGCAGTTCGCGAGGTCACCGCGACGGCAGTTCGGGCAGTTCTGACACGGTCGGCCGGCCGCGACCACCACCCGGTCCCCCTCCGCCCATCCGGTGACACCGGCACCGAGCGCGGCGATGGTTCCAGAGGCCTCGTGGCCCTGGGTGACCACCGGCCGCTGGGCCGGGAAGGTGCCGTTGATCAAGCTGAGGTCGGAGTGGCAGATGCCGCAGAACGCCACCTTGACCAGGACCTCGCCTGGGCCGGGTGCGGGGATCGCAATATCCTCGAGAACAACGGATTTCGTTTCGGCGTGGAATCGCTCGGCGCGCATCGTCGGAACCATGAGGGTCCTTCCCGGGTTTGTCGTCAACTGACGCGAGGTCAGTTTAGGCCGACGCGGGTGAGTCTAAGCTGGCGAGCATGGCCTGGCTGCGACAGCGCGATCCGGTGACCTGCGGCCCGAGCGTGGCGGTAATGGCAGGTGCGTTGCTGGGCACCGACTACGGAGCGGTTCTGTCGTCGGGGCCCGTTGATGCCGCGCAGCGGTGGTTCGATGGTGAGCAGGGCCGCGTACACCGGGCGGTCAATGTGGTGTGGCCACAGGCTCTGGGCACCACGCCGGCCGGGATGGCGCGGGCGCTCAATAACCAGGTTGGCGCGCACGGCATCCGCTACCGGTGGCGATCGGCGGGGGGCTCGCTGGCCGACGTGCGCGCCGCGGTCGGTGCCGGACGGCCGGTGGCGATGCTGATCGGCTCGGTGGTGCCGCGCCACTGGGTGCTGCTCACCGAACTCTCGGGCGCGTCGATGCGGTGTTACGAACCCTCCTCGGGGCGACTGGTGCTGGTGGCGATCGAGGACATCCGCCGAGGACGGCTGGCGGAACTCGGCTTTCCCCGGCCGTTTGCCTTCGTGGTGCCCACTGGTTGAACCGGACTCAGTGCGCGCCGCGGAGTAGGGCCGTCGACACCGACACCGCCGGAGCGATCATGTCGGTGACACCCAACCCGTCCTCGACGGTTTGGGCGGCGAGTTCGCGGAGTCCGCCCACCAGGATCACCGCGGCGGCCGGTGACAGCGGCCCCACGCCGTCGCGCTGGAAGCCCGGGCTCTCGCTGAGGTCGATCAGCATCGCGGTGAGCCGGGCGAAACCGCGGCGCAGCATCGGCCGGGCGCCTTCACCGAGGGCGGGCAGTTCGCGGATCCAACTCAGGGTGACGGCCGGATTGGACTCCAGTGAGCGAACGAAGGCGGTGACGGCCTGGCTAACCTGCTCGACCCAGGTAGCGGTCGGGTCCACCGCAGCGCGCACGGTGAGCACCAGATCTTCGTTGTTGGCATCGAGCAGTTCAACGAAGCAGTCCTCTTTGGTGGCGAAGTTGTCGTAGAACGTGCGCTTCGAGGTCCGGGCACAGCGGACGATGTCGGCGACCGTCGTCTCCCGGTAGCCGCGCTCCTCGATGGAAATGGCCAGGCCGTCGAGCAGCCTGCGACGGAAGCCCTGGACTCCGGTGCCGGGATCGATGGCCGGTGCGCTCACGCCGTCCTCCCTTGTCAACGACTGGTACTGGAGGGTACCGTACGTCAGAGCAATGCTGGTACCTCGCAGTACCACACACCGCTGGAGAGGTTTTCGATGACCGAAGCGCCCGCCGTCGATCGGTTCGTCACGAAGGTGCCGATGCTGCCGCCCTCGCCGCGGTTGCCGCGCGCACTGGGCGCGCTCGCGTTCGTCGTGTCGCGTCGACGTACCGTCCAGTGGATCACCCGAACCCGCGGGTCCGGAGTCACCGTGCGGATCCCGGTGTTTGGCGATGCCATCGTGGTCGCCGATCCGGTGCTGGCCAAGCAGGTCTTCACCACCAGCCCCGACGTCCTCCAGAATATCCAGCCCAACCTGAGTCGGTTACTCGGCGCGGGTTCGGTTTTCGCCCTCGAGGGCACCGCGCACCGCCAACGGCGCAAGCTGCTCACCCCGCCCTTCCACGGTAAGAACATCAAGGCCTACGAGAACATCGTCGAGGAGGAGGCCCGCCGCGAGATAGCCTCATGGCCGGACGGCGTGGAGTTTGCTTCCCTCGAACCGATGATGCGCATCACCCTCAACATCATCCTGCGGGCGGTCTTCGGCGCCGATGGGGCCGAGTTGCAGCAGTTGCGCGAACTTCTGCCCAAGTGGGTGACGCTGGGATCACGCTTGACCGTGCTGCCCTCCCCCAAGGGTCAGCCGAGACGCTTCAGCCCGTGGGCCAAGCTCGCCTCCTATCGACGGACCTATGAGGGTTTGATCGACAATCTCATCGACCGGGCGCGTCGGGATCCGGACTTTGCCGACCGCACGGATGTGTTGTCGCTGTTCCTGCGGAGCACCTACGATGACGGTTCCGCGATGACCCGGGCCGAGATCGGCGACGAACTGCTGACCCTGCTTGCCGCCGGGCATGAAACTACCGCGTCGACGCTCGGCTGGGCCTTCGAGCGGATCTCCCGACACCCGGAGGTCCTTGAGCGTCTGGTCGCCGAAGCGGCCGGTGACGACAACACCTACCGGCTGGCCACGATTTATGAGGTACAGCGCAATCGAACCGTCATCGACTTCGCCGGCCGCCACGTGGCGGTACCGTCCTACGAACTTGGCCAGTGGCGCATCCCGCAGGATTTCTCGATCCTGGTCAGCCTGCTTCGGCTGCACCAGGATCCGACGGTGTACCCGTACCCCGACCGGTTCGATCCGCAGCGTTTCATCGATGCCAAACCCGATACGTTCTCCTGGGTGCCGTTCGGCGGCGGAACCCGACGCTGCGTCGGTGCGGTCTTTGCCCACATGGAGATGGACGCGGTGCTTCGGACAGTGCTGCGGCACTTCACTATTCAGACCACAAATGCGCCCGGGGAAAAGTGGCACAGCCGTGGTGTCGCATTCACCCCGAAGAAGGGCGGCCGAGTGGTGTTGCACCGCCGCACGAGACCGCTGGGCTGATCCCCCGGTTAAAAGTTGCCCGGCCCCTGTGTTGTCGGGTCGTAGGTATGCACTGGAAGCGGGAACTGAACCTCGGTCGCCGTGGCGCCGAGGCTGTCGTAAAGACCGATGGTGTGAATGCCGGTGGAGCAGATGCGCAGCGGCAGATATTGGACAAAGACCCGGAACTTGACCGGGATGTCGTCCACGTCGTCGAAGTTCCAACGGAATTCCATGGCACTGATCCGTTCGCCGTCCGGTCCGGTGGCGATCAGATACTGGACCGCGTCGTACTCGCCGCCGCTCAGTGCGCAGACGGCGATGACCATCGGCACGGTGATGTCTGAGGGCAACTCGCTGACGAAGCAACTGGTCATCGGGAACCCGGAGGCGCTGACCCCGCCGTCCTCGTCCTCGGTGACGGTCAGCGCTGGCGCGAATGCGACGACGCGCACTAGGTTGCCCCCGCGCTGAGGTCCACCGCGCTGAGGTCCACCGCGATAAAATCGGCCCGCCAGAGGCCCTCAAACAACTCCAGGCCGATGTATTCCAGTTCTGCCTGATCGGCGGCGGCGAGAACACCGCTTTGCGCAACCCGTCGAGCGATATCGCGAATCGAGCGCTCGCCGTCGACATGCTGGGCGAACGCCAGGTGGGTGGGGTCGAGTTGGATCCGCCATCCGGGTCGGTAGATCTCCTGCCCGCTAACTCCGCACCGCAGACGCATCAGCGGCACGTAGTCCAGAGCATTGCTCGCCGAGAAGTCGATCCGGTAGCTCGTCTTGGGCCGATCCGCGTGGGTGGCCAGGAAGAAGTGGCAGGCATTGAGTGTCTTGATGCGCTCCATTGCCGACCACATCTTGGCGTCCGGCAACTGGTTGATGGCCGCGAAGAACTCGTTGCCCGGTTCGGTCAGCGTGGGCGGGTAATACGAGGTCTTGAGGAACCAGTCCTGAAACTCCAGGCCTGCCGAGGAGACGAGATCCAGGCAGTCCTCGACGGTGTAGCTGCGATCGCGGCCGTGCAGAAAGGTATCCACCATGCCGGCGTCGAACGCCAGGTCCGGGGCGATGGAGACATAGCCCTTGACCGGGTGGCTGGCCGCCAGTGAGGCGATGGCTGCCTTGACCATCCGCAGCGACTCGTCGTCCTGGCCAAGCCCCATTTCCCGGAAGATCGCCTGCATCATCTCGACTCCTGCCCGGCCGTAGCGGGCGTAGAGCATGATCGCGGCGACACCATCGGGCCGCAGCACGTCGGCGAGCGCCTTCATCCCGACCTTCGGCTCAGCCAGATGATGCAGGACCCCGGTCGAGATGATGAGGTCGAAGTCCTGCTTGAGCGTCGGCACTTCCTCGATCGGAAGCAGGCGAAGCTCGAGGTTCTTCAGCGCGTACTTGTCCTTGAGGTACTTGGAGTGGTCCAGCGAGGGCTGGCTGACGTCGATCGCCACCACCTTCGAAGCCCGGTTGGTGTAGGCGAACACTGCTGCCTGATTCGTGCCGCACCCTGCGATGAGGATGTCGAGGTCGGCCTGAAGGGGCCGATCCGGCCACAGGATCCGATGGGCGTGGCTGGGGTCGAACCACTGCCAACTGCCGCTGAGCCAGGTCTCGAGGTTTTGGATCGGCTCGGGGTACTGCCACTTCTCATACTGGTGTGCGACGAGGTCGGCGCGCGGATTCTCGGCCATGATCAGGGCACCCGAGTCTGTAGCAATGGGTTTCTCTTGAGCACCGGCAGGGGGAAGAGGATGTCGGTCTCAGCGTCGTCGATGTTGTCATAGAGCCCGATCGTGTAGACGCCGCCCGATTCCGCCCGCATCGGCAGGTACTGGGTGAAAACCCGGAATTTGACCGGCGTCGGGGGATTGTCATGCCAATGCCACCCGAATTCCAGGCTGCCGACGCGCTCACCGTCCGGCGCGGTGGCGACTATGACCCGGACCGGGTCATAGTCGGCACCGCCGAGGGCGCACACCGCGATGACCATCGGGACGGTGATCTGGGCCGGAAAATTGTCGACGTAGCAACTGGTCATCGGGAAGCCTTTGATGTTCACTCCGCCGGCGTCCTCTTCAACGGCGCTCAGCGACGGCGCGAACGCGACGACACGCATATTTTCTCCTCAAGCCTGGAAAACGTTAGAGGTGAACTCTAGCCCGACAACGTCTCGCCTCGAACGGACCGGTGGGCGCAGGAGGCAGTCCTCTAGTTTGGATCCGTGACTCCACCACTTTTCTCCCGCGCGGAGCTCGCCAACGCCTTCGCGACCTTTGAGGCCGAAGTCGACGATGCCGCCCGCACCAGCAACTGGGACGCCTGGGTCGCCCACTACACCCCCGACGTCGACTACATCGAACACGCGATGGGCACCATGAAGGGCCGCGAGCAGGTGCGGGACTGGATCTACCGCACCATGACGAGCTTTCCGGGCAGCCATATGATGGCTTTCCCGGCGCTGTGGCACGTCATCGACGATGACACCGGCCGAGTCATCATCGAGCTGGACAATCCGATGCGCGACCCCGGTGACGGCACCATCATCAGCGCCACCAACATCTCGATCATCACCTACGCCGGCGAGGGGCTGTGGAGTCGACAGGAGGACATCTACAACCCGATGCGCTTCATGGCCGCCGGGATGAGGTGGTGCAAGAAAGCCCAGGCGCTCGGCACCCTCGATGACGAGGCTGCCGCCTGGATGCGCGCACACGGAAGGGCGAAGTGAGCAAGCCGAAACTGGTTATCGGCGCCAACGGTTTCCTCGGCAGCCACGTCACCCGCCAATTGGTGGCGGCCGGGCACGACGTTCGGGTAGTGGTCCGCGAGGGTGCCAACACCGTCGGCATCGACGACCTGCTCACCGAACGTTTCGTCGGCGACGTCTGGGGCGAGGAAATACTACGTGCTGCGATGGCGGGTTGCGACGACGTCTATTACTGCGTCGTCGACGCCCGCGGTTGGCTGACCGACCCGGCTCCCCTGTACCGCACGAACGTCGACGGCACCCGCAACGTGCTGGAGGTTGCCTGCGCTGTCCACAACGAGACGCCGTTCCGCCGATTCGTCTTCACCAGCACCTACGCCACCGTGAACCGTCGCCGAGGCCGGGTCGCCACCGAGGCCGACGAGATCACCGACGAACGGGGCATCACCGACTACGTCCGCTCCCGGTTGCGAGCTGAGCGGATGGTGTTGCAGCGCGCTCGCAACGGTCAGCTGCCCGCGGTGGCGATGTGCGTCTCGACCACCTACGGCCCCGGGGACTGGGGCCGCACCCCGCACGGCGCCATCATCGCCGGTGCGGCGTTTGGCAAGCTGCCGTTCGTGCTGGGTGGAATTGAGTTGGAGGCGGTCGGGGTCGACGATGCCGCCGCCGCGATGATCCTGGCCGCCGAATACGGCCGCATCGGCGAGCGATATCTGGTCTCGGAGAAAATGATCAGCAACGCCGATGTGGTGCGGATCGCCGCCGGGGCCGCGGGTATGCCGGTGCCGACGCGAACCATCCCGTTGCCTGTGGCCTACGCGATGGCCGCGATGGGATCGGTGAAGGCCAGACTGCGCGGTACCGATGAACGTCTCAGCCTCAACGCGCTGCGGTTGATGCGCGCCGAGGCTGAAGTCGACCACAGCAAGTCGGTACGCGAACTCCGGTGGCGGCCCAAACCGGTCGAGGAATCGATCGCCGAAGCCGCCCGATTCTGGGTCGGGCTGCGGGCGGCAAAGCGCCGCTGAGGTCAGCTCTCTGTAAAGATCGACCCCGTGGTGAAAAACGGCGCCGTGTCGCACTGGTTCTCCCAGCCTCCCGACCCGCGGCCCGCCCTGCCCGGTGACCGCGAGGCCGACGTCTGCATTGTCGGTGCCGGCTACACCGGGTTGTGGACGGCCTACTACCTCAAGGCCGCCGACCCGTCGCTGCGGATCACCATTCTGGAGGCCCGGTTCGCCGGGTTCGGTGCCTCCGGGCGCAACGGCGGCTGGCTCAGCGGCCTGCCGCCCGGGGACCGCGGCCTGCTGGCCGCCCGGCACGGCATCGACAGCGTGGTCGCCTGGCAAAGGATGCTCAACGCCGCCGTCGATGAGGTGATCGACGTGACGCGCCGGGAAGGCATCGACGCCGATATCGTCAAGGGCGGCAGCCTTGAAGTGGCCCGGACCGCCGCGCAGGCGGTGCGGCTGCGCGCCGGGGTCGAAGAGGACCGGTGCTGGGGAATCAACGGTATCGAGATGCTCTCGGGACCCGAAGCGGCCGAACGGGTTCGGGTCGATCAACTGATACTGGGCGCGTTCAATCCGCACTGCGCGCGGGTGCAGCCGGCGAAGCTGGCCCGCGGCCTGGCCGACGTGGTCGAACGCCTCGGCGTCACCATCTACGAACAAACCCCGGTCACCGAGATCAGTCCCGGTCGCGCCGAGACGGCACTGGGCGTGCTCCGAGCGCCGGTTGTGCTGCGGGCCACCGAGGGCTTCACCGCCCGGATGGGCGGGCTGCGCCGACGCTGGCTGCCGATGAACAGCGCGATGATCGCCACCGACCCGATACCCGAAAGTCTCTGGGAGACAATCGGTTGGGCGGGCCGGGAAACAATGGGGGATCTGGCGCATGGCTTTTTCTACGCCCAGCGCACCGCCGATGACCGGATCGCGATCGGCGGGCGTGCGGTGCCCTACCGCTACGCCTCTCGGATCGACTCGGACGGCGCCGTCGGCCAGGGGACCATCGACTACCTGACGGGTGTGCTGAACACCGTGCTGCCGCAGACCCGCGGGGTGCCGATCGCCCACGGCTGGTGCGGTGTGCTGGCCGTACCGCGGGACTGGACCGCCGGTGTCCGATTGGACCCCGCCACCGGACTCGGTGAGGCCGGCGGCTACGTCGGGCACGGGGTGACGGCCACCAACCTCGCCGGGCGTACTCTGGCCGATCTGGTGCTCAAACGCTCCACCGAACTCGCCGCCCTGCCCTGGGTTGATCACCGCTCACGCACCTGGGAACGCGAACCGCTGCGCTGGCTGGGTGTGCGGAGTCTATATGGCGCCTACAAGCTCGCCGATCGCCACGAGGCCAGCGGCCGGTCAACCAGTTCGCCCATCGCCACGATCGCAGACCGGATAACCGGGCGGCCCTAGGTGTTTTGATGATCGAACGCACGCTGCGCTTTCCGGGACCGGCCGCCCCCGGCCACACCCTGGCCCCGCAGCGCCGCGGCCCGGGCGATCCGTGCTTCCGCATCGACGGCGACGGCGCGATCTGGCGCACCAGCCTGCAGGCCAGCGGTCCGGTGACCGCACGCATCAGCCGTGTCGACACCCACGCCGTGGGTTGTCAGGCGTGGGGTGCGGGCGCCGAGGAGTTCACCGAGGCGCTGCCCGCCCTACTCGGCGCCGACGATGACGCCACCGGGTTCATACCCAGCCACCCAAGGATCGCCGCCGCGGCCGCCCGGGTGCCGCATCTGCGGATCGGCCGCACCGGACGGGTGCTGGAGGCGCTCATCCCGGCCGTGCTGGAGCAACGCGTGCCCGGCGTCGACGCATTCCGGTCCTGGCGGCTGCTGGTCACCACATTCGGCACGCCCGCCCCCGGGCCCGCACCGGACGGCATGCGGGTGCCGCCGTCGGCGCAGGCGTGGCGGGCCGTCCCGTCGTGGGAGTTCCACCGCGCCAACGTCGATCCCGGCCGGGCTCGCACGCTCATCGGCTGCGCCACCCGCGCCGAATCGCTGGAGCGACTCGCCGGACGTCCCGCTTCCGAGGCACGCGAGGCGCTGACGTCGCTGCCCGGCGTCGGGGTGTGGACGGCCGCCGAAACAGCCCAGCGGGCCTTCGGCGACGCCGACGCGCTGTCTGTCGGCGACTACCACCTGTCCGCCATGATCGGCTGGACGCTGCTTGGCCACCCCATCGACGACCCTGCCATGGTGGATCTGCTCGCGCCGATGCGCCCGCACCGCTACCGCGCGGTGCGACTGCTGGAGATCAGCGGCCTGGGTTACCTGCCGCGGCGCGGACCACGGTTGCGGGTGCAGGACATCAGATGTCTCTAGGGCGCTGGCCGCTGAGACTACCTCTCTAGAGCGGCGTCGCGCACCGGCCGGTCGGCCAGTTCCTCCCCGCGACCGAAGAGCAGTGGGTAGAGAGCACCCGCCAGCGCGGCACCGGCCAGGGGGGCCAGCCAGAACAACCACAGCTGGCCGGGAGCGCCCACGCCGTTGAAGAACGCGACGCCGGTCGAGCGGGCCGGGTTGACCGATGTGTTGGAGATCGGGATGGAGATCAGATGGATCAGCGTCAGCGTCAGACCGATCGAAATGCCGGCGAAACCCTTGGGGGCTCTATCATCGGTGGACCCCAGGATCACCAGCAGAAAGATGAAGGTGAGCAGTACCTCGGCGATCAGCACCGCCATCATTGAGTAGCCGTGCGGGGAGTTCACTCCGTAGCCGTTGGCCGCCATATTGCCGTCGGCGTTGAACTTCGGCCGACCCTTGGCGATGACCAGGATCATGAACCCGGCCAGCAAGCCACCCAGGACCTGGGCCACCCAGTACTGAATCACGGCGGCCCACTCGACCCGCTTGGCGATCGCTGCGCCCAAGGTCACCGCTGGGTTGAAGTGGCCGCCGGAGATGGTGCCGAAGGCGTACACCCCGGTCAGCACAGTCAGTCCGAAGGCCAGCGAGACGCCGAGGTAGCCGATGCCCACGGAGTTGTCACCGGCCGGGTCTGCCGCGAACACCGCCGCGCCGCAGCCGCCAAGGACGAGCCAGAACGTGCCGATGAACTCCGCCGAGAGGCGGTGGGCCATGCTCGGAGCATTCACAGGGATCCCCTTCACCCACAATGAATAACTTGCGGCAAATTCCCGCATCGGGCACGCCCTCGCCGCACGGAATTGCGTAACGAGATATATTTAGGTTCGCCTTAGTTGGCATGTCGGCGCCGGCGAACATATCGTTTACCCCACCTGTTGTAGACCACAGAAGGCCCGCCGTTCACCGACGCACGGAGGATCCCCGGCGGGGCACGGTGCCGTCGCTGAGTCGCCGCGCG
>Ga0210003_1001015_pt1 | contig 24961 bp, 20 predicted proteins | sample LantaG_FD_182804 | JGI IMG/M metagenome (GOLD analysis project Ga0210003, IMG submission 182804) | Deep subsurface microbial communities from Baltic Sea to uncover new lineages of life (NeLLi) - Landsort_02402 metaG (SPAdes) (version 2) | ecosystem: Environmental > Aquatic > Marine > Oceanic >... | reverse complement strand
TCGCGGGAAGAAAAGCGGGATTATATTTGCAACATAGTTGCATTTGGTTATAATACTCCGGTTGGAAAGGCCCGGGCGGTTTGGATTGTGTGCGGTGCAGAGAGAAGGAGTGAAAAGCCTCAGGTGAAGAGAATAGTACCGCTTTGGGGACTAAGCGAGAGTATCCGGAAAAGGAAGTGTTTGTAAGAAACAGATTTCTCCGCTCCGGTCGAAATGACGGAACGGTCGTTGAATATGTGAAATAGGGTGCCGGGCTGCCGGTAGTTGGCAGGTTTTGGAGATTTTAGACGATGGCGATTGGAGAAAAGGTCAGGCACATAGCGGCAGAGCTGAAGGGTCATATTCCGTTTACGGTTCTGGGCGCGTGTCTTGGTATTGGGTTTATGGTGGTGTTCGAGCGTTTTATCGGGGCCGGCAGCAGTGTGTTGTTTAAGGTGTTTCATCCTGCACACGTGGTTTTGAGCGCGATGGTGACGGCGTCGATGTTCCGGGTTCACGCATCGAAGAGGAGGTTTTTGCTGGTTTTGCTGGTGGGGTATTTCGGCTCGGTGGGTATTGCGACGCTGAGCGATATAGTAATTCCTCATATCGGCGTGCACGTTCTTGGTCTCGATATTCCGTCGCACGGGGAGGTTCACAATTCGGAGGCGGGGATTGACGAGCACGGCGGCGAAGGCGGTGAGGATGCGCATTCGGGTCACGGTTCGGGGATGCATTTTGGATTTATCGAGGAGTGGTATATAGTTAATCCGGCGGCGCTGCTTGGTATTTTGATTGCATATTTTTTTGGTCGTACGAAATTTCCACATGCGGGGCACGTTTTGATTAGTACGTGGGCGTCGTCGGCATATCTTCTTATGAACCTGCGGTCGGAACTGAGTTTGGCTTCTGTGGCGGGTATAGGGGTGACTTTGTTTCTGGCGACGTGGGTTCCGTGCTGTGTCAGTGACATAGTGTTTCCGCTTTTGTTTGTGAAGCCGGATTTGCGTCTATCGGAACCGTGCGTACGGCACCGGCTGCACAGCCATGCGCACAAGACAGAAGGAGAAGGGTCGGTATGAAAGAGCAGGCGGATTTTAATGCTGAGGAGATATTGAGGGGCGCGGGGCTTCGGTGCACGCGCGGGCGGTTGTCGATACTGAAGGTTCTCTGTGCGGCGAAGTCTCCGCTTACGGGCGAGGAGATTGGCTGTGCGCTTGGTTCAAAGCGTCCCAATAGAGTGACGATATATCGTGTGCTGGAGCGTTTTGTGGAGGCGGGTCTGGTTCACAGGGCTTATATGGACAAGCGTGCGCGGCACTTCGAGCTTGCGTGGAACTGTACGGAGAGTCAGTGTCATCCACATTTTACATGTGAGCACTGCGGGCGGACGCATTGTCTGACGGAGTTTTCGCTTCCGATGGTCAAGGGTTTGAAGAAGGGTTTCGTTGTGCATCGTCAGCAGGTTCGTCTGGAGGGTCTTTGTCCGTTGTGCGCCTCAAGGCGGAGGCGGAGCGCAAATCTGCGGCGGCCGAGCGCGCAGGCAGTTTGAGCGGGGATTCAACTTTCGGGGGCAGGGGCGGCAGGGTCGTATGGACAGAGGGAGGTTTGGGGGTTACAATGTGCGGTATGCAGGTGTATCCGTTAAAGTTTGAGCCGATATACAAGCGGCGGATATGGGGCGGTCAGAGGCTTCGAGAGGCTCTCGGCAAGGATATACCAACGGGTGTGAAGGTGGGCGAGAGCTGGGAGGTGGCGGATTTAGCTGAGGATAAATCGGTAATAATCAACGGCGAACTTGCCGGGCGGACGCTTTGCGAGGCGATAGAGACGTATGGTGCAGAGATAACGGGCAAGACTGAGCGTTCGGGCGGGTTTGGGTTGTTGATAAAGTTTCTCGATGCGGAGGACGTTTTGAGCGTGCAGGTTCACCCGGATGCGGCGACTTGTTCGCGGATGGGCAGAGGTGACGCGAAGACGGAGTGCTGGTACGTGGTATGGGCGGGTCCCGATGCGGTGCTTTATAAGGGCGTGAAGAGAGGTGTGACGCGAGAGTCATTTGCCGAGGCGATAGAGAAGGGGACGGCGGCGGAGCTTCTGGAGAAGATCCCGGTTGAGGCAGGGGAGTGTCATTTTCTTCCTGCGGGCACGGCGCACAGCGTTGGCGGAGGACTGGTTATAGCCGAGGTTCAGACCCCTTCGGATACGACGTACCGGGTATTTGACTGGAACCGTGTCGACGATACAGGCAGGTCGAGGACGCTTCATATCGAAGAGGCCCTGGAGAGCATACATTTTGACGTTTCGGGGCGTGATTTGCCTGTGACGAGGACGGGCAGGCTGGTAGAGTGTGAGTACTTTACGGTAGATAAAGGGCACCAGGCGAAAGGCTGTGAGCTTCTGCTTTCGCGTGGTCGGGTGAAGGTTCTTATTTTCATCACGGGCGGCGGCAGGATTCGCGCGGGCGACGAAAGCGTAGTTGAATTTACTTGCGGCGATTGCGTGCTGATACCGGCGGGTTATGAAGGCGCTGTTTGTTTTACGGCGGAGACCGAATATTTGAGCGTGTGCTGTTGAAGTGATATGTGTTAGGTGGTTTTCGGTGACGGGCATAATTATGGAAGCTGAGATGCATGGTTTGTGAGGACTGGTGCGGGATATACTTTTGCGGGTTTTTATTGAGAGACAAAGGCGATGGCTGACGGCGTTAAGAAAAAGGGCAGGCAGGTATCTTTGTTTTTCCTGGTCTTTGCGGTAATCTTGATTGTGATGTTTGTGGCGAGCGGGCGGTCGAGGCTCGTCGAGGAGCTTGCGGCGCCGAGCAAGGGTGTTATCAGCCTGCACAGTTACGGCAGAGAGCTCATCGCGGTTTCGAAAGACAGTGAGATTCATTCGTGGCGGTGGGATGATTTGAGGGCGCCGCGGCGGATTTGTACTTTGAACGGCGACGAAGTGGTCGTTATGGCCAACAATCGAGTTTTGCTGGCCGGGTCCGGAGAGGCAGAGGCGATAGTGGTGAGCGATTTAAGCAGCGGCAAGGAACTGCGTCGGATGAGGTTTGGTTCGGGTAAGAGGCTGCAACAACTGCGGAGCAGTGTCGGCGGGCAGTGTGCTGTGGCGGCGTTTTCGTGCGGCGACAGTGCGACCAGCGGTTTTGAGCTCTGGTTTATTGATTCGGAATTGGAGTCGATTGTGCAGGTGGGGGAGGAGATTGCAGAGGAAGGCTTTGAGTTGAAGGACGTCGGGATAGGTGATGACGGGTCCTTTATTGCGGCTGTGGGGGTGAAAGATGGCGGCTGGATTCTTGGCGTCGATAGAAAGAGCGGACTTGTGACGTGGCGTGGTGGGGTTGAAGATTCGGCGAGTCTGAGTGTGGTGATGTTTTCTCCGGAGGGGGCGGTAATTTATGCTTCGGGGCTTGGCAGATACGTTTATGCCGTTGACGCGGCGGATGGAAAGCTTATCAGGCGGTTCGAGATGGACGAATATGCGACGCCGGAACTTGACCCGCAGAGGGTTTCGTGTATGGCAGTCAGTAGTGACGGCGCGCTGATTGCTGCGGCGACGGAGCCGGCATCGAAGCTTTATGTCTGGGAGGTTGCGAGCGGAAGCCGTGTTGTCGTTACGGGTACGGGCCAATACACGATTTCGGGGATAGCTTTTTCGCCGGATAGTTCGTTGGCAGCGACGGCAGATTATATAAGCATGCGAGCGATAAAGGTTTGGAAAGTCAGGAGGGGTCGTTAGCCGGCGGCGGACCGGATAGCATCAGGCGGAGGCAGCGATATTTTCATTATGGAAGCGACAACCAACGTAAACAAAGAAAAACGACAAAGAACGGCGGTAATAATCGGCGCGGGCCCTGCGGGGCTGACTGCCGCTTACGAGCTGCTTGATAAGACGGACGTCAAACCCGTCATATTGGAGACGACGGAGGATATTGGCGGGATTTCCAGGACAATCGACTACAAGGGCAATCGTATTGACATAGGGGGGCACAGGTTTTTCTCGCGGTCGGACCGGGTGATGCGATTCTGGCTGGACATTCTGCCGCTACAGGGCGGTCCCGCCGGAGATGAGACAGCGGCGGGAGGGAAATTGCCGACAGCAGAGAAGATGTTTGCGGAATATTGCGGCGGAGCCGGTGCGGATGCGAGGTCGGGCCCGGACCCTGAGCGTGAGGACAAGGTGTGGCTTATTCGGCGTCGTTTGTCGAGGATATTTTTCATGCGGAGGTTTTTTGATTATCCGCTTTCACTGAGCCTTCGGACGGTCGCGAATCTTGGAGTTTTGCGGACGGTCAGGATTACTCTTAGTTATCTCAAGGCTCGTTTATTTGCGATAAGGCAGGAGAGGTCGCTGGAAGATTTTTTTATCAACAGGTTCGGCAGAGAGCTGTACCGCAATTTTTTCAAGGATTATACGCGCAGAAGGTTTGGGGGGTTCCGTGCAGCCGGATTAAACCCGAATGGGGCGCTCAGCGGATAAAGGGGCTGTCGATAGGCAGGGCAATTGCGGATGCCGTGCGGGCTTTGATATGGAGGGACACGTCGATAGGGCAGAAGCGAACAGAGACGACTCTGATACGGCATTTTATGTACCCGAAGTTTGGTCCCGGCCAGTTGTGGCAGGAGGTTGCCCGGAAGGTCGAGTCGAAGGGTGGTGTGCTGAGACTCAGACAGAAGGTAACGGGGCTGAAAAGCCGGAACGGCAGAGTTGTTGAAGTCGAGGTTGTGGACCGGAATACTGGTGAAACTGAGAGAGTATCTGCAGATTACTTTTTCTCTTCGATGCCTGTTAAGGATTTGATTGCGGCGATGGGCGATTCGGCGCCCGGCAGCGTGCGTGAAGTTGCCGAGGGCCTGGTTTACCGGGACTTTATTACGGTGGGGCTATTGTTGAAGCACCTCAAGGTAAGGAATGAGGCGAAGGGCGGCGGCCTGGTACCGGATAATTGGGTGTACATTCAGGAGAAAGAGGTGAAACTGGGGCGGCTTCAGATATTTAATAACTGGAGCCCTTATATGGTAAGGGACAAAGATACCGCGTGGCTTGGTTTGGAATATTTCTGCACGGAAGGCGACGAGCTATGGAGTAAGAGCGACACGGAGATGGCTGGATTTGCGGCAGCGGAGCTGGCCAGCATCGGGATAATAGACGCCGAAGATGTGCTGGACAGCGTAGTAATTCGGGTTGAGAAGACTTACCCGGCGTATTTCGGCAGCTACGAGCGGTTTGATGTAATCAGAGAGTACGTTGACGGTTTCGAGAATCTTTTCCTGGTAGGCAGGAACGGTATGCACCGTTATAACAACCAGGACCATTCGATGCTTACGGCGATGGCTGCGGTTCGCAATGTCGCCGACGGCAGTACTCGCAAGGACAATGTATGGGCCGTCAATGCTGAGGGCGATTATCATGAACGGAGACTAACGGCGCTTGAGAACCTGATTGAAGGGTATATTGAAAGGAGCTCGGAAGTGGGCTTTGAGTACAATCCGGACATTTACTGGGAGAAAACGGGGGTTCCGTATCCTCATTATCCTACGGTGCGACACAGGAAGCGTTTTATCGTGAACTCGATACGGGGCTTTAAGGCTGAGACGAAAGATTTGTTTGTTTTCGTTTACGGCTGCGGCGAGGGGGACGTACTGAAGGAGGTGCGGCGGGAGCTGGGACTCAGTGACGAGCAGCTCGGCGGTTGTGATATATCAGACAAGGCCATCGAGGCGGTCCGTCGAGAGGTCAAGAGCACATATTTGTACAAGTCGGCGTTTCCGCAGCTCGACAGAAAGTGCGACATTATCATTTGCAGCGAACTTATAGAGCACACGCGTGACTTTCCGGAAGTTTTGCACTGGATAAAGGACAACCTGTCGGCTGACGGGCTGCTTATTCTGACTACGCAAAGCGGCAAGATTCATGCCTCTGACCGTTATACGGGCCATACACAACATTTTGATATTGGCGAGTTGAATTCTGCCCTGAAACGCCTGGGATTCGAGGTAGAGCGCAGTCGTTTATGGGGATTTCCGTTTTTTACCTTGCAAAAGTATCTTACGGATGTTAGTTTCGAGAAGGTCAGGAGCGGCTACCTGGAAGGGAAGCTTACTTACCGGAAAAGGTTTGTTTTCGGTATCGCTTATCTGCTTTACTTTGTGCATGATTTGATTGGATTCGGGCCGCAGATATATATAGTGGCATCGAACGTTCGCCGGGCTTGACGAGTTCGGAATTAATTACAGGGAACGACAGTGGAAAGCAGGCACTTTGAACTGGATTAGCAGAGCCATCCCGCAGAGCGGTGTAGGGGCATTTTGGCTTGGATTTGGAGCCTGCCTGGTCATATGCCTGTTGATAGTCTTTGTTGTTGCTCCACTGACGGGCGTCAGTCAGGAGTTCGGTCCGGGCCACGACGGATATATTGAATTGGCGGAAAACATCGGGCAGGGCAATGGATATGTTTTTGAGGAGGGAGGTCCGCCGGTATTCCACCGTCCTCCGCTGTACCCGGTTTTGCTGGTGCCGATAACGTATCTGCCGAAGGCTTTTCAGCGGCCGGGTCTTATTTTGCTTCATAGCGTGATGGTGGGTATTGTGGCGTCGCTGGTTTTTGGAATTGGCAGAAGGCTTTTCGGGTCTCGGACCGGCGGTGTGGGTGTGGTGGTTCTGCTGGTGAGTCCGTGGTTGTACTGGAATGCCAAGAACCCGATGACGGTGATACTACAGGGGATGCTGTACACGCTGTTTGCGGCGCTGGTTGGAGGGGAGATTCTTGCGGTTCTCGACAGGGCTCCTGAGCGGCCGGGCAGGATGAGCTCGCCGGCGCGAACGTTATGTATAGCGGTTGTGGGCGCGGCTTTGGCGCTGACTCACGCGGCAATGCTTGCGGTGAGCATTGTGGGGCTGGCGGGACTTTTTGTTGTCGGGGTATTGCGGCGGCGGTATAAGCCTGTTGTAGTCTCGATAGCGGCGGCGGTGATTATGGCTGGGTTGATTGGGCCGTGGACTTATAGAAACTGGGTTACTTTTGGTCGGTTCATACCGGTTTCTGGCGGTGCGGGATTGGCATATTTTAACGGCAACGTGCATTGGAAGTGCATAGAGGCTGAGCCGCAGCGGAATGGAGAGACCTATATCGATGCGAGTCTGCGGGTGCTTGGGATTGAGGGAACGGAAAAGACGGTTACTCACTGGAAAGGTTTTACGGATATAGAACTCGAAGACAAAGCCAATGAGAAGATGATAGAACATATTCGAACACATTCCGGTGTCTTTGCCAAGAAATTCCTGTTGAACGCGGTGGAGTATTATTTTCCGGCGTTCGTCTGCCGGTGGCGTGCGGTGAAGGACTTCGGCTGGGAAGAGTCGACAATTACGGTCTTTAATCTTGCCATCTGGATACTGGCGTTGGTGGGGTTTTTGCGAAGCAGGAAGGAGGACGGCAACGGGCGTGCCGGGTGGTTGATTCTGTCCGGGGTCGCGATTTATGCGATTTGGTATCTTCCATTTGCGACTTTTATCACGCACTCTTTATACAAGTTCGGCACAGTTCCTTTGCTTTCGATACTTGCGGCGCGGGGTTTGGTTTCGAGGAAGCGTCCGGTGGTTTATTTGAGCCAGACTTCGGCGTCGTAGCGGAGCATAGTGAGCTTATCTTTGAAGGCGTCGAAGATTATCCTCGGTTTTTGTCCGATTAGCTGCTGCAGTATCCATTTTGGGAAATTTGCGCCGGCTTTTATGGCGAGGGGCGCGCCTCCTCCGAATCTTGGGTTTATTTCGGTGAATATGATTTTGCCGTTGGGCTGGAGGAAACACTGAAGTGTGATGACGCCTGGTCCGGCCTTTAGTGCGGAGACGACATCGGCGGCGGCGTTCATTATTCTGCGGTTTTTTACCACCTGGCCCTTGCTCACCTCTCCGGCTCTTACTTCGAGTCTTTTTCTGGGCACGACGCATCGGACGTTCATATCGAAATCGACGAAGACGTCGCAGGTATATTCCTGTCCCGTAACGAATTGCTGGACGATGCAGTTGGGTATTCGTTTGCTCAGGACGAGGAGCTCCTTTTTGCTGTTTACTTTTGTGACACCTTTTGCGGCCGCCCCGTCGAAGGGTTTTGCGATAACGGGCCAGGCGGTTGTTTTTTGTTTCAGGGCGGTTTTTACGGATGTTGTCTTCGGGGCGTTAAAGCCGCTGCGCAGGAGGAACTTAGAGGTTTTTCTTTTGTCCTGGCATATTTCGATGACATCGGGGTCTGAGACAAGCGCGCGGCAGCCGAGGTTTGCGAAGTCTGCTTTATGCTCTGCGAGGACGAGCAGGTCGGTATCGATGGTGGGAACGAGCAGGCTGACGTTGTTTTGTTTGACGATTTGGAGGAGCTCTTTGATGTATTTTGGGTGGCTTATTGGTTTTACGAGGAAGCGTTTGTCGCACAACTGCAGCGCGGGGCTAAGCTCTGTGATGTCTGTTCCGAAGAAGGCGGCCTTTATTCTGAGCTTTTGGGCGGCGGTGCGGAAGGTGTTTAGCAGTGACACTCGTCGGCCGATACAGGTGAATAATATATTTATGCTTCCTGCACAGGGGGCGCTGGCAGGGATAGTGCCTTTTGCGGTCTTTGATTCAGGCATTTTACTGGTTCCTACAAAGCAGCGATTTAGCCCGGTATTACGGCAACAGCAGTCCGGCATTACTTACAGATAATAGACGTGGTGGGTGAGGTAGTCAAATGTTTTGACATTCTGGGCGTTGAAATCTAAACTAAGGCCCTGAGTTGAGAAGACTCAGCGTTTTAGTTTTGGCCGGCTGACAGGCCAGGAGACGAGAATTGCTTAAGGAAAGTGAGAATCCGCCGATTGTTTGGCCAAGGGACGTATCGGTCTGTGAATTTGACGGGCTCTGGTGGGTGGCACATACCAGGAGCAGGAACGAGAAGGCCTTTGCACACGATTTGATAGGACGCCGAGTCAACTATTTTCTCCCTATGACCTGGCGCGTGCGACGGCACAGGGGGCGGACTATCCGTTCGCTTCTGCCCCTGTTCAGCGGTTATTTGTTCTTCTGCGGCGAGGAGAAGGAGCGGTTAGAGGCCCTGAAGACCAACCGTGTTGCAAATCTGATAGAAGTGAAGGACCAGGAGCAACTTCGCAGCGAGTTGTCTCAGATTGAGCGTGCGCTGCATGCGGGGGCGGCCCTGGTCCCTTATCGATATATTAAGGCGGGACAGCGGTGCCGGGTGACAGGAGGGGCGCTGACGGGTCTGGAAGGTATTGTTGTGAGGACCCAGAGCGCTGCGAGGCTGGTTTTGCAGGTGGATATGCTTGGGCGTGCGACGAGTGTGGAGGTTCAGATGGATATGATTGAGGTCATCGATTAGGGAGAGTGAACTTTTTCTTGCATATACGGGATAGAGGTTTTTAAGAACAGGAGAATCGGCAATGAAGGTTTGTGTGGCAGGTGTGGGTTATGTCGGGCTGGTGACGGCGGCGTGTCTTGCCGAGGCGGGAAACGACGTGGTGTGCGTTGACGTTGATGCCGAGAAGATAGAAGGGCTTAAGAAGGGAGTGATACCGATTTACGAGGCTGGTCTGACGGAGATTGTCAGGCACAATATCAAGCTCGGCAGGCTTCGGTTTACGACGGAATTGAAGTACGGGCTTGAGAACTCGCTTATTATCTTTCTTGCGGTCGGGACGCCGTCGTCGTCTGACGGCTCGGCAGATATATCTGCTGTTTTGTCGGTGGCTGAGCAGATTGCCGAGTCGATGCCGGACTACAGGATTATTGCGACCAAGAGCACTGTTCCGGTGGGGACACACAGGAAAGTGACGGAGCTTATGAAGTCGAGGACGGAGGTTGAGTTTGATTATGTTAGCAATCCTGAGTTTTTGAAGGAGGGCGCAGCGGTTGATGATTTTATGAGTCCGGACCGAATAATCGTTGGGACGGACAGCGTTTCTGCGATGGAAGCGATGAAGCGGCTTTACGGTCCTTTCATGCGTAGGGGCAACCGGATGCTGTTTATGGATGCGGCTTCGGCGGAGATGACGAAGTACGCTGCTAACACGATGCTGGCGGCTCGGATTTCATTTATGAACGAGATATCTGGCTTGTGCGAGGAGGTTGGAGCGGACGTTGAGCAGGTTCGGCGGGGCATCGGCAGCGACGGGCGAATCGGCAGCGCGTTTTTGTTTGCGGGCGTCGGATTCGGCGGGAGCTGTTTCGGCAAGGACATTCGGGCGCTGATATATGCGGGCACGCAGCACGGCGTTGAGATGACGATAGCCGAGTCGGTCCGGCAGGCGAATCTTCGCGCCCAGGAACGATTTGCCGGGCGTGTGGCGGATTACTTCGGCAATCGTGCCGGCCAGACGGTCTTGGCGGTTTGGGGACTTGCCTTTAAGGCGAAGACCGATGACGTGCGGGAGTCGCCGGCCTTGTATTGCGTGGAGAAATTCCTGGAGATGGGAATGAAGGTGCGGGCGTATGACCCCGAGGCTGGACCTTCGGCGGCTGCTGCGTTGAAGGGTCGAATTGAGATTTTTGAGAACGGCTACGACGCGCTCGACGGCGCCGATGCACTTGTGATACTTACGGATTGGCAGGAGTTCAGGAACCCCGATTTCGAGGTGATTGTGAGCAGGCTCAAGAAGGCGGTTGTCTTTGACGGCAGGAACCTCTACAATCCCGAGGCGGCTGCCAAGGCGGGTATTGAGTACCACAGTATCGGGCGGGCGTCGGTTTATCCGTAGTGTGCAATAGTGCGGCGTTAGTTGGGGACAGAACGATGGATATGGTGATTAAGATTATCGGTGTGGCGATTGTTTCGCTGTCGCTTTTGTACGTGATAAAGCCCGTTGTTCTGAGGACGTTGATGGTGTTTTTCAAGAAGGGCTGGCGTGTCTATTTCGCGGCGGCTTTGCGGTTTGTGCTTGCGGTTGTGTTCTTTGTTTCGGCGGGGAAGTGCGAGAACTTCTGGGTGATATTCGCGTTCGGGATGTTGTTCTTGATAGGCGGTCTTTTGATAGTATTTCTCGGCCCTCGAAGGGTAGGGGGTATGCTGTCGTGGTATCAGCGGCAGTCGGATGTTCTTCTTCGAGTTCTGGGTTTGCTGGGTCTGGCTTTGGGGGTCGTTATTATCATATACGCGTAAGGGGTATTTATGAAAGTGCTTGTCACGGGGGGGGCGGGTTTTATCGGCTCGCACTTGTGTGAGCGGCTTGTCGCAAACGGCGCCGAAGTGGCGGCGGTTGATAATTTTGATGATTTTTACGACCCGCGTGTGAAGCGCCGCAATATCGCGGGGTGCCTTGAGGATACGAATTTTGCACTGGTAGAGGCGGACATTCGCGACGCCGGGGCTATGGAAAAGGCGGTCGCGGGCGTCGATGTGATTGTCCACCTTGCGGCGAGGGCTGGGGTGAGGCCTTCGATAGAGCAGCCGGGGCTTTACGCGGATGTTAACGTGAATGGGACGGTGATTCTGCTCGAGGCGGCGAGGAGGCAGAAAGTCGGCAGGTTCATTTTCGGGTCGAGCTCGAGCGTGTACGGCAATAATGAGAAGGTGCCTTTTTCGGAAGCGGACAATGTTGATTTTCCTATTTCGCCCTATGCGGCGACGAAGAAGGCGGGCGAGCTTATCTGCCATACATACCATCATCTTTATGGTATTGATATGACTTGTCTTCGTTTTTTCACGGTTTATGGTCCGCGGCAGCGGCCTGATTTGGCGATTCACAAGTTTGCGAGGCTTATTGAGCAGGGCAAGGCGATACCGGTTTACGGCGACGGTTCGATGATGCGGGATTTTACGTACATCGACGACATAATCGACGGAACGGTTGCGGCGATAGAAAAGTGCGGAGGTTTTAATATCTTCAACCTGGGCGAGTCGAGGCCTATAAGCGTCAATGACTTGATTGCGGAGTTGGAGAAGGCGCTGGGGAAGAAGGCTGTCAAGGAATATGAGCCGGTTCAGCCGGGCGACGTTGAGCGGACATACGCGGATGTGAGCAAGGCCGGAGCCGAGCTGGGGTATAATCCGGCGACTTTGATAGAAGTTGGCCTGGCGAAGTTCGTGACCTGGCTGCGTCGGCAAAGTCACTGAAGATGTTTGTCACGGTCTTGGAATTCTTGCCGGAGGTCGTTTCTCGTGAGTAGAAGAGCGATATTTTACCTGGCAGTGGTGATATTGTTTCTGCTGGGGGTGGTTTTGTTGATGGTATTTCGCTGGGGCGGCGGGAGACTGAAGGTCTCGGAGCGAATGTACTATGCGTCGCGGATAAGACGGATTGTCGAAAGATGGAGGGAGACAGCCAAGCAGGCGGGGCGTGACAAAGAGGGGCGGATAAAGCAGCCTTACAGGAGTTACCTGGTTATTGATACGACCAAGCCGGCGATGTGGATAGAAAGTGACGGCAGAATCTTGGCGGAGAACTATACGGAGCTACCGCACAATATGAAATGGAAGCTGTATAGTTGCGCACCTGGGGGCAATGAGGACCTGCCGAGGAAGGTGCGTCTCAAAATCAGGGGTTTGTACAGCAGCAGGCTTTTTCCGGAGATGATATGTGTGCACAGTTACGGACGGGCGTGCGGCCATTTGAGCTGTTATTTTACGGCGGGCAACGTAACGACGGATTCCGGGGATGAAGACTTGGCGATTCAGAAATACAGTGGAAGGTCGGGAGGGGGTAACCAGGGGTACGAATCAGTGCTGGTCGATGACGCCGAATGGCAGCAGTACCGTGAGCACGTGCGTTCGGAGGGATTGGTACAGCAGGGCGGCAGCGTGGAAGACCGGCTGGAGTGGCCGGCAGACGCCAATTTTGCCGGATGGTTTAACTTTGAGAAGCAATTGTACCAGGAGATTGAAAAGGCGATATTGCGGGAGGGTTTTGAGCTTCATTCGATAGGACTTGGGGCCGGTTCGGATTACCTGTCGGCGCAGGGGAGAATCGAGGCCAGAGAGAGGAGGGGATTTCTCAGTAACTTTTTCCACGGTGGAGGCGAGCGTCCCAAGCTATTTATAAAGGTCAATTACATCGGCAACGACACGTGGTATGTGAAAGCGATACCGGACTATCAGGAGATGTATTGGATGGCATGTGAATATCCTGATGTTGAGTTTCTGGTTCGGTCGGGGGGCAAGGTCGGGCGTTCGGAATATAAGAAACTGCTCGAGCAGTCGCGGAAGGAACATCGAACGGATATAAGCATAAAGCCAAGCTGGCGGGCTGAGTTGGCGAGCGGAGTAACGGTTGACCTGCTGGGTGTGTGCGAACGTGGCTCGGCGGCTAAGAAATGGTGGGGACCGGATGGCAGTGAGCTTGAATACGAGCCCTATTTCGCCGGCGGGCACGGCGAGCACGGCAGCAATGATGAAAAGATGGTTGATATAGCAATCAGGATAAACTGGCCGACGGGTACGAGCAAGAGCGCGGTCAGAATATCGGTGTCAGGCCCTGGAAGTTCGGGCGGTGGCAGTTGGGGCAGGGGAGGTTATCATCCGCCGGAGGAGATAATGGTGAATACTTATACATTTGAGAAGTCGTGCCGTCGGGCGGGGTTGAAGGTAAGCATAAAGGTTGGCAGCGGGAGCTTCGAGACGGTGGAGTTCAGGAATATTTCGCTTGTGCGTGGTGAGGATGCGGGTTTTGAGATTGCAGCAGGCGAGTAGTTTTTGGCCGGGGCCTGTGCGGCTTCGGCAATGAAGCAATGACGGCGTTTTCGTTTGGTTGGTGAGGGCTTGGCGCTATGAGTAGAAGAGCGACATTTTACCTGGCAGTGGTCATATTGTTTCTGGTGGCGGTGGTTTTGTTGATGGTTTTCCGCTGGGGCGGGGATGGAGAGATTGTACAGTGGGGACGCGGGGAACTGAAGGTTTCGGAGCGCGCGTACTACCAGAACAAGTTTGCCCGAATTATCGGCGAATGGCGGGGGACGATGCGCGAGGCGAAACGCGACCGAGAGGGCAGAATCACAGGGACATATAACGTTTATCTGGTTATGGACACGTCTGTTCCGGCGGTATGGATAGAGAGGGATTGCGAGGTGGACGCGGCCAATTACGTTGAGCTGCCGGGGCGTGTGGATTGGAAGGTGTACCACTGTTGGGGAAGGAGAAATGAAGAGCTGGCGGAGCAGGTTCGGCTGAAGATGCGTGGATTTAATACAAGCCAGCATTATCCGGAGATGATTTATTTTGTAGGCGAAGCGAAGGGTTTGGGGCATATCAGTTTTGATTTCAATTCGAGCGCTTTTGGTTCGGGTTCGAGCTCCGGCCGGTTCGGGATGCCGACTTACGGCGAGGCAGTTGTGGACGCCCGAGATTATTATGACTCGATAGTGGTGAGTGATGAGGAATATGAGCGCTACCGGCAGAGGATTGATGCAAACAGGAGCGTTGGCAAGGAGCGGGACGACGGCTCGGCGCTATCGGAGAATATGGCGCGGTGGCTCGGTGTTGAGAGGCGTCTTTACAAGCGGATAGAGGAAGAGGTGATGCGGCAGGGACTAAGCCTGAGGCAGCTTGAGGTTGTGGTTGGGCCGGATTGTACGGGTGCGCACGCGGAGATTCGCGCCGGGAGCGACCGCATTCTTGATGGTTTTTTTGGCAGGGGCAGGCGCGGCGACGCCTACATTCAGGTAGATTATGTTAGTGAAGATGTCTGGTATGTAAAAAGCGCGCCGCATCCACGTTTTCCGCGAGTACAGCGGGGTGAGCCATTAGAGCTCGAGTTTGTTGTTTGTCCGTCGGGAGAGATTTCTGAGGGTAGTCGGAAGGAGTGGATTGAGAAGGGCAGGAGACTGGTACAGGGCGTTATGCGCCCGGAGTCTAAATGGAAGGCGACTCTGGCGAACGGAGCGACGGCAGAGTTTATCGGGGTGTGTGAAAGCCCCAGCGTCGGCAAACAATGGTGGGGTCCTGACGGCAATCCGCTTGGTTATGAGCCGTACTGCCGCACCGAGCAAGTCTTTGGCGCACGCGAGGACCGAGCCGTTTTTGAGATAGCGTACAAGATTTATCAGCCGCCGGGCGGAGGCGGGATGCGAGCTTCGATGCAAGGCAGCCGCGGGTCGGGGTACCATCGGATTCTGGACAAATATGGAAACTCGATAGATAACCTTCACGCAGAGGCTTATGTTTTTGACAAGGGCCGGGAGAAGACGACATTGCGGTTAGAGCTGAGGGTCGGCGAGGGCGACTCGGAATCGGTGGAGTTTCGGAACATTTCGCTTGTGCGTGGCGAAGACAAGGGTTTTGAGATTAAGACAGGCGAGTGAGGGTTGGATTTGCCTGACGGGTGTTCGTAATGCGGTTGTATAGGTGTGTCGCCGGGGCGATAGCAGTGATGCGGGGGCGAAGCAAGACCGGACAAATCGGGCTTGACATTTCCGTTTTCAGGGCTAAAATCCAAGCCCGACACTAAGATTGATGTTTTGTGTGTCAAGGTCGGGATTTGAGCCGGTTGCGGCCTTTATTTTTGCGCCGCGGTAATGCCGACGGCGAGGGTTCGGGTGATTTTGGTTTTCGTCCGACAAACAGTGTAACAATCAGGAGATTATGTAATGGCAGATAAGAAAGCAGACCTTGCGGGTCCGGGGATTGGAGATTACGCCGAGTTAGAGAAGATTTTGCCGAGCGACTACAGTTCTTTGCTGAGTCCGAAGGATACTCAGAAGGCGACCTATGCGGCAAAGGACTACATCGAGGAGAATCTTTGCAGGGAGCTGAACCTGATTCGCGTGACGGTTCCGTTGATTGTGGACGTGGAGAGCGGGGTGAACGATTTGCTTGACCGTGACGGTTCGCGTACGCCTATCGGGTTTCACATATCGAACGACTACGACAAGCATCCGATAGATGCGCAGGTGGTGCAGGCTGCGACGAAGTGGAAGCGTCTGGCGCTGAAGCAGTTCGGGATGGAGGTTGGCGAGGGTCTGCTTACGGATATGCGGGCGGTTCGCAAGGACTACTTTCTGGACCATGACCACAGCGCGTACGTTGACCAGTGGGACTGGGAGCTGGCGATAACGGCTGAGCAGCGGAATCTGAAGTTTCTGCGGGAGGTGGTTGAAAAGATATGGAAGGTGCTCAAGGGCGCGGAGGTTCACGTTAAGGAGCTTTTTGGGCAGCTTAAGACGGACAAATATCCGGACCTGCCGGAGGAGCTTACTTTTGTTCACGCCGAGGAGATACTGGAAAGGTATCCTGATTTGCCCCGGAAGGAGCGAGAGACGGCGATTGCTCAGGAGCACCAGGCGGTATTCATTTACGGGATTGGCTGGGTTCTGGAGGATGGGTATCCTCACGAGATGCGAGCGGCGGACTACGATGACTGGGTGACGGAGACGAAATCTGAGGACGGCAGAGATATGCACGGTCTTAACGGTGACATACTTGTCTGGAACCCTGTGACGAAGCGGCGGCACGAGCTGACGTCTATGGGGATTCGGGTGAACGCCGAGACGCTGAAGAAGCAGTTGGAGATTGCAGGTCAGCTTGATTTTATGAAGCTGCCGTATCATCAGGCTGTATTGAATAATGAGGTTCCGCTGAGTATCGGCGGCGGTATCGGTCAGTCTCGGACGTTTATGCTTTTGCTGCGAAAGGCTCATATCGGGGAGGTGAGCGCTACGGTTTGGCCGAGGATACTGAAGGAGATGTGCAGCAAGAAGAACATCCACGTTATCGAGTGAGGCTGAGCGGCGGTTTCAGGGTTTGTCTGATTCGGCGGCGGTTTTGGGCCGGCGTTTATTATTTCAAGGCGTCGAAGAATCTTTTGAGTCTGGGCTGGTATTTGTCGGTGATGTCGAACGAGAGGATTACGGCCTTTGCTTTTCCGAGGATGAGCTTTCTTTCGACGAAGCCGAAGGACCTTGAATCTTTACTGTTGTCCCTGTTGTCGCCGAGGACGAAGTAGTGTCCTGGCGGTATTTTGACCGGTGCGAAGCTGCGCGGAGCGGCGTGCCGGGGCGTGCTCATTACGGCGTGGGCGGCGCCGTCGAGCTGTTCGGTTGCGAAGCGGCAGCGGGTTTTGGTTTTTTCGGGCAGATATTCGAGGTATTGCGTTTCGATTTTGGTGTATCTCAGCGGTTGGCCGTTGAGAAAGAGCACTGCGTTTTTCATTTCGATTGTGTCGCCGGGCAGGGCCACTACTCTCTTGACTAATCGCGTTCGGTCGTCGGGAGAAAAACAAATGACGATGTCGCCTCTTTGAGGGTGCGACCATTGCGCGAGTCGATAGAGGGTAAGGGGAAATCTCAGGTCGTATGCCGCTTTATTTACGAAGACCAGGTCGCCTTCGAGGATAGTGGGGCGCATTGAGCCTGTTGGGACCCAGTTCCAGTCGGCGATGGTTGATTTTAGCGGTATGATTACGAAAACCGTGAGGAAGATGAAGAGGCGCCAATTTTTCCAGGTTTTGCAAATGAATTTTGCCGCCTTTTGCCTATTCATTTTTGTCCTCACTGAATCATTGCACAGCGATAGTATTCGGCTTTATACGTCAATAATCGGCGGATGTTCGTTTTTAACAGGGTTAGTTTAGCGACCAAATGTCACCGATTTGTTACCGTTCCCCCCTTTTTTTGTGATTTTTGAAAGTTTTTTGTGGGTTTTTGAGCCAAAAAGCTTATTGGCAGAGAATTTTTGTCAAAAAACAGTTTTTTTGTTGCACACGGTCCTCAGGTCGCGTATAGTGTATTAAGTGATTGATACACTAATGATAAAAAGGTAGGATTCGATGTTGTTAGAAATTGACCATCACAGTGGCGTGCCTATTTATCGCCAGGTAATCAGGCAAATCCGCCAACAGATAATGACCGATGGATTGAAAGAAGGTGACCAGCTGGAAACGGTTCGTGAACTGGCGGCACGGCTGAAAGTCAATCCTATGACTATTAGTAAGGCATACTCATTTCTGGAAGCTGAGGGTCTTGTCGAAAGGAAGCGAGGAATTGGTCTTTTTGTGTCTAAAGTTAAAAAGGGACAGCGAGACAAGATAAAGGCGAGGCTGCTGAACAATATTGTCAATAAGGCAGCGATTACTGCTATCCAGTTAGGAGTGTCGGAAGGTGAAGCTATAGAGTCTTTCAAGAAACACTACAAGGAATACAATTCCAAAAATCGGAGGCAAAAATGATAAATCCAAATCCGATAGTACAAATGCGTAACGTCTCCAAGAGATTCGGGAAAATACAAGCATTGGATAAACTCGATTTGGACATCAAACGAGGGGAGATCGTCGGCCTGTTAGGAGCCAATGGGGCCGGCAAGAGCACGTTACTAAGGCACATCATTGGCTTGTATCTTGCCGACCAGGGCCAATGCATCACATTTGAAACGGATGCAGCAAAACTAAGCCCAAAAGAACTTGGACGGATTGGTTATGTTCACCAGGAAGGCGAGCTTCTTGAATGGATGACGACAAAGCAGTTGATTCGTTATGTAAGTGCATATTACAATACCTGGAACCACGAACTGGAAGACAAATACATTGCTGATTTTGATATTTCTCTTAAAGCTCGCGTTGGTTCGCTGTCACCCGGGCAAAGGCAAAAACTGGCCATACTTTTAGCAATAGGTTTTGAGCCGGAACTGCTGATTTTGGACGAGCCTGCATCAACTTTAGACCCAATTGCCCGCAGCCAATTTCTTGATTTGCTGCTTCAGATAATCCAGGACGAAAATCGCACAATTATTATCTCATCACATATTCTAAGCGATGTGGAGAAGATTATAGACCATACGTTGATTATGCGTGAGGGGAAGATATTACGTGACAGCAGTTTCGACAGTTTAAGAGAAGAATTCCTCAAAGTTACGCTCACATCTATAAATGGCAAGTTATCCACCGAATTACCGTTTGAAAGAATAATCAACTGCGAAAGAGAAGACTGCCAAGCGGTATTCACAGTACAGAATATTTCACAACAGGATTTGGAGGCTAAAGCTCAGGCCCTGAATTGTAAAATCGAAATTAGGCCATTATCTTTGGAAGAAATTTACAGAATTATTGTAAGCTGAGGAAAATACAATGAGTATCTTATGGGCAAACCTTAAACATTTATACCAGAAAAGGAGCTTCTGGTTTGTCGGATTATTCTTTGGGGTCGTTGCATTTGGTATTGCTGCGGCTATTACTCAAGCTGTTACCAGAAATAAACAGGGTGTGTTTTGTGCCCCGGCTCTATGGATGCTTTTTGTTGGCACTTTTATAGCTACCTTGCCAATAGGGGTTTTAACCAAGCCTTTTTCGTATTGCTTGCCGAACCACAGGAATATACCGAGAAAATTCTTATTTTTTGTTGGGCTGCCCCTATCCTTTTTGTGGTCGCTAAGTTTTTTTTTCTTTCCTGATTTGAATTTTGGCAAAACCGTTCTGGTGTGTCTGTCAGCATTTTCTACATTCACAATTTGTTATTGGCTTGGGGCTTGGTTTGTATTCAAATTTAGAAACTGGGGTGTTGTTTTTGCACTTATTCCATTGATAATGCTTGGTAACAAACTGCTGAATATGAGTACGGTTATTGAGTATATTATTGTTGAAACCCCCCTGTTAACAATTTTACTGGGCGGATTAGTTAATTTTTTAGCGTGGAGTTATTGGGGCAGATCTAATCTGGCAAGACAGTATTGTGGTGTGTTATGGATGGGTGCATTTGATGCGTGGAACAAAGAAAAAATGTCAAAATACGGATTGGCCAGGTTGACAGAAATGGATAAGAAAAAGCCCAACTTAATGAGAATATCTTCCGGCGTGGAAGGGTTTTTTGTTTCCAGAATCAGCCGCGCAGAAACCGGCAGCGTACAGCAGTACATCTGGGGCGCCCTGTATAAATCGTTCGGGATAACAGTCTCACAGTACCAGCGGGATTGGATGAGATTTTTAATGGTTATACTGCCGATGTTATGCTTTTTGTGTTATATGCCAGGGCCAGGTAAAAATATTATATTTGTTCTGCCGGGGCTTATGGCTGCTTATATGAGTTTAGGAGTATATTCCAGCTTGCTAATCTGTGGCGGCAGACTGCAGCGATTCTGGTCTGCCCTGACACTGGCAGTAACAACAGGGATATTTGTTACCGTTGTAGTAGTGCTTCTTGCGATGGTCACACATCTGCTGGAGAGGATAATGCCGCAACTGACAGTTAGAGGGCACGAATTTACATTCGATGCGCTTGATATGAAGTTTTCCATTGTACCATTTGTGATGATTCCTGTTACACTTACAATAGGTTTGATTTTTTACAAAAAACCGATGTTGATATTGGTATTTGTAATAGTCGTCTTTCAGATTGTTTTTGCTATGAGTATTATTGGAGATGCAACAATTATGAATGTGCCGATACGGATAGAGCAGAGGCACATAATAATTATGCTCTTGTGCAGCTGGATTATGTTTGTTGGGGTGTTGCGATATATTTCTATGCGATGTTGCTTGGTAAACCAAGGCAGATAATCAGAAGATAGAAATTATGTTAGAGATTGTGGCTGAATCTATTGGTCCAGCCGTTTTTTTTTGCTCTTTGCGATTTTTTCTGTGTTTTCCGGGGCAATAAGGCTGATTGCGAGGAATTTTTAAAAAAGCTGTTTTTTTTTATTGACTCCTTCTACAGATGTAGTAGAATTCTTCTACGCTTGTAGAAGGAGAACAGTTATGAAACTTACCGAAGCAGAATGGCAGATTATGAATGCGTTGTGGGAGGATTACCCGGCCACGGCGCGGCAAGTAGCGGACCGACTGCCGGATAAGGTCGATTGGGCGTACACCACGATAAAGACAATGCTGACTCGGCTGGCGGGGAAAAAGGCCGTCAAGGAAAGCAAAAAGAACAATATCGGGATATACGAGCCGATACTCAGCCGGCAAAAAGCCCGGCGAAGCGCGCTAAAGACATTGACCAACCATGCTTTTGACGGCGCGTTCGGTCCGTTGATGCATTTCCTTATGGAAGAGCAGAAACTCCCGGCCAAACAGAGAAAAGCGTTAATTGACGCCCTTGGCTCGCAAGATACCAAAAGGCAAAGGAGCAAGAGATGACGGAGGCACTAAATCAAATAGCCGGCAAGTGGTTCTGCTGGGAGGTTGCGATGCTCTGGCAGGTAAGTGTAGTAATTGCCGTGGTGGCGGCTATCGACTTTTTGATTAGAAGATGGGCGTGGCCGCAGGTTCGTTATGCATTGTGGCTTTTGGTTCTGGTGAAGCTTGTTCTGCCTCCGACATTGACATCACCAACGAGCTTTACTGCGGAGATTCCATTTTTAGCTCACGAAGCTATCAAGATCCAGATTACCCGACCTGAGTCTTTCGAAAGGACAGAGCCGGTTGCCGCTGTTACTCCTGCAGAGAATCCGCAGTATTATACCGAAGCGCCAGTCGATGCGGTATCAGCAAATGTAACTTCACAGCCCAGAGAATTTGTTCCTGCTGCGGCGACTTTATCCTGGGAGGCTTATGGCCTTATTGTCTGGCTGGGCGGTATTGTGATTCTGGCGAGCTGGCTGATAATAAGATTGTCCAATTTGCGTCGCGAGCATTTGAAAAATGAGCAACAGGCAAGGTTGCCGGAGAGGTTCGAAGAACTGCTTGCAGCGACGGCTCAGAAGGTCAAGCTAAGGAAAGTACCTCAGGCAATTCTGACTAACAAGGTTTGCTGTCCTGCGGTATTCGGCATTTTTCGACCGGTTCTTTTGATGCCTATGGACAAGCTCAAGAATCTTACAAGACAGGATGCCGAGCATATACTTTTGCACGAACTTGCTCATATCAAACGCGGCGATTTATTTATTCATGCCGTTTATATGAGTTTGCAAATCGCTTACTGGTTCAATCCGCTGCTCTGGCTTATAGGAAGGCAATTGCAGAACTTAAGAGAGCTGTGCTGTGACGCTACGGTGGCGAAGATTTTACGAGAAAAGACTTTCAGGTATCGCGAAACATTGCTGGAAACAGCCCGGCAGCTTTTGGCTGAACCGGTTGACCCCGGACTTGGCCTTTTAGGATTGTTTGAGAATTCCAACTGGCTTGTAGACCGCCTGAAATGGCTTGAGAAGAAGAGCTGGAAGAACCGACGGCTGCGGATTTTCACGATACTTGTGATTGTCGGTGTAATGCTTGTCTGTGTATTGCCGATGACAAAGGCAGAAAAAAGTCAAAGTGCACCAATAGGCATAGATGAAAAGCTAAATATATCAGATAAAGCTGGAGAGTTGGTAATTAACTCGCTATTCATGGAGCCTCCAGATGGTAAAGACCTGCGGGGAAAGAACAGTACTACACTTTCCGTAGGAGTAACGAATAAGTCTCAAAAAGAAATCTATCTGGGCCTCGAATACTATACTGATTCTGGTACTGTAGCAAGAGTATTTTCTCCAGGAGCCTCAAGCCTTACTCAAATCCGAAGGGTTGCTCCAAACTATCAGGGGCAAATGGAATTTCCAATGCGGTACAACCGCTTTGTTAAGGGCGGATATGTAAGAATTACTCTGGCAAAATGCTCAGACAACCAATTGAAAGAGGCTAAGTTGGCATTTTTGCCGGTTGATTCAGAGATATTGCATGAAAAGAAATATGTTATTGTCCCACGCGAAGAGGAAAAAGCAGCTCCAGTGCCTAAAGATAGTCTTTATGAAAAAGCCAAAGCTTCCAAGGGATTTGTTGTAAGGGTCGGGCCAACAGAATTTCGAGCTCACACGGTTGTGCGATGGGAACGGAACGGCTCATTAGTTATTAAAAATCCAGACGGTTCTGAAAAGAGGGTGATCGGCATGGAAACGCCTGACTTTTCTGCTCAGACCAAGTGGATGGATATCGCCCAGGTCTATCTCAGTCCTGAGCAGACAAAATATGACGTGGTAGAGCTTCGGGTGTTTGGTCATCAAAATCGCAAATTCCTTGGATTCGAGGATTATCCGGGCATTGGATATAACATTGACGATTCTGTCGTGACGGTCTACAGCACTTCAAAGATGCTACCGGACAGTCTGGATATTTGGATGCGTGTGCTGCATAAACCCGACGACAAAGAAGTGTATACAATCGCCCCAGCCAAAGGCAGCATTGCTGACATTGACGGTAATACGCTGCGGGTTCTTTATATTGGTAGAGGTATCAACAACTGGAAAGACGGGAAAAGAAGTCGCCACCTGTCCCAGTGGGATGCCACTGTCACATCGTTCGAGATGAAGTTTGATAAACCTGGTAATAAACAGTATCAGCTTTGTGCGGTTGCAAAAGATGGGCGGCGGTTTGTTCCGGACTTTCCGCATTTCTTCCGTCCGTCTAATGGATGGTTCAAGTGCGAGATAGGTCTGCCGATGGATCATATCAAGCACTTTGAGTTAAGACCGTTCAAGGGGAGGGACCGGTTTTACTTTGATGATATTAAACTGCCGAGGCGTGTTGGTCGTTTAGATACTGTTCCTATGATGAGATTTAAAACTAATGGTCAGGGCGGTGAGCATAAAAAACAAGTGGGTTCATTATACGATGTTAATCTGGGAATTTTGCCAGGATCTGTTATCAGCAGCGTTTCAAGCGGGTCTTCGAAACTTGGTAACGCTTACATAATAGAAAAGTCGCCTGAAAACCTGACAACACTGGTCTGCCAGATGACTGGTATTGGTGTCAAGGGTGTTACGTTTGCCGGGTATGACAAGGGAGGGAACCGTCTTGATCTTTCTAAAACCATTCGTGGGGGCGGGGCCGGCGGCATCAATAATCCGCTAAGGTACATAAGCACCAGAATACCCGTAGAAAAGATCCACACCATAGATGTATATTTCGAAGAGGACGCAGAGAACATACCGGCAACGATCAACACAGACAGCTATACCCAAAACGCAAACTTCAAAGCTACTTTACCCAATGGCGTGACGGTTGAGCTGGTAGGGGTTTGTGGGCATCCGAGCGAGGGTAAGCAATGGTGGCGGGCGGATGGGACGGCGTTAACCGAGAGACCATATGACAAAACGGAGCATGCAGCCAAGCTTAAAAACAGGTTGGTAAGAGAGTTTGCCACTCGATTTCTCTATAAAGGGGATGAGCCAATTGGAATCAAATGGGATGCGATGGGAGGTGAGGGGAACGTTAATGACTATCCCTTGCGATCAGGTCAAAAGGTCAAGGACATGTGGATGTCCCTGGTTGATTTTCCCAAGACTCAGGATAAATGTACGGTGCGTGTGGGTGTTGCCAACGGACCCTGGCAGACAAGACACAAAGCTAATCATGAAGAATTATTGGAGCAACCTGCCGAAGATCCGCTCGTGGGAACATTTGTGCTTGAAAAATCTGAGGATGAAAACATCCAGGTAGGCGTTCGGATTCTCTTAGATAAAGATGAATACAGGGACGAACAGTGGCAAATCGTAGCATTAGATACGAAAGGAAAGATTCATAAGGGACTGACAAGGGCACATTCCACAGGCAGTACGACTACACGAACTTATTGGGGAGAGTTCAGGAACTTACGATTCGAGGATATAAAGGAAGTCCGGCTCCGAACACGTCCTTATCAGTGGGTCAGATTCAAAAACGTCTCTCTTAAGCCGAATTTAGAGACCGATGTGGAGATTGAGGGCAATAGTGGCTGGGGTGAGGCGGTGGAGGGAGTGCGGTGTCGTCTGCGGGCAACGAAGAGGGTCTGGAAACTGGACGAGAGGCTGACATTCTCACTTGATGTGCGGAACCAGGGCGACAGGCCGATTCTTGTTGACGTTAGTGATTCCATGCCATGCTATGAAATCGAGTATGAGGGCCGGTGGTATGGTTACACCGGACCGGGTATTATTCGCGGGCTTCACTATGGGATGCACTTGGCTCCGGGAGAGCAGACGTCTGGTCCCGTGGGGATTGATTTTCCTGGTGTCTGGATTGCACCGGTGCCGCCGAACGATGACAAGCCGGAGAAACTGTTGGATTTTTCTCCCGGTACTCACGAAGTCCGCGTGAGGCTGTATCCTGGAAGACAAACT
>Ga0210003_1001014_pt1 | contig 24976 bp, 12 predicted proteins | sample LantaG_FD_182804 | JGI IMG/M metagenome (GOLD analysis project Ga0210003, IMG submission 182804) | Deep subsurface microbial communities from Baltic Sea to uncover new lineages of life (NeLLi) - Landsort_02402 metaG (SPAdes) (version 2) | ecosystem: Environmental > Aquatic > Marine > Oceanic >... | reverse complement strand
ACCCCTCGAGGTTCGGACTGGTAGACGGGCAGCGCCACGGACGCGGCCGACTTGAGCAGCACAGACCGCACGCCAGACCATTTCCCTCCGGCCCCCGTCGCAGAGAGTTTCGGGACCAAATTCCTCAGCGCCGCCTCGACGTTTTCGGTCACCTGCCTCACCGTGAACGACGACCGCGCCACGCGCACGTTGACGCACGAGCCCCCTCCCCGGTAGTAGTAGGTGGCGCGGACAGCGTCTGCGACGGGCGTCCTCCAGTCCTTGCCGCGGAGGTCGACGGGCACCGGCTGCTTCTTGGCCCTGAAGAAAGACTTACCCAAGAGCCTGGCCAGCGATGGCAGGACGCGCGCGTCGGCCAAGAACAGATCAAAGGCGTTGGCCAGGGCCCGCTTGGCCTCGTGGGGCTCGTACTTGGACTTGAGCTTGGAGACGGCGATGACCTTGGAGACTCCCGCCGCCTCGGCCAGCTTCTGGTTCCTGGCTTTCGCTTTCGCGGCCTTGTTGGAGGCCGTCGTTTTCCCATCGCTGCCTCCGGGGGCGTCCTTTACGATGAGGCAGACCTCGGCGCCCTCGAAGCGGTAGATCGGGTGCGGGATGGCTCTGTTGGTGTTGGGGGAAGAGAAGAAGAAGAGAGGAAAAAGAGGTGGGTTGAGGTCGAGGAAAGCGAGAGAGCCGTCGCCGTCGTCGAGAGCGTCGGGCGGCATTGAAAAAAAAAAAACATCCCTCCAACTCACATTCGGACGGGCTTGTCGTTGCGCTTTTCCTGTGGGACCTTTTTAAGAGAGACGATCTGTGATTTGTGGAGTTGGTATATGGGGAAGAGAGGAGAAGGTAAGGAGAGAGTGAGAGCGCGAAAGAAGCAATTGCAGAAGCGCTGCCGAGAAATCTAGCCGCCGTCGTCGTCGTCGCTCTCGACACATTTGGCGCGGCGGTTTTCCCCCGTTGTCGTGCTCTTTCTCCTTTTTTTTCCGCTGCTGAACACAGAGAACGTCTTCGATCGTTCATCGTGACGTCAAATCAAAACCCTCCCGAACGAACCATGTATAGAAGCTCGTCGTCGTCCTCAAAGAGGTCATTGCTCTCGTTGCCGCCGCCGCCGCCGCCTTTGCCGTTCTTCCGCAGGTGCGCCAGCAGCGCGCCGGCGGCCTTCTCGACCTGCAGCTTGGAGAGGCCGTGCAGGGCGTTTGGGTCTGCCGCGACTGTCATTATTCGTGCTCGTTGCGCTGCAGAGGGGAGAGAAGGAAGGAAGAGAAGGAGAGAAGGAAAAAGAAGAAGAAGAGAGATGTGAAATTTTCAATAGTTTTCGAAAGAGAAAAAACTTTGGCTCACTTTTTTTCCCTTTTTCCGTCGTCGAGAAGCGATTGACCGAGAGACAATCGTTTTTTCTCTCGAGCACCGCACAGCAACCTCCCTCTTTCCGCCTCTCTACGACCCACAGAGCGACTTGCGAGAGTCTCTTCGTGCTCCCTGGCGACTTAGAAGACGACAAAAGCAAAAACCCGCGCTCTTCGGAAGCAACCCAAAAAGCCAGCGAACAAAACAATGGCCGAAAACAACGACGCCCACCGCCTCGACGCGCCCGCCGCCGCCCCCGCCGCCTCTGCCCCGGCACCCGCCGCCACCACCTTCTCCGACCTCCCGAACGACCTGAAGGTCTCAATATTCGAAGTGCCCATGCAGGATGACCCCGACTGGATCAGGGAGACCCTCCCTCTCATCAACAGGGCCTGCAGGGACCTCTTCCGCACTCGTCAGGCGAGCTCGTTGCACGGGACGGTCAACGTCGACTTCGCCCCTCGCAGCTCTCTTCTGTGGAGCAGCCCTGCTCGATGCCTGCGCTGCGCTCTCTGAACCTTAGCAAGAACAGGCTCACGGAGCTGCCCGACGATCTGGGCCAGCGGCTGCCTCAGCTCACGGAGATGGACCTGTCGGACAACAGGTTCAGGGCCGTGCCTCTCGCTGCCCTTTTGCGCGCGACGTCGCTCGAAAAGATCGAGCTCGGTTTTCGTGGCTTGCAGCCCGGCGAGGAGATCGAAGGACAGCTCGAAAGCCTCGTCAGGGGCTTGCCTTGTTTGCAGGAGCTGAGGCTGAAGTATTCGTGGGAGCTTGGCTTGCGTACGCCCGACGCCGAGGCGCGCGCACGCGAAGAACAACTTGTCGAGCGGCTCCGAGAGAGGAACCGGAACGTGAGGATTGTGGGTTGGTCTTATGATTGGTAAAGGAAAGAACCGTCGTTTTCCCCCCTTTTTTGTTGTGTGTTTTCGTTTTTGACGCAGAGTTCTTTGGTGAGAGAGAGGAAGAGAAAGAGGAAGGAGAGAGAGGGAGCACGCGCGCGCGCACGGAAACGAAAGAGAGAGAGAGAGAGAGAGAGAAAGAGAAAGGAGAAAGAGATACTTGAAAGAGGTCGAAAAAAAAATCAAACAGAAAAACCAATTCAAATTCAGTTCATTTTTTTTCCGCAGTTTCAAGTTTTTCCCCCTCTCTCTTCTCTTCTCAAACGAGGTCGTCGTCATCCCCGAGCCCGTCCCCTCCTCCACCTGCTCCTCCTCCTCCTCCTCCGTCGTGGAGCGCGAAAGAGCTCCCGAACGCGCCGCCAGAGTACCAGCCAGAGGAGTTTCCGCCTCCTGCCCTCGCTCCTCCCCCTCCCCCTCCTCCTCCGCCGCCGCCGCCTCCGCTCCCACCAAAGAACCGACGCCGGATGCACTCCCTGAAAAAGTCGTCAAAGGCCGCGGCGTCGACGTCGCCAGAGGCCGCCGAGGTCTGGATCGACGGTAACGAAGAAGTCGAAGCGCCATTGCTGCTGCTGCTGCTGCTGCTGCTCGCCACCGGGGGAGGAGGGGGAGACCCGACAGCAAAGCCCGCGCCCGCGGCTGCGACCCTGGCGGCGAGCGGCGGCGAGATCGAGTGGATGAGCTCGAGGGCCGCGGTGCCGCCGGCGCTGCCCGTGCGGCGCTGCTTTGTTCGCCTGGTAAGAGGGAGGGAGGGAGGGAGAGAGAGAGAGAGAAAGAAAGAGGGAGTGCGGTTGAGTGAAAGAAGAAGAAGAAGAACAAGAGAGAGAAAAAACGAAAACTTCAAACAAACACAACTCACCACCGTGTCGGGTCCGCGTCCGCCTTCGTCCCCACCAGCAGCGCCGGCACGGGCAGCAGAGGAGAAGACGATTGCATCCCTGGTGCTCCTCCTCCTGGATTGCTCGAAGAGTGCAGCTGCGACGGCGAAGAAGCAACAGAGGCGGCAGCGGCAGAAGAGGAGGCTGAGGAGGAAAACGACGCCACCGACGAGCGGAACGAGCCCTGCGCCGCCACCTCGGCAGCCCAGGCCCTGACGTTGAGCCTCGCTGCCCTGCTTGCTGCCTTCTCCGCCGCGGTCGACGAGGACGACGACGAAGAAGAAGAACTAGCTCCTTTCCCTGGGGACGAGTCCCCTCCCCCTCCTTTTCCTCCGCCAGAGAGCAATGAGCCGACAAAGCCGCCGCCGAGGCCGAGGCCGCCGCCGCGCCGGGACAGGTCGTGGCACAGCAGCACGCCCGCGGCGTCGCCGTAGAAGAGTTTTCGCAGAGGGGCGGCCCGCCGGCCGCCTCCGACGTCCCAGAGCTCGACGAAGAACTGGCGCGGCTGGGAGGAGTCGTCGGCGGCGCAGTCGATGAGCTGAAAAAGAAGAGGAGGTTGAAGAAAGAGAAGAAAAAAAACGTCGTGAGCTGTTCGACGTCGCATTTCGGAAGAAAGAGCGAATGGGGAAAACGCCTTTTCTTTTCCCCCCCTTTCATTCTCACCTTGACCTGCACCGAGCACGCGACCGTGGGTAAGGGGCGAGCTGGGGCGCTCCCCTGCACGAGCGCCTGCACGAGCGAGGTCTTGCCGCAGCCTGTTGGAGGGAAGAGAAAGAGAGAGGAGAGAGCGGATGAGCGGCGCCTCTCCATCGATGATTTGCGTCAAACGAGAAAAAGCTTCAACATCTCTTTTCTTACCTGCGTCCCCGACCACCAGGATGCGCACGCTCTCGATGGCGTCTGCGTCCGTGGCGCTGGGCACGGCCGACCCTGCGCCACCCGTGAGGGAGGACCACATGGGAGAGAGAGAACAGGAAGAGAGAGAGAGAGAGAGAGAGAGAGAGAGAGAGAGAGAGAGAGAGAAGGAAGGAAGGAAAAAGAAGAAGTGAAAGAGAGGAAGAGAACGAGTTTTTTTTTCCCCTCGAAAACTCGACCGACAAGCGAGCTCCACATCAAAACTCAATCGAACCAAAAGTGACCACCTCTCGATCGATCCACTCACGCCATGCTCTCCTCCCTCCGAGGCGCCCCCGTCGCACTCGCGCCCTGCAGGCGATCAGCACCAGCACGCTCCTCCTCGCTCTCCGTCCACGCCAAAAAGGGATTCGGCGCCACCTCGACCAGCGGCAGCAAGACGAAATCGAAATCGTCCAACCCGCTCGAAGGCGGCCGCGGAGCGTTGCGACAAAATTTAGCAGACAAGCAAAACGTGGTCCTCTCCAAGAAGAGCAACAGCAGCCTCGCGGGCACCTTTGACGAAAACTCCAGCCCCTGGGTCAACGTCGGCGTCTCCACGGGTGCCTTTGACTCCAAGGGAAAAGCGACGATAGCTAAAGTCCTCCCTTCCAAAGAGGTGGTGGTTTTATATAGAGCTCCGGGGAACGGCTCCTACTTCTGCTCGGACGCCAACTCGACCGCGTTCAAGTACCCGATGATCGACGCGAAGGTGGAGCTCGACAAGGAGACGGGCGACGTGACCGCCGAGGTCCCCTTCGACGGGACGGTCTACGTGCTCAACTCGAAGCCGCAGGGCGGGATGGTCAAGGTCTGGTGCCCTCAGAACACCGTGGGACGGAGGATGCTCGGGGCGATGAAGAGCAAGGAGGACCCGATCCCGCTGAAGATGTACCCCGTGCGCGTGGTGGAGGGGGGGCGGATCGAGGTGAAGTTTTCTGGCTAGAAGAGAGAGAGCGAGAGAGCGCGAGTTTTTTCCTGTAACGGGACAGTTTTGAACATTTTTTTCATTTTTTTGTTGCAATTTTTTATTTCATCTTCTCTTTCTCTCTTCTTCAAGCCGCGACCCGAAACCGCCCGTCGGCCTCTGCCCTCGCCATCGCCGACGACGCCGAAACCTCTTTCTTTCGTTTCTTCCCGTCGTAGTCCTCGCACCCCAGGTCCCGCAGCGCCGCCGCCCCGACGTCGCCGCACGCCTCCGGGTACCGGTCCCTGGCCGCCCGCAGCAGCGCCTCGACGCAATGGCCTCCCTGCTCTTTCGACGACAGCAGGATCACGGGCCTGAGCTCCGGGCTGCGGGAGACGAGGTTGCGCAGGGCGGCGCAGGCCTGCCTCTGGGCCCACTGGTGCGGGTTGCGCGAGAAGGTGGTGGTGGCAGAAGAGGAAGAAGACGAGTTGCTTCCTTTGTTGGTGTTGTTGTTGCCGTTCGAAAGAAGCTTCGGGGCGGCGTTTTCTCCGTCGGCGTTTTCGTCGCCGCCATTGTCGTCGCCGCCTTGCCTCTTCGCAGCATAATCCGACCCCAGCACCTCCGCCGCTGCTTTCACGCACCCTGCCTCGACCGCAGAAGCACACACGTCGGGGTTGCGCAGCGTCAGCGCGACCAGCAGCCCAAGCGCCTGCTCCGCGACAGAGTGCCTCATGGCGTGCGCCGCGACGACGCGCGTGACGAGCTCGAACCCGCCCTCGTCGACGATCTGGGCCTTGAGGGCGTCGGAGCCTGCAAGCTGGCGCAGCAGGGAGCAGCAGGAGCGGGCGAGCTTGACGTGGTGGAGGGGCTGGAAGGAGGAAGAAGAAGAAGAGTCTTTCTCTTCGTTCGAAGGAAGCAGCAGAGCCCGCAGCACGCTCGTCGCCCCGCCAGAGTCGGCGAACTCGCGGCAGAGCTCGTCGTTGACCACGGAGCGCCGGGCCGCCATCGCCGCAGAGGCGGCGGTGTCCAGCCAGGACGAGGACGACGAAGAGGCGGAGACGGAGACGGGATCTTCTGTCTGCTTCTGCGCTCTCGCTTTCGTCGACTCGGCGACCGCCCTCCGGAACGCCGCCAGGCATGCCGTGGGGACGCCCTCGCTTCCTAAAGTTCGGCCGTTCTGGAAGGCCCTGGAGGCGGCGGGCCTGGGGTCGTCCGCCGTGGCCAGGGAGCAGAGGGCGGCGGACAGGGAGCGGATCGCGGCGGGGGAGACGGCGGCGGAAGAAGAAGAATTTCCTCCTGCTCCTCCTCCTGCTCCCCCACGGAGCAGCGCCGCGGCCGCGGCGGCGCCAAAGCCGCAGTCGACGAGCGTGCACTTGTTCCCCTCGTGGGCCGTCGCCGCGGCGGCCGAGGCCGAGGCCAGGGCGGCGACGAGGTCAGGTTCGTGGTGTTTCCCTTCGCTGTCGCTTCCTTCTCCTCCTTCTTCGCTGTTCACTGCGACCAGGAGGTCGCAGAGCTTAGCCGGGACGCCGGCAGCCCCCGCGGCGTCGCGCCCGGCGTCGGAACCAGAGAGCCGGGCGAGGCAGCAGAGGAGCGCCTCGAGGTCTTTTTTGTTCTTCCGGCGCAGCAGCTCGGGGCTCTTCTCGAACAGGGTGAGGGCCTTGGAGATCGAGGAGACGGCTCCGGCGGCGACCGCGATCTTGAGGGCCTTGGAGGTCGGGTCTTCCTCGGAGGAGTTGGAAGAAGGAGGGGTTTCGTCGTTGTCGTTCTCTTCGCTCTCGTTCTTCTTCGCGTTGCCCTCCAGCAGCAGCGCCGCCGAGAGGTCCCTCGCGGCCTTGGAGGCTGCTGCTGCGACGTCTGCTGAAGACGACGAAGACGAAGACGACACTGCCTGCGCGAGGGCCAGAGAGGCGATGGAGGCAGGGTGCCTGCGAGGTAGCGCGAATTTTTTGTTTGAAGAGGTCGAGGGTGAGCAAAGAAAGAGCTCCATCACCATTCCTTTCATCTTCCACCTCTCTCTCTTCTTACTTTCTCTCTCCTTTAATCCTTACCTCGCCACCTCTTCTTCTCCTGCGGTGATGATGTTCGAGATGTCCTTGTCCTGTAAAAGTGTTTGGTGTATCGCAATGGCGGGCGGATCGTGAGGAAAAGAAGGAGAAGCATCATCATCATCATCATCGATGGTCGACGTCGCTTCGATCGACTTCCTCTCTCTTCTTTTTCTCTTCTCTTCCTCACCTGCAGCTTCAGCTCCTCGAGCGCCGCGACCACGGCCTCGGCCCGGCTCATGCCAAAGTCATCGACGTTGGTCGACACGGCCTCGTCAAAGTCTGCCTGCGAGGCGAGAGGCTTTGGCGGGGGCATGGTGTTTTTTTTGCGTTCCGAGCTTTTTTTCGAAATGCAAGTCAAAAAGATGGAGAACGAAAGAAGTGAGACTGCTCGTCTTCTCCTTTGGTCTTCTTTCACTTCTTTTCATTTTCCTTTCCGAGTTTTGGCCCTTTTCCTGTTTTCCCTCTCGACCGCTCTGCGACAATCTGGAGCTCCAATGATGGCTTCGTCGTCAACAGCAGCAGGAGCAGCAGCAGCAGCAGCAGCGGAGGAGCTCACGCTCTCTCCTGCTGTCGAGGTCGAGGTCGAGGTCGAAGCAGCCGCTGCTGCCGCCGCCGCTGCTGCCGCCGCCGCCGCCGCCGCTCCCTCTTCTTCGTCCTCTGCTCCCTCTCCTTCCTCCTCTTCCGCTTCCCCTCGCCTCGACTGGCTCGCCCGCCGAGCCGCCAGCTTGCTCCTGGGGCCCGAGGTCGCGGCCTCCAAGCTGTCCATTGCGTCGTCGTCATCGAGCCAGGGCAAGGCGAGCTCGATCTCTTCCTCCTCGTCTTCTCCTTCAGAGGTCTTTTTCGGCCAAGGAAAAGGGAGGGACGCCGTGCTCTCCTTCCTCGACACGCCCTCTGCTCCGAGCCTGACTCTGCACTTCGACGAGAGCCTTCTTTTACAAGCCGCTGCTGATCTGGGCTCGGTGCCTGCCTCGGCGAGAGCCGCGCTCTTCTTGCGCTCGCCGCCTGGTGTTTCGCTGAGAGACGGAGAAAACAAAAACGAAAACAACAGCAAAGCTCTTTCGTCTTCTATTTCTACTTCCTCGTCTTCTTTGTCTTCTTCTTCTTCTCTGCTCTCCTCCAAGCTCGTCGCCGCGGTGCTCCCCCCGGCTTCGTCGACGGGAGGAGGCGCCGCCGGGAGGTTCGCCGTCGCGGCAGCGATCGCTCGCGCTGTGCTGGTGGCGACGGCGAAGAAGAAGCACGGCGAAGAAGCAGGAGGAAAACCTTCTTCCTCTTCTTCGGTCGCTTCTTCCGATGCCGCGGCGGAGCTGGCTGCTTCGGCCTCTGCCGCGGCGGCCGCTGCCCGTGGGGAGACCGTGCTGGCCATGCCTCCTCGCGCGGTCGTCGCGCTGGCTGCTGCCTCCGCCTCCGCTGCTGTCGCTGCTGCCGCTGCCGCTGCGGAGGCTGCGGAAGAAGGCGCGTCTCCTTCTGCTGCTGCCCTTCCCACCAACCCCTCTCCTTCTCCTTCCTCCTCCTCTCTCACGGTCACCACGCGGGCCAGCCGCGAAGGGGCCGCGGCCCTCCGCAGCCTCGAGAACGCCGTCGACGCCTGGACGGGAGCCTCGAGGGCCGCCCTCCGCAGGGAGCCCCCGACGCTCGCGGAGCTGGCTCTTGCCGCGGCGGCGAAGAACGACAAGAGCGACAACTCTTCCTCCTCCTCCTCTTCGTCCTCTTCTCCTGCTTCTTCTGCTTCTTCTGCTTGTTGGACGGTCCTCCACGAGGAGGCGGTCCACTGGCAGCGCCTCGCCTCCGACGGCAGGCGCCTGCAGGCGCAGCTGTCGGGAAGCGCAGAGGTCGCCGCCGTCGGCGCGGCACTGCTGGCCTCGGGCTCCCCCTCCGCAGGGGCGCTGTCGAGGCTGTCGGACGAGGTCGCCGCCGCGGCGGCGACCGCTGCCGACGCGGCCAAGTTCTCCTCGGCGCTGTTGCCCGCCGTGGAAGCGTTGGTGCTTGGTTTACGGGAGGAAGAGGAAGAGGAACAGGAGAAGAAGAAGAGTGAAGATGAAAACAACTCCACTTCTTCTCTTTCCTTTTCTCTTCCTCGCTCCCCCTCCGACGCCGCGGCGGACGTCGCAGCCTCCTCCCTCCCCCTCTGGAGCTGCCTCGAGCTCACCTGGTCCCGCTCGACCTACTACGGCGCCTCCCCGAGGAGGATGGAGCGGCTGCTGAGGGCCGCCTCCTCGGTAGTCGTCGGCGCCGTCGCGGCCGCGGTCCCCGGGGAGGAACTCCTGGCCTCGTGGCCGGCGATCTCGAGCTTCTCTTCTTCCGGCTCCGGTTCTTCGTCGTCTTCTTCATCATCATCGTCAGCCGACGAGGCCCTCGCTCTCACCGCGGCGGTCTCCGCGGCCTCGGCGGCGGCCTCCTCGGCTCGCGCCGTCGTCGCGGCCCTGGGCGCGTTCAAGGCGCCCTTCTTCGCCGCGAGGGCCGCCACGGGCTCCGGCGACGTGGCCTCCTACCCTCGTGGGTGGCCGCTGGACGCCGAGGCGGTGTTCGGAGACGAACACCGCGAGAACGGGAAGAAAAAGAAGAAGAAGAATCAAGACAGCGAAGAAGAGTTCGAACTCGACGACGACGACGACGACGAAGACGAGGAAACCGGCGCTGCTCTGATCTCGCTCGACGCCGCCGCGCGCCGCGCCGCGCGCGTCGCTGACGCCTTCGGCGCCGCCGCGGCCTACTGCCGCGCGTCCCGCGCCGACCTGGGCACGGCGATGACGTCGCCGGTGCGCAGGGTCGCCTCCGACTTCGACGCCGTGTCGAGCGCCGGGGTGAAGGAGGCCACGACGATGACGATGGCGGGGGTATCAGGCGAAGGAGGAGGAGAGGAAGAAGGAGGAAACGACAGCACTGACGACTCTTCTTCTTCTTCTTCGCCCGTCGACCCCCTCGACGCCTCCGACGCGCGCTTCGAGGACGCCGTGCTGCAGCCCCTGTCCTCGGTGCTCCCAGAGCTTGACAGGAGGCTGGGCTTGCTGTTGCGCTCGGCGCTCGAGGTCGAGGGGGTCAGCAGCGGAAGCAGCAGCAGCAACAAAGACGCTACTTCTTCCCCCCCTTCCTCTTCTCCGTGCTGCCTCGAGCGCGCCCTGCGCAACGGCGAGGCCCTGGCTGCCGCCGAGGGGCTCTTGGAGGAGAGGCCCGCCGCAGCTGCTGCCCTGAGGGCCGCTGCCCCTTCCCTGTGGAGGGCGCTGGAGTTTGACGCCGAGTTCGCCCTGGCGGAGCTCCGCGCCGGGAGAGGCGCGGCAGAGGCCGCGGCAAGGTGGAGCGTCGCCGCCGATGCCGACGACGAAGAAGAAGAAGAAGAAAGAAAAAACGCTTCCTCTCATCTTCCTCCTTTGCCCCCTCCTTTCTTGCCTCGTGGAGCTCCCCCTGTCGCCGGCGCCGTCGCCTGGTCCCGTGGCCTGGCCAAGAGGGTCTCTTCTCGCGCTGCGAGGCTTCGCGCTCTGCTGCTGCAGACCGGCGGCGGCGGCGGCGTCTCTCCCGCTCCGGCGGCGGCCGCTACTTCGGCGGAGGCCGCCGTCGCTGCCGCGGCAGAGGCGTTGGCCGAATTCGAGGCCGGAATCCTGAAAGCCTGGTCCTCCTCCGCCGGAGAGGCCGCGAGCTCCGGTCTGAAGGCCCCCGTGCTGAGGCTGCTGATCAACGAAGACGAAGAAGAAAAAGACAAGGAAGGAGGAGGAAAAAACAAGCTCGCCCTCCCTCGCGCTTCGGCCAACGTCGGCCGCCGCCTCGGCGCGCTGCTGCGCGAGACCCGGGCTCTGCTTTCTTTGTCGCAGCAGCCTTCTTCTTCGTCGTCCTCTTCTTCGATCGAGATCCCGCCGCAGGCCCTGGCCGCCTTTGAGCGCGCCGCCGAGGTGCGAGCTGCGGAGATGGCCATCGACGCCGCGACGGAGGCTGCCGCGGCGCTGTCGGCGCGGGTCTTTGGCGAAGGAGGAAAAGAGAAAGAGAAAAAGAAAGAGGAGGAAGAAGAAAACGACGACGACGACGACGACGACGACGACGACGACGGTGAAAACGACGAAAACGAAACCAGCTCTCCTTCCTCTTCCATCCCCGCCTCGGCCCTCCCGCTCTTCGAGCCCAGGCTCGCCGCCGTCCGCTCCGCGATCTCAAAGGGCCTCGACGGCAGCGTCACCTGGTCCGACTCCAGGGCCGCGGCGGACTACGCCGCGGGCCTCTCGTCGGCGGTCGAGCGGGCGTCGTGGGCCGCCGCGGCCGTCGCCGAGGCGCTCGAGGCGCCCCGCAAGCTGCGGGAGACCTGGGGTCGAGGAGGTGCTCGTCGCCGTCGTCGTCAAGGCGACTCTTCCGCTTCAGCTCTTCCGCCTCTGTTCGTCCGCAGGGACGCGCGCGCGCTGACGCTGCCGGAGCTCGACGCGGCGGTCGAGACGGGACTGGCGGCGAGGAGGGCCGCGACCGCTGCGGTCTCGGCAGAGGCGCTGGCCGCCGTCGCCCGGGCGAGGGAGCAGCTGGAGCCCGAACAGGCGAAAGCGAAAGGTTCCTCTTCCTCTTCTTCTTCTTCGCACGCCCGCTGGCTCGAGTTCGAGAGGCTCGTGCGGGAGGAGGTGGCCAGGGCCGCGGAGGAGGTGGCCGTCTGTGGGGCCGCGGCGGTGGCCGCGGCGCTCGAAGGGAGCAGCAGCAGTGAGGGTGCTGTTGTGGAGGAGGCCAGCGGCGGCGGCGACAACGACGACGCTGCCGCTTCTCCTTCTCCTTCTCCTTCTTCTTCTTCTGCTCCCGCTCCGACGCTCCTGGAGATCGAGCTCGACATCGGCAGCGACGGCTTTCCCGTCTTCTTTCCCTCGATCGAAGATGGGAGCGGCTCTCTTTCTCCTTCTTCTCATCACCGCAGCAGCAGCAGCAGCAGGGCCGTGCCAGCCCGACGCTCGTCGCTCGCCGCGTCCTCCTCCTCCTCCGCAGCTCCTTCCTCCTCCCCCGTCGCACAGCACGCCAGCGTCTCCTCCGCCGTCGACAGCTGGCTCGCGTCCCTGGCCTCGGACGCGGCGCTCTACCGCGTCTTCGTCGAAGGAGAAAGAGAACGAGAAAGAGGAGGAGGAGCCTTTGCCGCCGCGGCCGCCGCGGCGCGCTCGGCGGTCTCCCGCGTCGCCTGGGCCGCCGAGGAGGCCGCCGCGGCCCCTTACGCTCTCGCCGCGGCCGGGATCACGAGGGACGTCCGCGCTGGCATCGCCGAGTTCTTGGCCAAGAACGGCGGAAGTGGCGGAGCCAAGCCTCCTCCTCCGCTGTCTGCCTTCGAGGAGGCCCTCGCCGCCGCCGCGGCCGCGAGCGAGGCTGTCGGCGCGTTGCCCGCTTCTTCGTCCTCGAGCGATTCTTCTTCTTCTCGCCCTCCCACGCTCCGCGTCGACTGCCGCCCCGCCAGGAGCTCCCTGGCTGCCTCCACCTCGCGCTGGAGGCACGCCCTGGAGCAGCTGCTCGAGGAGAACGTGATCGAGCGGAGCCTGCGGGACCTGCGGGAGTGGTCGGGCAGGGCCGAGGGAGTCCTCGGGGACAGGGCCGCGGACGCGGCGGTCGGGACGAGAGGAGGAGGAGAAGGAGAAAATTATTCTTCTTCCTCTTCTTCTTCTGTCGACTCCAGGCCTGGCACCACTGCTTCGACTTCTTCTTCTTCTTCTTCTTTTCCAATTCCTCGAGCGACGGGGAGCAGCAGGGCGAGCAGGTTCAGCGTGCTGGCCAATAGCAGCAGCGGCAGCACCGGCAGTCGTCGCCCTTCGGTCGCCGGCGGAAGCAACGTTGCTTTCTCTGCTTCTTCTTCTTCTTCTTCTTCTTCTTCTTCTTCTTCTTCTTCTTCTTTTTCTTCTTCTCCTTCCTCTTCTTCTTCCCGCCGCGGCTCGACGGCAGAGGCACTGACGAAACCCCTTCCTCCTCCTCCTGTGGCCGACCCGCGCTCCGTCGCCGCTCTCTACGCCGCGACGAAGACGGCCAAGGAGGTCGCAGAGAGGAACGCGGCGGTGCAGGAGTCGCTCGCCGCCGCCTCTGCCGCCGCCGCGCTGCTCTTGGCTTCTTCGAACTCCTCTTCGAGCTCTTCTTCGAGCTCGTCTTCTTCCTCCGCTCAACAACAACAGCAGCAGCAGAGCCGCCTCCCGGAGGCCCTCGAGGCCGCCCTCGCCGCCGCCCCTGCCGCCTGGGCCTCTCTGACAGAGACGGCCGCCTCCAGGGAGAGGGAGCTCGCCCCGGCGCGCGCCGCGGAGGCCGAGAGGCTCCGCGCCGAGGCCGCCGCGCTCGCCGCCGAGGCCTCGCGCTTCGTGAGCTGGTTCGACGCCGTGGTTCCCGTCGGGGAGGAGGAGGAGAAGGAGAAGGAGAAGGGAAAGCACTGCTCTTCTGCCGACGTCGCAGAAGCTCTCGCTGCTCTGGAGCGCCTTGGAGGAGGAGGGAAAGGAGGGAAAGTTGAGGAGGAAGGAGGAGGTGAAGAGGAAAACAAACCTCCTTCTTCTTCTTCTTCTTCGACTCCTGCTCTCGCTCCTCCTCCGAGGGGCCTCTCAGAGCTCGAGGCCGCTGCCGCGGACCTCTGCGGTCGCCAGGCGCTCATTTGTGGAGTCGCCGTCCCGGAGGCGTCGTCATCATCAACAGCAGCAAATCCAGCAACAGCAACTCCAACAACGCTCTTCGACGCGTCGCCGCTCGCCGCGTGCCGCTCCACGCTGGGAGTCCTCCGCACGCTCTGGGAGTGCTCCCGCGGCGTCGTCGCCTCTTTCGAGGCCTGGGAGAAATCCTCTTGGCGTTCCAATTCTTCTTCTCCTGCCTCTGCTTCCTCTTCTGCCTCTCCTTCTTTGGACCTCGTCGCGGCCTCCGAGGGGACCCGAGCGGCGGCCAGGGCCCTCGCCGCGCTGCCCAAGGGCTGCAAAAAGTTCCCCCTGTTCCCGGCCCTGGAGGCGCGCCTCAAGCAGTTCCAGGACGTGATCCCCCTGGTCGAGGAAATGAGGCACCTGTCGATGCGAGACAGGCACTGGCACCAGCTGGCGAGCTCCGTGGGGGCCCCACCGGGGAGCTTCTTGCAGGAAAATGGAAGTGGTGGTGGTGGTGTTTCTTCTTCTTCTTCGACCTGTTCTTCTTCCTCAACAACCACCACCATCACCTCCGTCTCCGACCTCCTGGCCCTCGACCTCCCTTCCAAGGCCCCCGCCGTCTCTGCCGTCGTGGAGAGAGCCCGCAGGGAGGTCGGCGTCGAGAAGGCCCTGCAGAGGATCGCGACCACCTGGTCCTCCCTGAGCTTAACCTTTGCTCCCTTTGGCAGCACCGGCGTCGCGGCGATGGCGCCCCCCCCGCCGCTCGCCGACGCGCTGGAAGGGGACGCCCTGACCCTGCAGAGCCTGGCCTCCTCGAGGCTCACGGCCTCCGGCCCGGAGTTCCCGAGGGCTGTCTCCCTGTGGTCGGGCAGGCTCGCCGCCGTGGATTCCCTGCTCGCTGCCTGGACGGCCACGCAGAGGAAGTGGCAGGCGCTGCAGGCCATCTTTGCCGGGTCCGACGACCTGAGGTCGCGCCTGCCGAACGAGAGCCGGCAGTTTGACGCCGCGGACGCCGACTTCCGCGCCCTGATGCGCGAGGCTTTGTCGCAGTCTCCTTTGGTCATTGATGCTGCCGCTGTCGCCGGCCGGGTGCCGCGCCTCGAGCGCCAGCTCGAGGAGCTCGAAGGGTGCGAGAAGGCTCTCAGGGGCTACCTCGAGTCCAAGCGCGTCGCTTTCCCGCGGTTCTACTTCGTCTCTCCGGCCGACCTGCTGGACCTGCTGGCTCGCGGCGCTGACGCCCACGCCGTGGAGCGGTAAGAGGAGGAGGAGTTTGTTTTGTTGCTGTTGTCGGACCCGGAAAAAACTCATTCAAAAAAAACTCATTCAAAGAAACTTTTGAAAAAAAAAACTCAAAAAAAACTCTTCTTCCTCTAGCCACCTCCCCAAGGCCTTTGACAACGTCCACTCTCTCGAGTGGGCAAAGAACCCGGCCACTGGGGCCAAGACCCGCGTCGCCCTGGGGATGTACTCGGGCGAGGGAGAGTACGTGCCCTTTGTCGAGCCCGTGGACTGCGGCGAAAGCAGCGGCAGCGAAAGCAGCGAACCCGTCGCGGTCGAGGTGTGGATGGCGCGGCTCGTCACGGCGATGCGCGCGACAATGGCCGACGACTTCCGCCGAGGGGTCGGCTCCTACGACGATTCCGCCCCCCCGGCAGCCCGCACGGCCTGGATCCTAAGCCACTGCGCGCAGACCGCCGCGACGGTTTCCAGGGCCTACTACGCCGCCGCCGTCGGCTCGGCCTTCCGCGACGCCGAGGCAGGGGATGACGGCGCGCTGGCGGCCGAGCTGGCCAGGCAGAGGGCGCAGCTCGCCGACCTGATCGCCGCCGTGGCCCGCACTGATTTGTCGGCCAACGACCGGCGCAAGCTGATCACGCTGTGCACGATCGACGTCCACGCGCGCGACGTGCTTGCTTCTTTAGTCGAGGAGCGCGGCTCCACCGCCGACTGCTTCCGCTGGGCGTCGCAGCTGCGGTACTACTCGAGCGCGAGCTCGGGCGACTGCCAGGTCCAGATCTGCGACGCCGAGGTGGCCTACGGCTACGAGTACGTGGGGAACTGCGGCTGCCTGTGTATTACCCCCTTGACGGATCGGTGCTACATCACGCTGACGCAGGCGCAGAGGCTTGTGCTGGGAGGTGCCCCCGCGGGACCCGCCGGAACGGGCAAGACCGAGACGACCAAGGACCTGGCTCGTGCTTTGGGCTTCCAGTGCTACGTCTTCAACTGCTCCGACCAGATGGACTACAGGGCCATGGGAACCATCTACCGTGGCCTGGCGCAGACGGGGGCCTGGGGCTGCTTCGACGAGTTCAACAGGATCAGCGTGTCGGTGCTGTCGGTGTGCTCCACGCAGTACAAGACGGTGCTCGACGCCCTGAGGGCGCGCGCCGAGACGTTTGTGTTCGAAGGCGTTGAGACGAGGCTGAGGCCCAACGCGATGGCGTTCATCACGATGAATCCCGGGTACGCCGGCAGGGCGGAGCTGCCGGAGTCGCTCAAGGTGAGAAAGAGGAGAGAAGAGGGAGGGGAGGAGAAAAAATGGAAAAGTTTTTGAGTTTTTCGTTGACGACGTGCGCCCAACCCTTTTTTCTGTCTCAACCTCGATTTCTTATTTTCTTATCAACTCTGTTTGTTTTCCCACCACCACCATCCATCCCGCTCAGGCCCTCTTCCGCCCTGTCTCGATGTGCGTGCCGGACCTCGCCCTGATCTGCGAGGTCATGCTGATGGCGGAGGGCTTCCAAAAGTCCCGCGAGCTCGCGCGCAAGTTCGTCGGCCTCTACCGTCTGTGCGAGGGGATGCTCTCGAAAGCCCGACACTACGACTGGAAGCTCCGCGCGATCAAGACGACACTCTCGGTGGCCGGCGCCATGAAGAGGAGCTCCCCGCCCGGCGTCTCCGAAGAGAAAGTCCTGCTCAGGGCCCTGCGAGACTTAAACGTGGGCAAGCTGGCCGGTGGAGACGCCCCTGTCTTTGCCGGGTTGCTCGAGGACCTGTTCCCGGGGCTGCCCGCGACGGTGCCCCGGGCCGCCGACGCGCGCTTCGAGGCCGCCGCCGCCGCCGCTGCCGTCAAGCTCGGCTACGTTCCTGAGAAGAGCTTTTTACTCAAAGTCTCCCAGCTCAGGGAGCTGTTCACGGTGCGATGGTCGGTCTTCCTGCTTGGCCCACCGGGTTCGGGGAAAACAGCAGTCTGGCGCACGCTGCAGGCGGCGCAGCTGTCCCTGGGGGAAGCGACCGATGTCGCCGTGCTCAACCCGAAAGCCGTCACCCGCGACGAGCTCTACGGCTGCTCCCAACTGGCCACGGGCGAGTGGAGGGACGGCCTCCTGAGCAGGTGCTTCCGCGACTTCGCGACCGACAAGACCAAGCAGCACCAGTGGCTGGTTTTGGACGGCGACATCGACCCGGAGTGGATCGAGTCGATGAACACGGTGATGGACGACAACCGCGTGCTGACGCTGGCGTCCAACGAGCGGATCCCGCTGGCCGCGCCGATGAGGCTGCTGCTGGAGATCGACTCGATGGCGCACTGCTCGCCGGCAACGGTGTCGAGAGGCGGGGTGGTGTTTGTGAACGGGGACGAAGGGGTCGGTGGTGGTGGAGGTGGAGAAAACTCTTCGACTCCCTCTTCTTCTTCGGCAGCAGGAGGCGTCTGGAAGCCCGCTCTCGAGTCGTGGGTCTCCTCGCTGGGCGACGCGGAGCTGCGGTCTGCCGTTCGAGGGCTCGTGGACAAGTGAGGAGAGGAGTTTTTTTGGAGTTTTTGAGTTTTTCTTCTTCTTCTTCTTCGCCGCCGCTTTTCTCTTTTTTTTCTCTAAACCTCGACCTCCTCCTCTTCCAAAACTCAAAACCCAAAACTTCCAGGTACGTCGGGCCCACGATCGAGCACTGCCGCAGTAACTACAGGACCGTCGTTCCCCTGCCGGCGGTCAACCAGGTCACCACGCTCACGCGCCTGCTCTCGGGGGTGCTGGCGCGCTGGCTGGGGCCCGAGGCGTTGTCGTCGTCGTCGTCGTCGTCGTCGTCGTCGGGCGACGTAGGAGCTGCCGCGGCGCAGCAGGCTTCTTCTTCCACTTCTTCTTCCGGTCCTTCTTCTTCTTCTTCGACCTCCGACCCTTCCTCTGCCAAGCCCGCTCTGGACAAGCGCGTCCTCGAGGCGCACTTTGTCTGGGCGTGCGTGTGGGCCTTTGGAGGGGCGCTGCTGCCCGAGGCGGCGGTGGCGGCAGTAGCAGCAGCAGCAGCGGAGGGTGGCAACGGCGACGACGCTTCTTCTCCGGCTTCTACTTCTTCCGCCTCTTCTTCCACCTCTCACGCCGACGCCTTTGCGCGCTGGTGGGTCTCCGAGTGGTCAAGGAAAAGCATCACCAGCAGCACCAGCAACAGCAGCACGAACAAGAAAACCAACAGCAGCTTCTCCGTCTCCTTCCCGGAGGGCGCGTCGCCGTTCGACTGCTTCGTCGACGCTCGGTCGGGAGAGATGAGGCACTGGGCCTCGGCCCTCGACGCCGTCGTCGCTGCTGATTTCGACTCTTCTTCAAGCTCTTATTCTTCCTCGTCCTCGTCCTTCCTGGCCTCCGCCGCCGACGACGCCGAGGCTGCGCTCTTCGCGCACCCCCGCTTCGTCGTCACGGTCGAGTCCGCGCGGCTGCTGCACGTGCTCCGCACGCTGGTCGCCGGCGGCTTCCCGGTGCTGCTGGCCGGAGGGGCCGGCGTGGGGAAGAGCGCGCTGCTGCGGGAGGCTCTGCGAGGAGGGAGGAGCGTGTTTGTCAGCGGAGGTGGAGGTGGAAGTGGTGCTGAGAAGGGCAAGAGCGGCATCCCTCTCGCCGGCCGCGCCGTCGCCGTCGCCTCGCTCCCTCTCCACCCTCTCCCGGACCCCCCGGCGGTCAACCTCGTCCCTCTCTCCGCGTGCACGAGCGCCGCAGACCTGCAGACGGCGCTCGAGGTGCCCCTGGAGAGGAAAGGAGGGACGCGCTACGGGCCCACCGCCGCGGCTCTCAGCGGAGGCGGAGGAGGTGGAGGTGGAGGTGGTGGAAGTGGAAGTGGTGGTGGAAGTGGAGGCGGAAACTCTTCTTCTTCTTCCTCTTCCTCGAACCGCCGCCTCGCCTACCTCATCGACGACCTCAACGCCCCGGCCCTCGACAATTACGGCACGCAGGCCGCCTGCGAGCTGCTGAGGCAGGCCCTGGACGCCGGGGGGTGGTACGACAGGGCCAAGGGCGCCTTCAAGGAGGTGATGAAAGGAGGAGTTGGAGGAGTTGCTTCTTCTTCTTCTTCTTCGTCGTCGGTGCAGGTCGCGGCGGCGCTCAACCCGGCGGCTGGCTCCTTCTTGGTTTCGGGAAGGCTGGCGCGGCACTTCAGCGTATTCTGCGTGGCTGCTCCGAAAGGGACCACGCTCAGGAGCGTCTACGTGCCGCTGCTGGCGTCGTCGTTCTTCTTCTCCCGGCCGGAGAAGAGCGGCAGCGCTTCTGGTTCTGCTGCTTCTCCTTCTTCGACTTCGACCTCGCTCGCCAAGCTCGTCGACGCGACGGCCGACCTCGTCTCTGCCTGCGCCTCGGCCTTCGTGCCCACGACCGCGGCGCCGCACTACTCCTTTACCTCGAGAGAGGTCGCGAGCGTGGTTTCGGGGCTGAGGTCGCACGAGGCCTCGACGCTGTTTGGAGCGGGGGCAGCAGCAGGAGGAGGAGGGACAGGAGGGAAGACTCTCTCTCCTTCTCCTTCTTCCGCTTCGTCCGTCGCCCTCTCGCGGGCGCGCGCGTGGGCGCACGAGTGCGAGCGCTGCCTCCGGGACAGGCTCGCGTCCGAGGCCGACGCCGAGCGCTTCGACCAGATGCTGCTGGCCGTTGCCGCCAAGCACTTTGGCGGCAGCGGCAGCGGGGAGGACAAGGTGGACCTGAGGGCGCTCCAGGCGAGGCCGAGGGTCTTCACTCGGCTCGTCGAGAGAGCGGAAGCAGCAGGGGCGGCCGACGACGAAAACAGCTCTTCTTCTTCTTCGACTTCTTCCTCTTCCTCTTCTTCAAGGCGCCCCCCGCTCGTCGAGATCCGCTCCCACGACGAGCTCACCTCCGCCATCCTGGCCAAGGCGGCAGGAAGAGACAAGGAGAAGAGCAGCAGCAGCAGCAGCAGCAGCCTGGTCCTCTTCCCCGACGCGGCGGAGCACGTGGCCCGCCTCGCTCGCGTGCTCGAGGACTCTTTCGACGACGACGAGACTTCCTCAAGCTCTTCTTCTTCGACTTCTTCCTCTTCTACCTCTTCCTCTTCTTCGACCCCGATCGACCGCGCCTGGCCGCACGCCGTGCTTATCGGCGTGGGAGGGAGCGGCAAGCAGTCCCTGGCGAGGCTCGCGGCGAGGTGCGCCGGGTGCGAGGTCTCGACGCTCGGCGGCGGCTGCGGAAGCGGTGATGGTGATGGAGGAAGCAGCAACAACAACACCAGCAACTCTTCTTCTCCACAACAGCCGCCTTCCTCCGGGGCCCCTCCCGCTTCCCTGGCCGAGTTCAAGGCCCACATGACCTCGCTCTTCGCCAAGGCTGGCGTGAGGTGCCAGAGGGTGGTGCTGCTGCTGGTCGTCGACGGAGCTGGCGGAGCCGCCGCCGACGTGCGCTCCGCCGCCGGACTTTTAAACTCTTCTTCTTCTTCTTCTTCTTCCATTTCTTCTTCTTCCGCTCTGGGTCCCGACGCCGCGCGCATCCTCGGCGCCCTGAACGAGTTCGCCGCCACGGGCTCCATCACGGGGCTGTGCACCCCGGACGAGAGGGACGCCTTCGCCGCCGCGGCCCGCTCCGACGTGAGGGAGGCGGGTTTGCCGGACACGCCGCGCAACTGCTGGGACGCGTTCGTCGCGCGCGTCCGCCGCAGGCTGAGGCTCGTGCTCTGCTTCTCCCCCGCGGCCGCGGGCGGCAAGGACGCGGCCCTGCGCTCGAGGCTACGGTCATGCCCGGCGCTGACCGCCTCCGCTCCCGGGGGCATCGCGGTCGACTGGTTCCACCTGTGGCCCGCGGACGCGCTGTCGGCCGTGGCGGAGAGGCTTTTGGCCTCGAGCTTGGGAGGAGAAGAAGAAGTTTCTTCTCTTTCTCTTTCTTCTTCTCTTTCTTCCTCCACCTCCTCCACAATCACCTCCTCTTCTTCCGTTCCCATCATCACTCCGATGATCAAGTTCATGGTCGAGGCTCACAAGCAGGCTGCCGCAGCCTGCGCTCGCCTCCCGAGAGAGACGGGAGGGAGGAAGCACGCCTACGTCACGCCCAGCTCTTTCTTACAGCTCGCCGCGCTCGCGTCGTCGCTGGTCCGCTCCCGCTCGGCGAAGCTGGCGGCCTCCCGCTCCAGGCTCGAGGCCGGCGTCTCCAAGATCGCCGCCGCGAAGGAGCAGGTCGATAGGCTCCGCGCCGCGCTGTCGGTGGAACAAGAAGTCGTCCGGAGGCGCGGCGCGGAGACGGCGACCCTGCTCGAGTCGATCGGCGTCGAGAAGCTCGGCGCCGACGCCGCGGCCGAGGCGGGGCGCGCCGACGAGGAAGCGGCCGCCGCTCTCCAGCTGGAGGTCACCACGGTGCAGGACGAGTGCGCCCGTGACCTGGCAGCTGCCGAGCCCGCCGTGGCTGCCGCGACGGCCGCTCTCAACAGCCTCGACAAGGCCTCGCTCGGGGAGCTCAAGTCCTTTGGTTCCCCTTCGGCAGACGTCGCCGCCGTCATGTCTGCCTGCATGGTCCTGACCACCCCCAGGGGCAAAAACACGCCGAAAAACCTGTCCTGGGCTGCTGCCAAAAAGTTCATGGGCAACGTCGATGCTTTCCTCAAGTCGCTGGTGAACTTTGACAAGGAAAACTGCAACGTCGTCGCCGTCGAGCAGGTCGAGAAAGACTTTTTGTCGAACCCGACCTTCAACGCCGACTCGATCAGGTCCAAGTCCGCCGCCGCAGCCGGTCTCTGCTCCTGGGTCGTCAACATCGTCCGCTTCTTCAGGATATACCAGGTGGTGGCCCCGAAGAGGGCCGCGCTCGCCGAGGCCAACGCCAAGCTCGCCGCCGCGACGGCGAAACTCACCGACGTTCGGTCAAGGGTCGCTGCCATCCGAGCCCGCGTCGCCGAGCTCGAGGTCGGGCTCTTCAGGGCGACCGAGGATAAGAACGCCGCGACGGCGCAGGCGGCAAAAACGCAGGCGAAAGCCGACCTGGCCGAGAGGCTGACTGCGGGTTTGGCCTCGGAGGCCGAGCGCTGGGCTGCGACGATCGGCGAGATCGACGCGGCGAGGTCGACGCTGGTCGGCGACGCGCTGCTCTCCGCCGCGTTCCTGGCCTATGCCGGCCCCTTTGGCGCCGAGCAGAGGGCGAGACTGGTGTCCGAGTGCTGGGTGCCGGCGCTGCAGAAGCTGGGGCTGTTGCGAAATGGTGGTAGAGGTGAAGGGGAGGGAGGTTTGAGTTCTTCTTCCTCCACCTCATCATCATCAACTTCATCATCATCAACCCCTTCCCCTCTCTCGATCCTCGCCGACGATGTGGTGCGCGCCAGCTGGAAGGCCCAGGGCCTGGGCAGCGACCGCCAGTCGGTCGAGAACGGCGCCATCGTCACGGCGGCGGTCTCCCGCGGGCGGGTCCCGCTGCTCGTCGACCCGCAGGCGCTGGGCTCGAGGTGGGTCTTGGCGCTCGAAGCAGCAGCAAGTTTGAGTTCTAATCCTTCTTCCTCTTCTTCCTCTTCCCCTTCTTCTGCTTCTTCCTTGTTGACCCTGCGCCAGACCGACGAGAGGTTCGCAGAGTCGCTGGCTGCTGCCGCCAAGGAAGGGAGGCCCTTGCTCGTCGAGGGGCTGGGAGAGGACCTCGACCCGGCGCTGGTGGCGGTCGTGAAGCAGCTGAGCTTTGTCGCTGCTTCGAGTTCGGCGTCGGCGACCTCGATGTCGTCGTCAACCTCGACCTCTACCTCGACCTCTTCTTCTTCAACCTCTTCTTCTTCTCCAGTCCACCCTTCCTTCCGCCTCTACCTCTGCACGCGCCTCGCCACGCCGCACTACCCGCCGGAGACCGCGGCGCAGGTGGCCATCGTCGACTTCGGCGTTACCCGCCAGGGGCTCGAGGAGCAGCTCCTCGCGCGTGTCGTCGACCACGAGCGGCCTGAGCTGCAGCAGGCCGCCGCGAGATTACAGAAGGAGCTGGGTTCCTACGCCGAGCAGCTGGTGGCTTTGGAGGACGACCTGCTGGCGAGGCTGGCCGCCGCCAGCGGGGACATCCTCGAGGACTCGGCGCTGGTCGAGCGGCTCGAGGCCACCAAGCGCACCGCGGCCGACGTCGCGCAGAGGCAGGCCGCCGCGCGCGCGGCCGAGGCCGGGATCGCCGCGGCCAGAGCCGGGTATTCTCCCGCGGCAAGGAGGGCAGCCTTCCTGCACCAGCTGGTCTCTGCTCTGCCGGCCCTGGACAGGGTCTACCACTTCTCGATGGACGCGTTCGTCAGGGCCATGGCGCGGGGGATGGACCAGGCCGGGAGCGGTGACGAAAGCTCGAATTCGAATTCGAATTCTTCAACTTCAACTTCAACCTCTTCTTCTTCTTCCCTTTCCCGCCGCGTCGACGCCCTGGTCGAGGCCATCACCCGCGCCGTCTTCGACCACATCGTGGCGGGCCTCTTCGAAAGGCACAAGCTGGCCTTTGCGGCGAGGCTGACGATGACGGTGCTGCAGGAGAGGGAGGCGGAGAGGAGCAAGAGCGGGAGTGGAAACGGAGGGAGCGACGCCGCGGCGGTGCTCGCAACAAAGATCGACCTCTTGCTAAAACCCGCGACGACGAGTTCTTCTTCAACTTCTCCTCCGGCTTCTGCTTCTTCCACCACCAAACCCGATTCCTCCTCTTTCTCCTCCACTTCCACCTCCTGGCTCCCAGCTTCCTCCTGGGCCTCGCTGGCAGCCCTCCGCGCCGTGCCGGGGCTCGAGTCCCTGGCCGAGGACGTGGCCGGCGCCCCCAAAAGATGGCAAGACTGGGTCGAGAGGGAGCGGCCCGAGGCCGAGCCGCTTCCAGGCGACTGGAAGCGGCTGCCCGAGCTCGATAGGCTGCTGGTGTTCCGGGCCTTGAGGCCGGACAGGCTCGCAGCCGCGATGCGGAGGTTTGTCGGTGGGGTGCTGGGCCCGCACTTTGTTTCCCCACCAAAGGGTTTCGACCTCGACGCGGCCTTGAGCGACAAGAGCAACGGCGGTAACGGAGGCAACGGGGACGCCAGCCCCGCCACGCCCGTGCTCGTCTTCCTGTCCCCCGGCGTCGACGCAGCCGCCGCAGTGCAGGCAGCCGCCGCCTCCCGCGGCCTCTCTGCCGCAAATGGGGGCTACGCGGCCGTCTCCCTGGGTCAGGGACAGGAGGAAGTGGCGTCGAGGCTGGTTGCGAAGGCAGCAAAGGAAGGGGGGTGGGTGCTGCTGCAGAACGTCCACCTGACCATGGACTGGACCAGTGGCCCTCTGGCGGTCACGATCGACAGGCTAGCAAATGCTACAGCTGCGAATGAGAGTGCGAGTGCGAGCGAGAGTGCTTCGGAAGCGTCTTCTTCTTCTTCGGAGACCTCTTCCTCCTCTTCAACTCCAACTCCAACTCTTCCATTCACCCACCCTCGCTTCCAGCTCTTCCTCTCCGCCGAACCCCCTCCCGCCCTGGAACGCCCTCTGCCTCAATCCTTAATCTCGGCCTGCGTCAAGCTCACCAACGAGCCCCCCGAAGGGCTCAAGGCCTCGGTCCTCAGGGCTTACTCTTCGTGCTTCGACGACGCCTTCTTCGAAGGCTGCTCGAAACCGGCGGAGCTCCGGTCGATCGCCGCCGCCCTCGCCTTCTTCCACGGTGTCGCCTTACAGCGCAAGAGGTTCGGCGTGGGCAACGCCCTGGGCGCCAAATCGGGCCTGGGCTGGTCGATGGACTACCCTTTCAGCAGTGGAGACCTCACCTGCGCTGCGCAGACTGCCGCTAACTACCTCGACGCGGGAGCGCGCGTGCCCTGGGCGGACTTGCGTTACTTAGTGGGCGAGATCCTCTACGGAGGGCACGTTGTGGAAGATGCCGACAGGGGGCTGGTGGCCGCTTACCTGCAGGGCCTGCTGCACGAAGGGCTGCTGGAAGGGACGGGAGGAGTGAGTGGCGGTGGAGGTGGAGGAAAGGCTTTGTCGTCGTCGGCGTCGTCGTCAGCAACTTCTTCTTCCTCCTCTGGCCCCCTCCTCTGCCCCGGGCTCAGGGCCCCCTCGGGGACCCTCACCCACCGGGCCACGCTCGAGTACCTCGACGACGCGTTCCCCCCGGAGTCGGCGGCCTGCTACGGCCTCCACGCCAACGCGGAGATCGGGTGCAGGCTCCGCGAGGCAGAGACCTTCTGCTCGCAGATGCTTTGTCTTAGCGGTGGAGGCGGCAGTGGTCTTTCTTCTTCGAGCAGCTCGGGGGGTCGCGCAGAGGACGCCGTCGTGCTCGAGGTCGTGGCGGAGGTGCTGGCGAAGCTTCCCGCTGCTGTGGAGGTCATCGTCGTGGAG
>Ga0210003_1001012_pt1 | contig 24982 bp, 20 predicted proteins | sample LantaG_FD_182804 | JGI IMG/M metagenome (GOLD analysis project Ga0210003, IMG submission 182804) | Deep subsurface microbial communities from Baltic Sea to uncover new lineages of life (NeLLi) - Landsort_02402 metaG (SPAdes) (version 2) | ecosystem: Environmental > Aquatic > Marine > Oceanic >... | reverse complement strand
TCCACCACAGGCTCGGGCAATCTCGGCACCGCAGCGGTAATCATAATCCTCTCGAAGGTTCGCTGCCCGGGCCAGCCGCAACTGCCGTCGCCGGTATGGAACTCAACATTGCTGATGCCCAACCGGCCAAGCGTCTCTTGGGCCGATGCGGACAACTCGCTGAATCTCTCAATCGTATAGACTTTTTTGGCCAGCCTGCACAGAATTGCCGTCTGATATCCGCTGCCCGTTCCTATCTCCAGCACCTCGCAATCAACATTAACGCGCAATTCCTGCGTCATCAAGGCAACAATATACGGTTGAGAAATCGTCTGGCCCATGCCAATCGGCAGCGGATTGTCGGCGTATGCCTGTGATTTGTGTGCCTGGGGCACAAACTCCTCTCGCGCCAGTTCGCTCATTACCCTGATGACATCGGCGCTTGTGATATTCCTGCCCGCCACGTCCCACTCGAGCATGCGCTGCCGGGCGGCGGCAAATCTGTCCTCGTTCTTTCCGGCGGTCATAGTCGTGATAATCGCTTCCTGAGCGACAATTTGCAAACCAATTCTTGCCGCAATCGCACCATTGGCACTTCGGCCGTCCTATGGGCCCTCGCCGCCAAACGCCTGTAATCCAACGACTATGTCACCTTCCCCCTATTGTCATCGCACCGCCGGATGTTACAATGCAGCGCCGGAAAGCAAATAACCCTGACCGGATTCAAGGAGACACACAATGAAAATCAGAAAACTTCTTTTTAACTTGCTGGCTGTTCTTTTGGGCGGCTGCGTGCCTGTCCTGTCGCTCCATCCGCTCTACGACGAAAAAGACGTGATTTTTCAAAAGAACCTCCTCGGCCTCTGGGTCGATGATTCAAACGAACCTGAGATGACCTGGCAGTTCAGGCATCCTGACGAATCGAAAAAAGCATACGAGCTGACCTACTTCGATAACCAAGCCAACAAAGGCATCTTCACGGTGCACATGCTGAAGCTGGAGGGCGGGCTTTTTCTGGACGTCTACCCCAACCACCTTCCAGCGGGGCAACTGGAGGAGCCCAACGAAGCCCCGTGGCCATATAACAGCTTGTTCTTTATTCCTGCTCACACGTTCATAAAAATTGACCTGTTTGAACCTGCCTCGGCCATGAAGAACCACGTCGGCAAAGACGAAACGATAGATGCCGATACACTGAAAATCTTATCCAGCCGGTACGACTACCTCCTGAATATGCGACTCACGGACGACGATGCCTTCAAGAAGCTGCTCGAAGAAGACCCAAATTCGGTAAAGCATGAAATAGTGGACGACACACCTGTTTTGACTGCCTCGACGAAAGAACTCCAGGCCTTCGTATGCAAGTACGCCGACGACACCAGATTATTTACTACAGAAATAGAGCTGATTCGCAAAAAGACCGAGGGGCTGGAGCAGGACCCAAACGATTCGCCTGCAGGCCGAGACAAAAAACCGGCAGAGAAATAGCAATCTGACAAAAACCAGTGATGCAAACGATGTGATATTGCAGCAGCGTTGACTGTTGAGCGCCTTTCGCCATAATACGACACAATGAACGAAACAACCCCAAAACTGGTCGACCTGGACAAGAAGTATCTCTGGCATCCCTTTACGCAGATGGCTGACTGGCTCAAGTCCGAGCCGGTGATAATCGACTCGGGTGAAGGTTTTTTCCTCATCGACACCGAGGGCAACCGCTACATCGACGCAGTCAGCTCGCTGTGGTGCAACGTTCACGGTCACAGAGTCAAAGGAATTGACGACGCAATAAAGGCCCAGATAGACATGGTCTCTCACAGCACACTGCTTGGGCTGGGCCAGACCAAATCTATCGAGCTTGCCGAGAGACTTGTTCGCATTACCCCGGCGAATCTACAAAAGGTCTTCTACTCCGACAGCGGAGCAACAGCCGTCGAGGTCGCCTTGAAGATGGCCTTCCAATACTACCAGAATACAGGCCGAAAAAAACGCACAAAGTTCATCGCCCTGCAGAACTCCTACCACGGCGATACGATTGGCTCAGTGAGCCTCGGCGGAATCGAAACGTTTCATTCGATATTCAGACCCCTGCTGTTTGAAACGTACTTCGCGCCGCCGCCGCACCCTTATCGTTTTGACGGCAGCAGACAAGAGTGTGTCCGATACAGCCTCGAGAAAATAGAGCAAACACTCAAGACCCATAACGACCAGATAGTTGCCGTGGTAATCGAGCCGCTTGTTCAGGGCGCCGGAGGAATAATAGTGCATCCGGCCGGATTTCTAAAAAGTCTCGCCGAACTGACGAAAAAGTACCGCGTGCTCTTGATAGCCGACGAAGTGGCCACCGGCTTCGGCAAAACCGGCAAAATGTTCGCCTGTGAACACGAGGCCGTCGAACCCGATATTATGTGTCTCGCCAAGGGATTGACCGGAGGATACCTGCCCCTGGCGGCGACGCTGGCAACCGAGGAAATCTTCGACGCCTTTCTGGGGCCAATTGCCGAGCATAAAACCTTCTATCACGGCCACACCTACACAGGAAACGCCCTCGCATGCGCAGCGGCTCTGGCCTCGCTCGAACTATTCGAGCAGAATAGAATAATCGAATCCTTACCGGCCAAGACCGGCCTGATGGAGCAGTATTTTGCAAAAATAGCCCCCCTGCCGTTCGTCGGCGACGCACGTCACTGCGGGTTGATGGGAGCGATTGAAATTGTAAAAGACAAATCGAGCACCGAATCCTTTCCACCAGGGCGGACAATCGGTGCAAAACTCTGCCTTGCGATGCGGCAGGCCGGGGTAATGCTGAGGCCATTGGGCGATTGCGTCGTCGTAATGCCTCCGGTGGCAATAGACCTGGACCTGCTGGAAAAACTGCTCGAAACCATATACGATTCGATAAGAACCCAATTACCAAAAATTGTTGAGGAATCCTGATGCCAATAGACCTGAACCTGCCCAAAGCAAAAGGCCTGTTTGTAACCGGCACTGATACCGGCGTGGGCAAAACGCTCATAGCCGGCGCCATAGCAAGAATCCTGACCGAACAGGCCTTCAGGGTCGGCGTGTTCAAGCCAATCGCAACCGGCTGTCACCGCCACTGGGAAGGGCTGACAAGCTCCGACACCGAGTTCCTGGCCCAGTGTGCAAACAGCAACTCGCCTCTTTCAACAATAACGCCTGTCGGGTACGTCACGCCGGCAGCGCCTATCGTCAGTGCCGCCCGCGACGGACATCCGATAGATTTCGCCGCTATCGCGGCTGCTTACCAACAGATATGCCGGGATAGTGACATTGTTATTGTCGAGGGCATCGGCGGCGTGCGCGTGCCTTTAACGCAGGAATTCGACCTGCTGGATTTGGCAGCGGAATTTGCCCTGCCTGTCGTGATAGTTACTCGCCCAAACCTCGGCACAATAAACCACACCCTTATGACAATAGACTGCGTCCGTGCCGCAAAACTCGAAATAGCAGGCGTGGTCATCAACCGCTACGATTCGACCAGCGCCACCGTTGCCGAGGAAACCGCCGAACAGACAATAGCCCAGTGCGGCGGCGTAACCATTCTGGCCGTCACGCCGTTCGACGAGACCGTCGACATCGAGGAACAAAGCCTGGGAGAAGTGGTTGTCCCGGTCCTTCAAAACTGCGACTGGGCAAAACTCGCCCGGGCTTGATACCAATCCGTCGCCTTGCAAGCCGCTTCGAATCCGTGGACAACCGACATGACCGCTTCAGCACACCCTTAAGGCCGTGTTTTCCCGCCCGGCAACCCAACAGGTGAAATCCGCAGGCGGCAAAAACTTGAAAAAGCCCGTTTTCAGACAGACCAATTTGGGTTATCATATCTGTACCATTTGTGTTTGGTGACCAAAGTAAGCTGAAATAAGGATTAAGACTATGGCCGGCCAGCCGGAATTCAGACGGTATTTAGTAAACATCGACACAATCTCCACACATCAGCTTTTTACAGACTGTCTCGTTATCGGCGCCGGTATCGCCGGCCTCCGCTCTGCAATCGAAGCGGCGCAGCATCGAAACGTAATTATCCTCTGTAAGGACCGCCTTGAAGAAAGCAACACATGGCAAGCCCAGGGTGGAATCGCTTCGGTGCTCGATAAAGCAGATTCCTTCGAATCTCATATCGAAGACACTCTCAAAACCGCCTGCGGTATCGCCGACGAAGACGTGGTCAGTCTCGTTATTCGCCAGGGGCCGGAACTTATCGAACAACTGCTTCGCTGGGGCACTGAGTTCGACATGGTCGATGGCCGTATCGCCACAACACTGGAAGGCGGCCACAGTTGTCCTCGTGTCGCCCACGCCCACGGCGATGAGACTGGACGCATAATAGCACAGGTGCTGATAAGAAAAGTCAAGGAAAACCAAAACGTAAAAATAATGGAAAATTTCTACGTGATTGACCTGCTGACCAACGATGACAATGAGTGCATCGGCATAATCGGTCACGACAGCCGCGGCATGCAGATAATCTGGTCGGCAAGCATTATCCTCGCCACCGGAGGGGCCGGTCAGCTCTATCGCGAAACAACCAACCCGAAGGTGGCAACCGGCGACGGTATCGCTATGGCCTACAGAGCAGCAGCGGTCCTGCAGGACCTCGAGTTTATGCAGTTTCATCCGACTACGCTCTATGTCGCCGGTGCGTCACGGGCCCTGATTACAGAAGCGCTCCGCGGCGAAGGTGCGCTGCTTCTCGATAAGAATGGCCGGCAATTTATGAAAGACTACCATCAGGACGCGGAGCTCGCCCCACGCGACATTGTAAGCAGGGCAATTCTCACTCAAATGTTAAAAACCAATTCAACACACGTCTACCTCGACGTTCGGCAATTCGACAAAGCACACTTCGCAAAAAGATTCCCTCATATCTTCGAATTATGCGAAGGCTTCGACATAGACGTCAGCAAAGACCTCATTCCCGTCCGACCAAGCGCACATTATATGGTCGGCGGCGTAAAGGTAGACACCTCGGCAAGAACGAGTATCGGAAATCTTTACGCCTGCGGGGAGGTGGCCTCGACCGGCCTGCATGGGGCAAATCGCCTCGGCAGCAACTCGCTGCTCGAAGGCCTGGTCTTTGGCAGAACCGCCGGACAACTCGCCGCAGAAACCAAGGAAACCGGCGTGTCACTGCTAAAACACCCTCTGATAAAGTATCAAATCCCTCACTCGGACCGCACACGCCTGGACGCCGCCGACGTCCTGAACTCGCTCAGGGCGCTTATGTGGCGAAATGTCGGCATCACTCGAAAAGCCAAACCCCTAATGGAAGCACAGGAAATTATAACATTCTGGCAGCGGTACGTTATGGACAAGGTCTTTGATTCGCCCCAGGGCTGGCAATGCCAGAATATGCTCACACTATCGCTGCTTATGGCCCGGTCCGCCGAGATGCGACAGGAAAGCAGGGGAGTACATTTCAGAAGCGACCTGCCCAGCATCAACGACCAGGACTTCAAGAAACATATCACAATCACACGCTGAGAACTGGAAAGCCGGGCGAACTTCTGCTAAGATATTGAGTACTTAACAAACGGCGCCGGCCGTTTTATTCGCATCAATTGACAAGTTAAGAGAGTGGGTCGGGCGGTCGCCCCGCACCTGTCTTTGTGTCGCATCGGTCGCAAACAGCGTCTTAAAACAACTGCTGAAGAAGCTAACGCAACTGGGATGCGACATTAAGACAGGTGCGGGGAGGAAAGTCCGGGCAGGACAGGGCACGGTGGTGGTTAACAGCCACCCGGGGCGACCCGCGGGAAAGTGCCACAGAAAATACACAGCCAATGGCCTCGCACCTTCGGTGCGGGACACAGGCAACGGTGAAATGGTGCGGTAAGAGCGCACCGCGGTGTCGGTGACGACACTGGCAGGGTAAACCCCACCGCCTGCAAGACCAAGTAGCTGGCCGGGTTGCTGCTTCATCGCTTGTTGCAGCCAACCCAATGCCCGGCCCGGGTATTAACAGCTGGTAGGTCGCTTCCCGCATCTATTTCTGCTCAGGGGTGAATTGCCCCGGCTCGTGGGCCCAATCGGCCGGAACCCGCGCGGACCGGGGCTGCTCGCTGGTCGGAAATAGGTGCGGGAGAGCCAACTGGCAACAGTTGGTCAAGATAAATGGCCGCCGCCACGCACCAAAAGTTTATTCGATTGGTGGTCTTTATGGTCAGCAAACGACAGCACAGACGCAACCAACCGATGGAAAACCCGAATGAACTTTTGGTGCTGGGGACAGAACTCGGCTTACAGACCCACTCTCTTTTATGTCCGAATTCACCTGGTTACAGGCCACCGCATGTCGTAGGGGCGGTGCTGAAGTGGATATTGCCGGAGCTCCTCTAGCTGTTTCTTCTCGAAGCGTTTCGCTGCCGTGCCTAATCTTATTTTTACGCTGGCAATGTCATCCTCAAGAAACATCTGAATCCTGCCCCGCTCCAGACTTATATGACTGAACTCTGCGCCGAGCCGCTCATCAAGCCCGGACGCCAAAGCAGGAGATTGCTCCAGCTCGACCAGAACTGCCTCCAGCGCCTGATTTGCCATCATGCCGCAAACATTTAACATTCTATTGTCCGGGCCAACCTGCTCAAAGTCCTTGCGAACATTTTCTTTAACCTGTGTCAGCACCGCGACTCTGCGGGCGTTCTCATTCGCATAAGGCTCGTCAAGAACTTTGCCGTCCAGCGCCATCTCGCAGTCAAAGCTCAAGTCCTTCCTCGACTGCTCGAATACACCGAGCTTGTCATTCACAATAAAAACGTACTTTCGTTGCGCCGTCATATCCATCTGGTCAAAAGCAACCATATTGAACCAGCTCTTATAACCTTCGTCTTTCTGGCCCCAGGAAGCGACAACGCTTTCACTCTGGCTGAGCAGCTCGTACTGCGGTTTATGAATCATGGCCAGCACGTCGGAGGCGCTGCTGACCTTGAGCACCGTCCGATTGTAGGGCTGGTAAACCTGCCAGTCGTAAGGAGGCTGCTCAGGCTTGAGGGACCCCACAAGCCTGCAACCGGCAAAGAGAAAAGGAGCACAAAAGCACAAGAACCCAAGAACACAGAATATTGCCGGTCTTCTACACGTACACATCTGCAATTTCGAAGCTCTCACGGAATCTCCTTTCATTAGCCGTTCTTAATCTGGTGCGAACTTCTATGCTTTCTTGGCGTCAATCCATTTCATCAGCTCGCGAAGTTTCCCGCCAACCTGCTCCAGTTGACTGCTGTGGTCTTTGTCATACAGCTCGTTGAATTTTTTCAAACCGTCCCGATATTCATTCACCCATTCCGTGGCGAATTTACCGCTTGTAATCTCCGACAATATCTTCTTCATCTCCGCCCTGGTCTGCTCGGTGATAATCCTCGAGCCGCGTGTGAGGTCCCCGTACTCGGCGGTGTTGGATATACTGTATCTCATATAGCTCAGCCCACCCTGATAGATAAGGTCGACTATCAGCTTCACCTCGTGGAGGCACTCGAAGTACGCGATTTCAGGCTGGTATCCTGCCTCTACAAGCGTTTCAAAGCCGGCCTTGATAAGCGAGGTGAGTCCGCCGCACAGAACGCACTGCTCACCGAACAGGTCCGTCTCGGTTTCCTCCTTGTACGTTGTCTCGATGATTCCCGCCCTGGCGCCGCCGATGCCGGCTCCCCAGGCCAGCGCTATCGCCTTGGCGTCGCCGGTCGTGTCCTGTTCGATGGCCACCAGATTCGGTACGCCGCCGCCCTTGACAAACTCACTGCGCACCAAATGGCCGGGACCCTTTGGGGCAATCATTACTACATTAACGTCCCCGGGCGGCACTATGTATTTGAAATGAATATTAAAGCCATGACAGAAACCCAGCGTCTGCCCGGCCGCCAGATTCGGTTCAATCTGCTCCTTGTATACCTCTGCCTGGACCTCGTCCGGGACAGTTACAATAATCAGGGCGGCGCCTTCCATAGCCTGCTTTATGCTGCTCGGCTTGAAACCATGCTCAACCGCGAGCTTGAAGTTGTCGGTGCCCTCAAGTTCTGCCACCGCCACTTCAATCCCACTGTCGCGCAGATTCAGACTATGGGCGTGACCCTGACTGCCGTAACCAATAACAGCCACTTTCTTACCCTTCAAAGGCTCCAGCGGCGCATCCTTCTCATAATACATTGTTACTGCCATAGCTCGCTTCTCCTTACTTTCTCAAAAGAGCCTAAAATCCATCAGCCCCAAAAATAAATTATCATGCAGATACTATTACGCAAAACTTTTCAATCAATCTCAAACCCAACACATTATATCCAACCGTACCCGCCAGGCAAGAAATTATGACCCCGCCGCGGCTCAGCGCCGATTTATGACCCTTGACTAAGCAGAGAAAAGACGCCAAGTTGCACCACAAACCACCCCGACGACTTTGAAGCGATTATAAGCCCTGGCCGGCCCAAACCGACCCTTCCGCCCAACAGCGCCCCAGGCCTCACTGCCTGATGTAGCCAATATAAATCACCAAACCCACCAGCAAGATAAACACAAGCGCCACAAAACCCATAACAGCCGAAATCACATACATTAAGCGCTTGTTCTGCCTGGCGGTCTCCTCAGGAAGCCTTTCAATCGCCTCGATTAGTCGTCGGTCTTTGGCCGAAGTGCTCCTTATGTGCTCCAGAAGCTGCTCGGTCAGGTGCTTCTGGTTTTCCACAAACTCCGGAAAGCTCTGCAGATGCTTGTTAATGCCCTCCAGGTGTCCCACCATATTGCCAAAGCCGTTCTCGATTCTTTCGAGTCTCTCCAGCGATTGCTCTTTACTACTACGCGGAACGCCAGCGGCCAGGACCTGCGCATCAGACACGGCGCTCTGCTCCTGACGGGACTGTTCGGTCCCTGCGGCTCTTTGGGATTTACTAAGGGGCCACAACCTGCCGGTCCTTGAAAAAAAACTTCTCAGACCCACTTCTCAAACCTCCTGACAAAGCCAAATCACTTCTTTCACGCCGAAATAGAACCGCCACTCGAAAAAGTGCCGCCACTTTCGCAGCACCCTCGAGTTCATACACCCTGTATTATAAACAATGCGACTTCGGATGTCTTGTAGTTTCAGAAAAAACAAGACGCCCCCCAGGCCACCTTGTGACTATTCGCCTTGGCCGCCCTGTCGCGGCATCGCAATCGTGCCGGTCCTTACTACACTCTTTATACCGTAAGGTCGGCACGCGTTAATGAATGCCTCAATCTTGTGCTCAGGACCGCTCACTTCAACCATAAGCACCTTCGGGCCGATGTCCACTACCTTGCCCTTAAACATCTCTATCAGCGGATATATCTCAGGTCTTTTTCCCGGAGGAACCGCTATCGATATGAGCATCAGGTCCCGTACAACTACCGGCTTGCCGGCAAAATCCTGGACTTTAACGACGGGGACTATCTTGGCCAACTGCTTTCGAACCTGCTCTACGACCCTGTCGTCGCCGATAACGACTATCGTCATCCGGCTCAAAGCCGGGTCCTCCGTCCGACCGACGGCAAGCGAATCAATATTGAACGCCCGGGCCGCGAACATCCCCGCAACGTGGGCAAGAACGCCCGGCTTGTTTTCAACCAACGTGCTCAGTATATGCTTCATTTTCGTACCTCATTTTCAATCAGACAGCCCGCGCAGCATAACTTAGGCCATACTCTCCAGTATATCAAGCCCGTCCATCTCGCTCAGACTCTTGCCGGCGGGAACCATCGGCCAGACATTCTCCTCTCGCTCAACTTTGAAATCAACCACGCAGGGCTCCTGCTCCTTCAGCATCTGTTCGACCGCCTTGGGAACATCGGCCTTCTTCTCAACAGTTATCCCCACCGCGCCCAGTGCGCGGGCCACCGTCGCGTAATCAGGATTGGACAAAAAGGTCTTGGAGTAACGCCTGCCGTAGAACAGCTCCTGCCACTGCCGAACCATCCCCATATAGCCGTTATTCAAGATGCAAACTTTAATGGGCAGCTTATATTCAACCGCGGTGCGGAGCTCCGTCATTGTCATATTGAAACTGTGGTCACCGTCAATATCGATAACTGTCTCGTCGGGCCTGGCTATCTGAGCCCCTATGGCGGCCGGCAGGCCGAATCCCATCGTGCCTAGTCCTCCCGAACTTATGAGCTGTCTCGGTCTGCTGAACTTGTAAAACTGCGCCGCCCACATCTGATTCTGTCCCACACCCGTGCTTACCACCGCTTTACCCTCGGTCTGCCGCCAAATCTCTTCAACTACATACTGAGGTTTAATAGCCGGGCCGTTATCATCGTAGCGAAATGGAAATTTCTTCTTCCACTCGGCAATCTTGTTGAACCATTGCTTTCGCTGCCGCGACTGGACCTCCTTGACAAGCTCAGCCAGTATCACTTTGGCGTCGCCCACCACCGGTATGTCGGCGCGAACGTTCTTGGATATACTGCACGGGTCGATGTCAATATGGATTATCCTGGCATTTGGGGCAAACATCTTGATTTTCCCCGTCACCCTGTCGTCGAAGCGAGCACCTACCGCAATCAACAGGTCACATTCCTGCACGGCATAATTGGCGTAGGCCGCGCCGTGCATACCCAGCATATCCAAAGATTCGGGCTTGTTCTGGTCAAAGCTGCCAAGCCCCAAAAGCGTCATCGTAACGGGAATATGCGCTTTTTGCGCCAGGGCTCTCAATTCTTCACTCGCATTTGCACTGATGATACCTCCGCCGACGTAAAGCACCGGCTGTTGCGACTCGTTTATCGCCGCGGCAACCATCGATATTTGCCTCTTATGGCCCTTGTCTTTTATCCGATAGCCCGGCAGGTCCATCGCAACCCGGTGGTCTGTGCTCAACCTGGCAACCTGAACGTCAACCGGCAGGTCAATAAGTACGGGTCCCGGACGACCCGTTGAAGCAATGTGAAAGGCCTCCCGAATTGTCCGCTCCAAATCCTTCACGTCCTTGACAATGCAGTTGTACTTCGTAACCGGGCGGGTAATGCCCGTAGTGTCGGCTTCCTGAAACGCATCGTTGCCGATAAGCTCGGTGCGAACCTGCCCCGTAAGAGCAACAACAGGCACTGAGTCCATCATTGCCGTCGCAAGACCCGTAACCAGGTTGCACGCTCCGGGACCGCTGGTGGTAACAACAACACCCACCTTGCCGCCGGCACGAGCATAGCCGTCGGCCATGTGGCAGCCGCCCTGCTCATGGCGGGGATTGATAAACCTTATCGGCGCATCGTATAGCCGGTCGAACAACGGCAATACCACGCCCCCTGTATAACCGAACATCGTATCGACGCCCAAATCGATAAGTGTATCGACAATTATCTGAGCGCCTGCCCTTCGAGAGGATTGGTCGGCCGAGTCCGCCGAAGAAACAGACTTGCGCTTCATCTATCGTGCTCCTTTCCTGGTAAACACAACGTTATTCCGGTTAATCACAGCTTAGCCGGGCCGCCCCGAGAGACCGTCCGCTTTTAACCAAAAAAGCGGCCGAACTACCCGAGGATTCGGAGCCCTGCCATAATCCCGTAACTCCGCCTCTGGCGGATATCAGGATTGTATCTATATGCTTTTCACATAAATACTTCCAGCACCTTTCCGCGACAAATCACAGAACGGCTGTTGTTACGTATTATACGAAAACCATCGGCCTTCTGTCAATTATTTTCGGCGTTTTACCACGCCGGATTTGAAAATATCTCTCAAAATATGCACTTGTCACGCCCCTGACGCGGTTTTCACCTTCCCCAGCAAAACACAAAACCCTCCAATTCGTAAGAACTACTGGCCAAAAATCGAGCATAAGGCTATAATGACCATCAAAGACCAGGTTTTAGGAGACTTAACTATGTGCGATAATTGCGGTTGTGGGCAAACCGAAACCGAAGAATCATTCGAAGATAGAGTCAAACAAGTAATTGAGTCCGTCCGTCCCGCCCTGCAGAGCCACGGCGGCGATATCGAACTGGTGGCGGCAGAACCGGACTATACCGTCAAGGTTCGCCTTCAGGGAGCCTGTCACGGCTGCCCAGGCGCACAAATGACGATGACAATGGGCGTCGAAAGAATCCTCAGAGAAAAAGTGCCACAGGTCAAACAAGTCATAGTCGTAGAATAAAAAGCAACATTCGTCCGATGAGTTGCCACCGGCGCCGCCCTATTGCAGGTGCTCGGCTATCTTCTCCGCCGTAGGTTTTTCTATGACGCCCCGCTCCGTAATGATTGCCGAAATATCCCGCGCCTCCGTAACGTCAAAAGCCGGGTTGTAAACAGCCACGCCCTCCGGCGCGATTTGCACGCCTCCAATTTGGGTCACTTCTTCAGCGGCCCTTTGCTCGATGGGTATCTCGCTGCCGTCTTTTATGCTCAGGTCAAACGTGCTCGACGGCGCGGCGATATAGAATGGTATGGAGTGCTGCCTGGCAAGGATGCTCAGACTATAAGTGCCTATCTTATTTGCCGTATCGCCGTTGGCCGCGATGCGGTCGGCGCCGGTTATCACCGCGTCGATGCGTCCCTGCTTCATCAGCCAGCCGGCCATATCGTCGCACACCACGGTGACGTCGACGCCTGCCTGCTGAAGTTCCCACGCCGTCAATCGTGCACCCTGCAGCAACGGCCGAGTCTCGCCAGCATAGACCTTGAACTTCCTGCCCATCCTGTGTGCTTCGAAAATAACAGACAAAGCCGTTCCCTGCCCTGCCGTCGCCAACGCCCCGGCGTTGCAGTGCGTCAAGATGCCGGCTCCGTCTTTCACGAACTTTTCGCCGTTTGCTCCGATACGCCGGCACATCTCAACATCTTCCTGATATATTGCATTGGCTTGGTCCAGCATACTTTTTCGCAGGTCCCGCACACTCGCTTTCGGTCGCTCTGCGATAAAAGCCTTGGCTCTTTGCACAACCCTGTCCAGCGCCCACGACAGGTTCACGGCGGTCGGACGTGACGAAGCCAGGTATTCAGCCGATTGAGCTGCAACCGACATCGCCCGTTCGAGCCCGTCATCTGCGGTCACGCCCTGCATCGCCAAAACCAGCCCGTAGGCTCCAGCCACTCCTATGGCCGGCGCCCCGCGGACCGCAAGTGTCTTTATCGCTTCACAGACCTGCTCGGTATTATGACACCGAAGCCTAACAAACTCCCCCGGCAGCTTCCTCTGGTCGGTAAGCTCAAGATACCCGTCAATACCGCCAATCCACTCAAGTGTCCTGAAAATCATAAGAACTCCGAGTCCTCGAAAGACCCAAACTAAAAATAAAACCGAAAGTCGCAGGTTCCCCGGCAAGCTCCATCAAAACCGACCTGCCGGAACCACAATATGGTTTACGCGACAGTTTTGCGCCTTCGGCCCTTCCGAATCCGCAGCTTGTCCTTCAAATACCTGGCCGTATAGCTCTTTCTGCTTTTGGCAATCTCCTCAGGCGAACCCTGGGCAACCACTTCGCCGCCGCCGTCGCCGCCGCCGGGGCCAAGGTCTATTATGTAATCCGCCATCTTTACAACGTCAAGATTATGCTCAATCACCACAACCGTATTGCCGCAATCCGTCAATCGCTGAAGCACATTCAACAAATTGGCAATATCGGCAAAATGCAGCCCCGTCGTCGGCTCATCAAGTACGTAAAGGGTGTGGCCCGTGGCAGCCTTGCCCAGCTCCGAGGCAAGTTTGACACGCTGAGCTTCGCCGCCGGAAAGAGTCGTCGAGAACTGGCCCAACTGCATATAGCCCATTCCGACATCCTTGAGAGTCTGCAGCAGCCGAACAATCGTCGGAAAATTGGCAAAAAACTCGAGCGCCTTTTCTATCCTCATATCGAGCACGTCGGCAATGTTCTTGCCCTTGTACGTGACCTGAAGCGTTTCCGGATTGTATCGACGCCCCTTACAGCTTTGACACGTAACATAAACATCCGGCAAAAAGTGCATTTCAATCTTCTTTGTCCCCTGTCCTTTGCAGGCCTCGCATCGCCCGCCTTTGACATTAAAGCTGAAACGCCCCGGTTTGTAACCGCGAATCTTGGCCTCACGCGTCATCGAAAACAGTTTTCTTATCTGGTCGAACACGCCCGTATAAGTGGCTGGGTTGCTCCGCGGGGTCCTGCCTATCGGCGACTGGTCTATCTCTATTACCTTGTCGATTTGCGCAACACCGAGGATGTTCTTGTGTTTGCCGGGTCTCTCACGCGACCCATACAGCCGCCGCCGCAAAGCCCTCAACAAAATCTGGCTTACCAGGGTACTTTTGCCGGACCCCGAAACGCCCGTGACGCACGTAAACACACCGAGCGGGAATTTCACGTCTATGTCCTTAAGGTTGTTCTCCGCAGCGCTCTTTACTTCGAGACATTTCCTCAAATTGTATTTCCTTCTCTTAAGCGGCAGGGCAATTTTCCTTTTCCCGGCCAGATATTCGCCCGTCAGAGATTCAGCGCAGCCTGTCACGTCCTCCAGACTGCCCTGCACCACAACTTCGCCGCCGTGTGCGCCCGCCGCCGGGCCAATATCGATAATGTGCTCTGCGCTTCTGATAATATCTTCATCATGTTCGACAATCAGGACCGTGTTGCCAATCCTGCAAAGCCGCCGCAGCAAGCCGAGCAGCCTGTTATTGTCACGCTTGTGCAGGCCTATCGTCGGTTCGTCAAGCACGTAACAGACCCCAACCAGGCCGCTGCCGACCTGCGTGGCAAGACGGATACGCTGAGCCTCGCCGCCCGAAAGTGTACTACTGGCCCTGTTAAGTGTTAGATACCCAAGCCCGACATCAACCATAAACTTCAGTCTTGCATTAATCTCCTTCAAAATCTGAGCGGCGATTACCGCACGTTCTTCGTCCAGTTTCAAGTGCTTAAAGAACTTCTGCGCCTTCTCGATGCTCAACTTCACCATCTCGGATATGTTCTGGTTCCCCACGGTGACGGCCACGGCTTCGGGACGAAGCCGCGCACCTTTGCAGCTCCGGCAAGGCTGCTCCGAAAGGTAGCTGTGCAGCCTGGCCTTGACGTATTCGCTGGTCGTATTCTTCCACCGACGTGACAGGTTCGGAATAATCCCTTCGAACGAGAAGCCGTACTCCGTTCTGTCGGCGGCACTGGTGCCGTACATCAGAAGCTTCTTCGTATCAGCCGGTATCCTCTCAAACGGCGTCGACTTGCTCAAGCCCACCTCCCTGCAGAATCTCCTTATGAGCCGCTTATAGAAAATATTCATTCTCTTGCCGCCCTTTCGCCAGGCATCGATGGCGCCGTCTTCGAGTGAGACGCTCTTATCCGGCACAATCAGGTCGGGGTCAAATTCAAGAATCGTCCCCAGCCCGTCGCAGCTTTTGCAGGCGCCGTAAGGACTGTTGAAGCTGAATAGCCGCGGCGACAACTCCTCGAGCGACGCCTCCGGATGCCTTGCGCACGCGAACTTCTCACTATAGACCGCCTGCGTCCAGCCGGCTTTACTGTTCTTTGCTCCGTTGTCGGCCTGTACATCAGGCTTCTGCGCCAACACCGTAATTACACCGTCCGCCAGCTTGAGGGCCGTCTCAACCGAATCAGCCAGACGCGTCCGAATCGAATCCTTGACTATCAACCTGTCGACAACCGCTGCGATATTGTGCTTCTTGTTCTTATTCAAAGGCGGCACATTACGCACATCGTAGATGCCGTCGTCGACCCGGACACGAACAAAGCCCTCTCGCTGCACCGCTGCAAAAATATCCTTATGCTCGCCTTTTCTGCCGCGAACCAGCGGAGCACAAATCTGAACCTTCGTCCCCTCAGGATTGCTGAGTATGGATTCCACTATCTGCGAAGAGTGCTGGCTCGTTATCTCCCGGCCGCATATCCAGCAGTGCGGTTGCCCGACACGCGCAAAAAGCAGCCGGAAGTAATCATAGATTTCCGTCGTGGTGGCAACCGTTGAACGAGGATTGCCGCCGGCGCTTCGCTGCTCAATCGCGATGGTCGGAGGCAAACCCGTGATATTGCGCACAGCCGGCTTCTGCATCTGCTCAAGGAACTGACGCGCATAAGCGCTGAGCGACTCGACGTATTTACGCCGGCCTTCGGCATAGATAGTATCGAACGCAAGGGAACTCTTGCCTGAACCGCTTATCCCGGTGATTACTACCAGTTTATCCCGCGGAATGCTCAGGTTGATATTCTTGAGATTGTGCTCAGTAGCACCTGTGATATTGATGGTTTTTTCCTTCGCCCTTGCCATAATGCTCCCATTACCACCCCGGGTAATGCCATTGTCAAAATCCACTGCAAACCCAAACAAATCATTGTAACAGAATCCCTCACAAAGGTAAAATGCCTAAATTACCGGCCAACAGGACCCGGCAACCGGCAATGCAAGGAAAAATGTAAGCGTATGCGAATACAGCAGTTACACAACTGGAAACTGACTTACGCACAGGCGGCACGGATGCAAAGCAACCTTGCCTGCAAAGTCCAATTTACTCCACTGAAGAAGCAGCCAAAACTTATCGCCGGGCTGGACTGTGCTTTCAGTAAAGACGGCGGAAAAATCATCGCCGTCGCGGTCGTGCTGAAAATGCCGGATTTTGCCGTCGCCGAAACAACCAGTGCCGTCCGCAAGACCGTCTTTCCCTACATACCGGGTCTGCTTTCTTTCCGCGAAGCGCCGGTTTGCATCGCCGCCGCCGAAAAGCTGAAAAAGCCCCCGGATTTGTTCGTCATTGACGGCCAGGGCATCGCGCATCCACGCCGCCTCGGCCTGGCAGCACATCTGGGCCTGGTCTTCGACAAACCAACCATCGGCTGTGCAAAAAGCAGACTAACCGGCGCCTTCGAAGAACCCGACAGCAAAAAGGGCTCTTATAGCCTGCTCACCGACCACGATGAGATTATCGGCGCTGTAGTCAGGACCCGCACCGACGTCAAACCGGTTTTTATCTCGGTGGGCCACAAATGCCTGCTGAAAAATGCAATCGAAATCATCCTCGCCTGCACAATCAAATATCGTCTGCCCGAGCCAACCCGCCTCGCCCACCAACTGGTAACAAAACTTAAGAACCCGACCTTTTAGGAAAAGACCCTTCCAAAAAACAAAATAGTGATAGAATAGGCCCTGATATCTATCGCACCGAAACGGGCCGCAAACGTACTATAAACGCCCGATAGTTGCCTTTGTCAGGAGTTGAGTTATGAGCCTCAACAGAAAAAAACTTTCGGAACTTACAAAAGCAGCCTATGCCGAAAACAGAAGGTTGATAGCACCTTTGGTAGGTTTCCCAGGGTGCAATCTCACAGGCTTCTCAATAAAAGTGGCACAGCAGAACCACAGCATCCACTTTGCATGCATCAGTGAGTTAGCCAAAGTCCTCAAGCCCGATATCGCCTTTATGCTCATGGACCTTTCGGTTGAGGCAAATGCGCTCGGCCTGCCCGTAAGATTCCCAACCGACGACTCGAGCAGCGTTGAAAAGCACCCCGTTGACAGACTTGACCAACTCGAAGGCTACAAACGAATCAAGATACTGCAGGACGCCCGTGTCCAGTCGTACGCAAAAACCATAGAGATGATGAGGATTGGTCTGCCGCAGGAAATTCTCGTCGCTGCATACGTCGTAGGACCTCTGACACTTGCCGGCCTGCTCCGGTCCGTAGAGGAAATTGCAATCGACTCAATCCTCAATCCTCAAATCCTGCACGGCCTCTGCCGCTTTGCAACTGAGATTATCCAGAAATACGCCGGCGCACTCATAAATGCCGGCGCCGATATCATCTGTATCCTTGAGCCCTCCGCTATGATGCTCGGGCCGCAGCAGTTCAGAACGTTCAGCGGGGAGTACGTAACTCGTATTATGGAAAGCTACAGGCACGAAAACATCGAAACCATTTATCACGTCTGCGGCAACACCATGCACCTCATAAAGGAGATGGCTGACACCGGTATAGCCGCCGTCAGCCTGGATTCCGCCGAAAACGGCGTCGATATCGCCAAGGCCGCACAAATGGTGCCCGAAAACGTTGTGATAATGGGCAATGTCTCCTCCACTGCCGTTATGACCGACGGCTCGGCCGAAACAGTCAACAAGGCCACACGAGAAGTGTTGGTCAAAATGCGCCCTTATCCGAACTTCATACTCAGCACCTCTTGCGACATACCGCAGCAAGCCCCTCCGGAAAACCTCAAGGCTTTCATGCAAACCGGACGTCAATTCAAATGGCACCTGTCCCGCTAAACTAACCCGTTGCTACTTTCAAGTCCTCGGATGAACTGTGCTATTGCCCCGGCATTACTACAGTCGCCTTTATCACCACAGGTGTCACCGGAACATCCGAGTAAGGACCCTTCCGTGTCGTTCTCACCGCTGCAATCCTGTCGACAACGTCCATGCCCTCGACCACCTTGCCGAATACGGCGTAGCCGGGACTACGTGCCGGGACATAATTAAGAGGATCGTTGTCCTTCAAATTAATAAAGAATTGGCTTGTCGCGCTGTCGGGCTCCTCCGTTCGGGCCATCGCGATAGTGCCCCGGTCGTTCTTCAGGCCGTTGCTCGCTTCGTTAATAATGGGCGGATGAGTCTGCTTGCGCTTCATATCCACCGTAAATCCCCCGCCCTGTATCATAAAACCCGCCATAACCCGGTGAAATATGAGCCCGTCAAAAAAACCCTCATTAACATATCTAAGAAAATTCTCTGCGGTAACAGGCGCCGCTTTCTCATCAATTTCGACAGTAATATCGCCTATGTTCGTCTGAAATTTCACTTTCGCTGCTCCCGTCGGCTCACTTACAGGCTGCCGCGCTGCCTTCTTGCTGCACCCGGATGTCAAAACAACAGCCAACGTCAACACACCTAAATAGAATCTCCTGCACATCAAAATGTCCTCTCAAAACAAAAATAATCGACTGTCAGTCCCATTTGTGTTCACTTACAGAAGCCAGAATCTTTTCTGCACATTCCATCGCCGCCAATCCCTCTTCTGCGCTCACCTCCGGGCGCCGGCTTTTGTCGGCAACCGCCTCTAAAAAAGCCTCCTGCTCAACACGCAGCGGCTCCTTATCATCGATGTCAAGCTGTTCTATATGTAAAAGGTCGGCCCAGTTGACACTCAAAGGATTAAAATACTCGTCATTTTGATGCTCCTTTATCCAGTTGACAACGTTCACATTCGGAGCAGCCTTGATTATTATGCCGCTCTTTCTGAGGTAGTCCACGCTCAAATATGCCTGCCGACTGAACAGACGCACTTTCCTTTCGGTCTTCAGGGCAAGCCTCGAAGCGGTGATGTTTGCAATACAGCCGTTCTCAAAAACAATTCTCGCATTACAAATATCTTCCTTCTCGTCAATCACGCTGACGCCGACCGCATCAATCTTCTCAATCTTGCTCGCCGCCAGCGAAAGAATAATATCTATATCGTGAATCATCACATCCAGCACGACCCCCACATCCGTCGAGCGGAACGGATACGGACTTATTCGGTCGGCCTCGATGAACTTCGGCTCGATATCCAGGCGCTTCATCGCCTGCACTACCGGATTGCACCGCTCCGAATGACCCACCGCAACTACCGTACCGCGTTCTTTGGCAAGTTCGACAATTTCTTTACCCTGCCCAACCGTAGCCGCCAGTGGCTTTTCAATCATCACTGCCACGTTGTTCTCGATGAAAAGCCTGGCCAGCTCGAGATGTTCCGACGTGGGAGTAGCTATTGTAACGGCATCAACCTTACCCAGAAGCTCGGCGCCGTCAGTAAAAACCGCACAATTATGCCGCTCGGCAAGTCTCTCAGCTTTCTTGCGGTCCGTATCCACGACGGCGACAAAATCACTCTGGGCCAGTTGCTGATAAACCTTCGCATGGATAGAGCCCATCTTACCGGCGCCTACGACAGCAGTGCGTATCTTATCCACAGAATCTTCGCTCCTTCAGCAAAGCCGAATCCTCGTCCGACAAAAAATCCTCTAAAGCTCGCCGGACTAAAAAAAACGGCCGTTACCTCAATGTCTGAAGTTCTCAAGGTACCTGCCGAACCGATGTTCGCTGCTCTTGAAAATCATATCCAACATCGCCCGGACATTCTCATCAAGACCGTTCTCCCGCGCCAGGGCCTTTGCGTTTTCCAGCAGCGCTCCTTTTCGGCGATAAAGCCGCTCGTAAGCCTCGACTATTCGCTCCTGCTGCTGCTCGTCGAGGCCCGCCCGTGCGAGTCCCCGCCTGTTGACGCCACGCACCCTTGGCGGGTAGTGACCGCTGACAACAAGAAAAGGGGGAATATCACGATTAATCCCGGCCAGACCAGCCGCATAACACCACCTGCCAATAGTACAAAACTGATGAATAGCTACCACCCCGCTCAACCATACTCCGGTCTCAAGCCTGCAGTGACCGGCTAACTGCACATAGTTGCTCAAAACAAGCTTGTCATCCAGTGTGCAGTCATGCCCTACGTGGACTCCGACCATCAGCAGATTATCGTTACCCACCTTAGTAAAGCCGTCTTTGTAGATACTCGGATGTATCGTCACCTGCTCACGAATACAATTCCGGTCTCCCAGCACAAGGCCGCCTATCACTGCATCCGGATTCAAACCCAGTACCTGGGGCGTGCCGCCGAGCACACAATTGGCGTAAAGATGATTGTCCCTGCCGACCCTGACATTCTTGTAAATCACCACGTTCGCATCGAGAACCGTCCCGGCGCCGATTGAAACCCCACTCTCAATAACGCAATTAGGCCCAATCCGGACACCCTCATCCAACCGGGCATCCTTGTCAACCACCGCACTGGGATGTATCTCAACCATCTTTATTCCTTCTCACCCTTGTCACTTTTGTATTTCAGTCGTTTCACACCTTCTCTTCGTCTATAAGCACAAACTTGATTTGTGCCTGGGCAACCACCGTCTCGCCAACCATCGCCTTGCACCGACACTGTGCTCCGCGCCGGCCCAGTCTTATCGTCTCGGCAATGAGAACAAGCTGGTCGCCGGGGACAACAGCTTTTCGCAGTTTGACATTATCCATACTCAAAAGCACCGCGACTTTGCCGGTATGCTCGAGTTTCTGGGCAAAGAGCAGTCCTGAAACCTGCGCCATGGCTTCCACTATAAGCACGCCCGGCATAATAGGAGTACCGGGAAAATGACCCTGGAAAAACTGCTCGTTAAAACTTACATTCTTTATCCCCTTTATTCGCCTGTCACCTTCGATTTCAACTACCTTGTCAACCAGCAAAAAAGGGTACCTGTGTGGAAGAATTCTTGCAATCTGCTGAATATCCAGAACGGCATCGGTGCCGAACTTCTGCATACGCTCCAGGCGTTCGGCGGCTTCGTACAGCTTTCTGACAAGCTGTTGGTTCAGCGAATGACCGGATTTGTACGCCACGATTCTACCCTTAAGCCGCCGGCCGACCAGGGCAAGGTCCCCAACCAAATCCGCTATCTTATGCCTGGCGCACTCATTCGGGAATCTGAAAGTGTTCTTAACGGGGCCGTCGGAATTGATCACCAGAATATCCCGGGGACTAAGGTGTGTCCCCATCCCACGTGCTTGAAACTGTTTCGCCTCCGCCTCGAGCAGGAAAGTCCGAGCCGACGCCAGGTTCTTCTCGAAACTCTCAGGCGTAAGGCTGCAATTGAAGATTTCTCTGCCGATACCCGTATGAGCCCCGTAGTCAAGGTCATACGTTATATTCAACCCGTCACCGGTATACGGCAGCGCGTATATCGATGCATCGCCGGCGGTAACGGTGATAGGCTCTTTTATTACGAACTCCTTCTGCCTTTCTTCCTGCTCAACCAGACCTGTCCGACTGAGCGCCTTGTAGTACTCGGCGCAACTGCAGTCCGGCGCCGGCAACTCCATACCATCGACTTCTATAGTCACGTTGTCAATTTCCAGCGCGCTAACCGCTGCCAGACAGTGTTCAACCGTCTCAATACTCACCGAGCCCTTCTTGAGCGTGGTGCGCCGGCTGCGCTCGGCAAGATTGCGGGCGGTCGCAGCTATACGCACGGGTTCAGGAACGTCCGTGCGCACAAAGACTATCCCGGAATTGGCGTCGGCAGGACGAAAAATAACCTTCGCCTCCTTACCTCCGAATAAGCCTTTTCCGGATACTTTCGCTTCACTCTTTATCGTCTTTTGAAGCTTCAAATCCCTCTATCCTGTCACTAAGTTGCTTTACCTGCTCAACGAGCTTCGGCAGCCGCCTGGTTAAAGCAATTATCCGCCATGCTTTGTTCCTTTCCATAGCCGGCGTACCGAATATCTGTTGTCCAGCCGGTATGCTATGCGTAACAGCGGACCCACCGCCGACCAACGCGCCTTTTCCAACCTCTACGTTGTCAGCCAGACCAGCCTGGCCTCCGAGCACAACGCCGTCACACAACCTGCAACTGCCGGAAATACCAACCTGCCCCGCTATCAGACAGCACTTGCCGACCACTACATTATGAGCAATTTGAACGAGATTATCTATCTTCGTGCCCGCCCCGATTGTCGTGTTGCCGAATTTCGCCCTGTCGATGCAGCAGTTCGCCCCTATTTCAACAAAATCTTCTATCACCACCCCGCCGTTGTGCGGCACAAGCTGATGGCTGCCGTCGATAAACGAATAGCCGAAACCGGTCGAGCCTATCGTGCTGTTAGCCTGAATAATTACGTTGTTGCCGATAACGCAGTTGTGGTAGATAACAACATTACTGTCGAAACGACAGTTGTCGCCCACCTTGGTATTGGGGCCTATCTTACAGCCGCTGCCAATTACCGTATTTTCTCCTACTTGGACGCCGTCGTCGATTACCGCAAACGCGCCCACAGCCGCACTATCGGCAATCCGAACGTCCTGGCCTATCTTAGCCGCAGGGTCAATGCCTGCCTCGACAGGCTTCAAATCAGGTGCAAAGATGCGAAGCGCCTCTATCAGGCCCGCGTCCATATTCTTGACGATAAGTTGCGCCTTTTTCAACGCCTCAATTGGCCGGACAACGATGATTGCTCCCGCTTCTGTCTTCTCAGCTTCGCGCCTGTGTTTCGAGCCCACAGGTGCTTCTGAACCCCCGCCATAACCGCTGCCGGACCTCACAAAGGTAACATCATTTTCGCAGGCCGTTTCAATTGCCGCCACTCCGCTTATCAGACCCGAACCTTCGCCTCTTAACTCGGCGCCAATCCGCTCGGCCAACTGTGCAACTGTCAATATCATAAAAACGCCCCAAAATTCGACCCTCACATACTACACCATCCATCCCTGGCCAAACGCTTACTGCAGCGGTTTAGGGGGCTCTGTTGGCCGCTCGCTGCTTTCCTGGGCATCCACCCTTGCCAGCACCTCCTCGGTTATATCCACGCATCCACCGCTATACAGAACTTTATGAGTCCCCATCGCCAGCTCAAGCTGAGCGGGGCTCAACGCGGAAATATCGGGCGCACTCTGCTCGAACACCAAATCCAGCCCTTTCTCCTCGGCAACCACCCTCGTCTGCTCCAAAATATCTTTGTAAAGCTGCCCGGTCATTCTCTGCTCCGCCAAACTCATCTTCTGGTTGTAGAAGTTCTTCTCTGTTTCCAACTGGGCCTGTTTGTCTAATATACTCTTGAGTTTCAGGAGATAATCATTGCTCTCCGGTTTGAGCGCCTTAAGACCAGCCTGTTCGATTTCGATCTCCTTGCCCAGCTCAGCTAATCTCGACTGGGTTCTCTGGCGTTCAGCCGTAAACTCGTTCCTGTAACGAGCGATTCTCCGGCCTTGGCGGAAAATCGTCCGAATGCTGACAACGCCCGCCCTGAGACACAGACCCTCAGTACTACTCTCGGCCTGACTGTATTGGTAGCCTGTAAAAAAGACTACCGCAAATATCACACAACCTGAAATCAGCACCTTGGTTCTCATAATCATACCTTTCTGTCTCTTGACTTTTAATTCTCGAATTAAAACAGCCCGGCAACCGAGAAGAAGAACGATTGCCTCTCGTCGGCGTCATCTTTTAACAACGGAACGCCAATACCAAACCTCATCGGCACAGGACCGAACCAGTGGGGAATCAGTATCTGGATACCCCCACCTGCCGAGACCCGAAAGCTGCCCGAATCAATCGTGCCGCTGTCGATAAAAAACAACGCCGAAAGACTCTCGCCAACCAGCGGAACGGTCAGCTCCTCGCTCGCCAGGAAAAGCCAGTCGCTGCCGATGGGGTCTTTACGCTGCGGGTCGGCCACATTTGTCTGCAAACCACGCGTGCTGACCCCCCGATAGTCAAAACCTCGTATGCTGTACATGCCGCCGGCATAGAACTTCTCGAAAGGCGGGGCATCGGCCACGACGACCCCGCCGTGGAGTCTCGTTGACAAGACAGTCCTGCGTTCGGCTAAATCCTCATAGAGCGTATGATACAGCCTGTAAGTGCCGCTCAGTATGCCGAACGTATTCTCGCCGGTAACCTGCTCGTAACTGAACTTGTATTTATGTCCGGCCGTCGGCACAAACGGGTCGTCCGTGAAGTCTTTACCAACGCCAAACTTGATTCCCACGAGCAGGTTGTCGCCTTCGACCTCACTTATCTCCGCAGGCGCGTTAGCATCAAGGTCGTCAACTTCAACATTCTCGACCCTGAAACCGATGCTTTTTCGCCAGTTGCCCCGGTAACGTTTATCGTAGCGCTCGCTGAAACCAAGGTACCCTTTCAACCTGCCTTCATCATAGCTTTCCCTCGCACGCTGCCAGCTCGACCCGACAACATCCTGCGATATCGGCTTGCCCCGAAAGTAGGGCTCGTTGAAACTGACCAGGTATTCACTCACTGTCGTTCCAGGCTGAAGAGCAACCTTCAAACTCTGCCCGGCGCCTTTGAATGACTCGCCCCTGATAAACTCGCCGAAGTCTTCGGGCCAATCGCTAATGTCAAAGTTCTTCTGGTCCAGGATAACCTGACCAATAAAGCCGGAATCACTCCCGATGCCCGCGCCCAGAATCCACATACCCGTCCGGCCTTCCCTGACGTGAACCTCGGCGTTCTTCTGGTCCG
>Ga0210003_1001011_pt1 | contig 24986 bp, 16 predicted proteins | sample LantaG_FD_182804 | JGI IMG/M metagenome (GOLD analysis project Ga0210003, IMG submission 182804) | Deep subsurface microbial communities from Baltic Sea to uncover new lineages of life (NeLLi) - Landsort_02402 metaG (SPAdes) (version 2) | ecosystem: Environmental > Aquatic > Marine > Oceanic >... | reverse complement strand
CCGCCACCCCAGGCATGCGAGCCAGGCTTACCGTTCACAAATTGTTCGCTGACCCAGATATCCATCGGGCCGATGTATTCGTCCTTCTCGACGCAGAACGTCTGGAATGTATTCTCTGTCTCATTGTGTGTCTGAGAATGGTATTGATCGATCGGCAGCGTAAGTCCTGAGCCTCCTACTGAGAACTCGCCACCACCGTTGATGCCACCGTAAGGGTTCGACGTATATGAGACTCTTCCTCCGTAATACCCGATTCCGTTGGTCGGATCAGCCAACACCGGCGATGCTACGAAAAGACATAACAAACATATTAATATACTTAAATTTCTCAAAAAACCCTCCTCTCCCTGACTTGTTTACACATCATGTTCAGATTCTCCTTGAAGAACGTCAGGATAAAAGTTTAATTTTTGGATAATCTCCGCGCAGAAATAGAATTCAGTGCAATTAAAGAACACACAAAACCTCTGTATTCAGACCTAAAGCACTTAACCAATTAACCCATCGAATCAGGATGAGGTTAATTGCCAATCACTCCACCACGAAGATCACAACAATGCTACTGGCACGGCTGGCGAAGTCTCATACAGCCGAGACTTCGCCCTCCTATAGCCTAATCACTAATTTAGATTACCCATTCATTGAGCAATCAATTCAATTGCTCTTATGCAAACTTACGCAATTTAATACCAGCCGCACTCAGACCGAGGATGCCAAGCAGGATTGCTCCCGGAACAGGAACGATCGTGGCGTCCAAGCTACCACCGGTAACATTGAAATCACCAGCACTAAACCAAGGAGCTACAGCAGTGATCTGGAGTACCGAACCGACCCACGGCGGAGGCGAACCGGGAACCGCGAAATCTACGGCACCGGTATGGCCGTCGAAATTACCTGAATATGGGTCGGTATAATCGACATTGCTGAGCAGGCCGTCGAAGGTAAGGGCGCCGAGCGAATTCTGTGTCCATACACCCACAATATCTCCAAAGATGGTATCGGCAGGAGTAGTAGGAACGTTGTCGCTTACGTCCCAGATGGTGAACGACCCGACCGCATCCGCAGTCTTAGTGATCGCGTTAATGTTGCTGAGCGTCATCGTCAGTTGGAAATCACCAAGCGTGGAGAGATTACCACGCGCAGCCTCAATGTTAGCGGGGTTGGTCCAGTCAAAGAGTGCTTTGCCCGAAAGAGGAGCATAACGGGTAACGCTACCAGTAGTTCCGAGAGATCCTGTTGTCTTATCCGCAGTGAACGTAATTCCTGAAAACACCGTGTTAAGGTCGTCGAAACTGAAACGAAACAGATCTGCCTGTGCCGGTGCAGCACTGAGGCACAAAGCTGCAATACTTAGAATTATTAATTTTGTTTTCATTGTTATTTATCCTTACATATCAATCTAATAACTTCTCCGTTCGATTGAGTAATAGTAATATACTCAATCATCGACATGATTGCTCCCACTCCTATAAACAGGGCGAGAGAATCTTTCTCTATGACATGTTCGGAGGGCCCCGGGATGCTATTACATCAGGTGTGAATTGCGATTTTCGCCAGAGGGACACAATTGTCCTCTGGCTGTATTGTGGTATATGAGACTCCACCATGCAGGCCGGCTGAATGAAAGAGCAAACCTGTACGGGGTAGAGAGTTTCCGGGGTTATGGCGTGGCTATGGCCGATTTGGAAAGGACCGCCATCGTGGTACCATTCCGGGATGAATTCGAAAGACAGCTTTTTAACCCAGGGAGCAGATTTGAATAAACCCAGGCCCATCAGGGCATAAAGGCATAAAGCAAAGCTGCCCGGGCCATCCGTAAAGCTAAGCAGATTCTGCATTTCAGGGGTTTGCCCGGTATCCGCAGTTGGCTCCGGTAAAAGCTCGACAGGCCATATACCCAGATCAGCAACGCTGGAATAGATAAACGGGCCTGAGAAATCCGCATATAGAGGACCGGACTGGTCACAAGCAATACACTGCGATTGCCCGCGTTCAGAGCTCACGATGGGTACCGGCATCATGTCGGCATACACAGATGCCGTACATACCAATACCACGAATAAGACTAAAATGGTTCCCTTGCCCTTAATCATCAGCTTATTCCACCAACCTTTTTAACCCGCGCACTACTCCTCTTATCATGTGCGCTAAACTCCTCGTTTATATTTGTATAATTATCCCAAAATACCCGTGCAATGTCAAGAAGAATTTTTCAAAAAAAGTATAATTTTATTAAAGTTGAGGATTTCGAATTGGATGCTACTGCTTGTAAATTCTTTTTTAATATGCACTTATGGCCTATGTCCCAATAGTGAAGATTCTCAGTTTTTATTCGGGTTTTTTTTGATTTTTGCTATTACTTCATCCTGTTCCTGGTCGGTTTCTGGCAAAGTCAGCTTTTCCATCAGCCAAAGCTCACCGAACATGAGCAAAACAGCGATCGGCATCATGACCAGGCCGGCAAAGTCGTGGAAGAATTTGTCTGCCGCTTCCGAGCTGATTTTAAGCATGAGTATGGCTGTCACGAAGATTCTTATCATGTTGCATATTACCGCCACGGGAATACTCGATACAAGCAGGGCGGCTTTCTGGAGCCGTGAACGCTTAATCATGTACGCGATGAAAGCAGCGACAATAATGAAGGCCGTCAGCATGCGCAGGCCGCTGCAGGCCTCCGCGACCGCCAGGGGGGTATCCTGATTCAGCATCATGACATTTCCCTGCTGGCTGACCCTGATACCGAATGCCTCCATAAGAAAAACCGAACCCGTTGTTGCCATTGACTGCAAAGGTCCACTAATCATGTTGTGAACGCGTCCGGGCAGAGGGAACATAAGAAAAAGGAACAATAGGATCCACGAGACACACCGAAACACCTGCCAGCCGGCGACCATTAGAACCAGGCCCGCTATGGTCAGAGCCAGCGAGTAATTATCTATCGATTGAAACATGAATACTAATCCGTAAAACCGCCCTGCCTGTGCCAGTACGAGCAGGGCTATACCACCCGACCAACACGGTTTTAGCAGGCACTTTCCAAGGTTCTTTCTCTCACGCCAGACAAGAAATAATGCAACAAGCGGAACGAGCTGGCCCGCAGAGTAATCATCATTTATCTTCCATTCCCTGAGAAGGGACCCTACTATACGCCAATACGACCATGCAGTCACAGCCAGCAGCATAAATACGACTGAAATAAGCACCAGGAGCTTATTCTGCATCTGTTTTTTGTCAGGCATTTGCAGAGCATGCCTGCGGCGAATACGATTTTCAACCATTCTCTGCTCCCTCAAATACGCGGTTGGTATTAACGCTATCATCTTCCGATTTCTGATCATCTTCGGCATCTTCGAACAGTCGGGATATCAACGAAGCGGATTCGACGGCAAATGTGCTGACAGTTTTAGTAGCCGAATCGGCAGTCTGATTCGGTGAAATGGAAGTAACTATCTGCACTTGAGCGACGTAACGAACCGTGCCGGAGCCTTTCCATGCTTTTGATCGCAATAGCGAAACATCGCTGGAATACTCCCCGTCTACAATATAATAATCCAGAACTACGACTTTCTTTGCGGTCAAAGTGCCGCGTGAAAACTGCATGACGTTGCACGGCAGCTCTGTACCATCACCCAAGGGCAGTTCAAGTGAACCCTTATCAGTTAGCGTCCAGCCGGCCCCGGTATAGCAGACCTCCGGGCGATGGGGCATCAGGTCACGTGCTTTGACGCCGGTGGCGATGTATAATGAGACGAATTCAAAGCCATTATTTCGAGTATAGCTGCGGTTGATGTGCGCATCAGTGTCTGTGGCCTCAACTATGGCTTCGTCCAGAGGCACGTCCCGGCCTGTCCAGTCGCTAATTTGCAGCGGCAATAATTTCAAGGCATCTTGTGATATTGGAGTGGCATTCCCAGGAGCCGCCAGTCGAGCAGCCAGAACACGGTACCCCAGGCCAAGAATGAGCATCAGGAAAGTTGCCGTTATCGCGGCTATCATAACCGGACGCGGATTTTGATTCTCAATTTTCATAATTCGTTCTACCTTATATCGATTTACAACTTGACTGGGTTTTGGATTGTCATGCTGAACAGAGTGAAGCATCTGAGATTTGAACTTGATTTATACCAAGTTGACGTTGGAGATTCTTCGTTTCGCTCAGAATGACAGATTTCATAGATTCTTATCAAAACAACACTTAGGCAGAAACTAGCTAAGTTGAATATGTAGTTCCTGGCCGATGCCCGGATGCAGAATTTTACATATACCGAATCGAGTACCAGAGAATGCCGATCCATTCGTGAATCGCGGTAGTACTTTGCTCAAACGCCCCGGCGGAGGGAATAGCTTGGTTGACGCTCCAGATTGTTTTGTCGTACATATAGTTGGTTGGGACAGGTACTATCTTATACTCCGGAAATTGCTTCCTGAACACCTTTTCCGCACGCAGCATGTGTGTCGCCGACGTTACGAGTCCGATGCATTTTTTCTTTCCTGCCGGGAGCAGCGCAGCCAATCGAACGGCATTTTCCATAGTATTGTTCGATTGTGTCTCAGTCAGGATATCTTCTGAGGGAACACCCATATAAACAGCCACTGCCTTCATTACATCTGCATCGCTTTCGAGGTTTCCTATCTTACCGCCACAGAGGCCGAGCAAATTCGCGTTACTTTGCTTAAACACCTTGACACCGTTATATAATCGAGAGTAATTAGTACCACCAAGTTCGGCCTCGGTTCGCAGCCCGCCCGATGGATTCGAGCCGGCACCTAAAACAACAACAGTATCGAGTGTTTTGAGGATTTCAGATGAAGCGGGGGGGTATTGGCATTCCAGAGAATATACGAGAATATTGGCTATAGGCCTGAGACTTAAACTCAACAGTAACAATACACCAAGAAGCATTACAAACCAGCCAATCCTGAAACGACGCTCCTTCCGTAGATGTCTCGTTAAAACCAATCCCATGATCAAGAGAGCCAGGACCCATACGATTGGGCTTGCAAGAGATTTCACAAGAGGCATGGTGTTTTCCTTTTCGGGGTATATCCGATTCTGCTCAATTATGCGATTCGACAGCCGGTTGGGTCAGAATTGCGGTTGCTTTTCCCACACAATGATACTTAACGCACGCATAAGGCGTATGGGAGAGGTCGTAGAGGTTACGGCTATCGAAACGAATGGGCTGGAAAAGCTTTCTCGTGATGAACTTTAAATCGGGATTCCTGAATTGCCGCCGCTCCGTCAGCAGTACAAAGCTGCCGCTACTAATCCAACGCAGCCAACAGCGAGAACGCCCACTACCATTCGAGGATACGTTCAAATCTACTTATGATAAAGGCGTTTTGTCAAAGTCTTTTCTGTATCTTCGATCTCTCCGTTTTAGGATAAGCATAAACAACGCCAATGCCCCATAAGGAAGGAAATATTCGAGAATACTACCATCCTGGGAATGAGACAGTGAGCAGCCACCGCCGCCACCACCACCATCGCTGATAATAGTATCAGCAACTGTATCTGAAGTTGTATCTGAAGTTGTATCTGAAGTTGTATCTGAAGTTGTATCTGTATCTGTAGCAGCATCTGCAACAGCTCCCGATAAAACATAGAATGGCGTAAAGTGTGTCGTTTTGAAACGGAGTGCATTCAGGCTCGATGTAATTACTATCCTTTCGATGTCTGTTATTCCCTGCTGGCTTAGCGGATTATACCAGGCCCGCGAATCGTACCAGTAAACAGTAGATGTATCCGCGGCATCTGTCACGGCGTATGGTATCGTTATCGTGACCGGTGCGTTGAACACTATTCCGCTTGGGCCGAAGTCATACCCGTTCAAACACGGCATTGAACTATATTCGCCCTGGTTCTCGATTTTTGTTATTGAAATGGTTACATCGTATGGGCATGCCCCCTCGGGCAATACTACGGAAACATCATCCACGCCGATTATACTTCCCGGGTCGGTTCCAACAGTTCCACCCGAAGAAGAAGTGATCAGTTCTGATACTAAAGCGAATGGCTGCATGAAAATACTTCCGGCAAAATAAATCTCCCTATTCGTATTTCTGTCGTCGGTCCACACGAGATACGGATAGCCATTCTGGTCTGTACTCATTGCAGGCTCGATTTGGTCTGAATTTGTGCCTCCATCGCCCACAAAAACATTTGTTCCGACACCGGAATTTGTCTGCACCATGTAAAGATCTATATCGCCTGTATTGTCAGAGATATTCCGCTCATCATGCCAGCACGCGAAGACTTGCAGGCCATCGCCCGTGCTGCCGGTAACAGAGATCGCCGGTGAGATCTGCTCTGCGCCCAGGGTGTCGTCGATGAGGTTTCTTCCGGCCAATGGGCTGCTCGGCAAGCCGTTTGATGAGGCATAGTAAATGTCGCTGTTACCTGAAATTTGATCGACCCACAGTATGTGCAAAATCGAGCCGGCCGATTCAACGGAAATTGCAGGATTAGATTGAGATCCCGCTTTAGTTACTATCGGCACATTCGTCCAGGGGCTGCCGGCCGCGCCATAGATATCATTCAAGGCATTTCTGGAATCCGTCCAGAGAACGTAGACCGTATTGGCTGAATCCACCGCAATGGCCGGGGCGGTTTGGCTGGAAGTGTTGGAGGTTATTTGAGAGACTGTTTTTGTTACAAAGCTGTTGCTCGATGATGCTATACAGATATCCTGATTACCTGCGCGGTCGTCCTGCCAGGCAACGTATGCATAATTCGGAGACCGACTGTCAATAACTATAGCTGGATTGACCTGATTACCTTCATTTGGGTCATTAACCCTTGTCTGGGCGGACCAGTTTATTCCGTCAACTGAGGTAGATGCGTATATGTCCCAGTCTCCATGCCTGTTATCGTGCCAGACAACGTACAATTTATCGTCGGTACCCAGCGCTAAAGCAGGATTTGCCTGGTCGGCAGCGCTACTTGTCACTCGGACGCTGGCACTGAAAGTATCTCTGTTTGGGCGGAGTTTGGCGACATAAATGTCCCTGCTTCCGTACGGCCCGGAGTGCCAGGCTACCCATATATTGCCGATGCTGTCTCGCGCGGTAGAGGCGGCGGCCTTATATATACTTTGGACGGTCGTATCAACCAGTATATTTTGGCCGAACGAGCGCATCTCGGTTCTAAACGAATAGGACCGCTGGGTCATTACATTTCCGGCGATATCTGCAGCATTTACAGTGACCGTCTTGCTCTGGTCGAAGTCGAAGAAATGGCTCGACTGGTAGGCATAGGTGTAATCGGTCGGAGTGCCGGCTCTGCGGCAAACGCCGTTATCGCTGCTGTATTCTGAGGAATCACCCGTGTATATGGCATCGCCGTCGAGAGTGATAGTTACGCTGCCGGCAGCAACACCTAAGGTATCAGTAATGTGTAGAGTTATGAGGCTGTTCAAGGGGACCTGAATGTCGTCGGCAGCAGGCAAGCAGTTAGTGACCGTTGGTGCAATTCCATCTGACTCACCGAAATTTGCCTGAATTGTATAGTCTGCATCAACTGTGACTGTCGTGCCGGCCGCATTCGGATTTGCAACCTTACTTGCTGCCACAGCCGTTCCTGTCCAGTTTACAAAGTAACCACTGCCGCCGGACGTCGCCTGGATCGAGACATCAGTCCCATCATAGTACAGGAGGGGTCCTTCTCCCGGATTAGTTACCGAGCCATCACCCGCCGATGAAATCGTTAATGTGTACTGCTCGACGATTTCGAAATTGGCAGTAACAGACTTACCAGAGTCCATGATGATTGTGGCAGGATTGGTACTGCCGGAGAGGTCTCCTGTCCAGTTCACAAAGCGATAATTGGCAGCAACCGTCGCCCGGATAAATACCGTGGTCCCCTCATCGTACGAGTGAGTTCCTTCTACTGGAATAGTTGAGCCGCCAATCGTCGATGCAATCGTTAATATGGACTGGATACCCGTGACCGTGATCGTGACAGTCTCCGTAATGGGTACATTATCATCAGTGACTTGGAAGGTGACATAATAGGTCCCGCTCTGACTGTCCGTAGGGGTCCAGGTAAAGGTTCGCGTCGCGTCAACAAAGCTAGCACCCGCCGGAATGGGAGTCGCTGAATAGGTCAGCGGATCTTCGTCGGCGTCCGTAGCACTTATCACGAATGTAAGTAGTTCGTTCTCCATGACCGGCTTGTCATCGATCAACGCCAGCACCGGTGCAAAATTGCCACTGGTTGCAGTAGTTACTAAGATTACATTAGACAACGGCGAAGTAGTGCTTCCCGTCTCGTTGCTTGTCTTGACCGCGATGTAATAAGTCGTGCCGGGATTCAATCCCGATATTGTAAAAGACCGCCATACACCAAAATCACCAGGCGACGGCTCGCCCTGTACCTGTGTGGCCGTGCTCCAGTTAGCTTCTGTGATCAAGCTGGTAGCATACCTGATATCATAACGAGAAGGCATACTCGCAAGCCCATCATCGCCTGGCATAGTCCAGGAAAGAGTCACCGAATTCTGGCTCGTGCCCGTACTCGCCAGATCTGTGATGGGATTAAGAGTATACTCATAGGCACCCATGTCCCAAGTTCCTGTTCTTAGATTTCCATCCATGTCCCTTCTTATGTCTAAACCGTAACGTTCCTGAAATGCGTTGAAAACTGTCTCCACAACACCGGATGAAATCCCTGCATCTATGGCCGGGGAACCATCCTGTAAATGGAAATCGTCATTATCGGGGTCAACCATCAGAGGGTCTGCTTCTATGCCGTTTGTGTTTTCTATACCAACCAAAGTAATAGGGCCTTCGTCATCCTGCCAAAGGAGATTATAGCTGGCGTTAGTCCCTGCATGTATATGCGTTGTACTACAATTATGGATTATGTTATTTATCATATTATACCCGAGCCAAATCCCAATGTCCGTATCGTATATCGTATTATTGATAGCACAGGAATCATATCTCGTAACCGGATTGTTCCCCATCACGATTCCTTTTCCTGAACAATCATAGATAACATTTCCAATGATATAAGGGTCCATTTCACCACCAATTGCATTGATACCAAGTACGCAATCATAGATGGTGTTATATATTAACCATATATTCAGTTTATCCGCGAGCGACCCCTCTTCTGATATTCTAACCGCCTCTCCATTTCCTGAACCGCTATCCTCATAACCATAGCATGTATTTTCTGAAAAAATAACATCGGAACAACATTTTAAATCTATGGCATTTTCACGGTTATGGTGAATTATGTTTCTACCGATATAAATATAGTCCGCAGTTTCTGAATCAGACATAAATCCATCTCCGCCGGTATGATGAATTTCATTATCTAAAATCCACGTTCTCTCAACATTCTGATTGTCAATTTCTATCCCGCCCGTATCACTACTGGTTACTGAGTCAAAATCGCCATAAAGACTAATCTCATTATTGTAAATAACAACATCGTTGATCCCGGCTCCCGCCTCGACGCTACCTATTCTTATAGCTTCAATGTCATCTTGCACTTCGTGACCTTCAAGTTCACAGCTCCTTATTGATATGTGGTCATAAGGACCGTTCGCCTCCTTTTCATATTTAAGACGAAAAGCTATTACACCATTATCGAAGTAGATATTCTCAACAATTACATAACTTCCTTGAGGAAGAAGCGTGCCTGAAATTTTAGGTTCACTTCCAGAAACTCCTCTAACAAAAACAGGTTGCGCAGCAGTCCCCGCTCCCTTAAAACGCATATAATCTGTCCTACCACTCGGACCCTCGTAAGGACCGCCGTGAATCTCTATTATACTCCCGGCAGGCAAGATTAAAGAACTATCCGCAGATGTGGGGATAGTCAACCTCGGCTTGATTATTGTGCCAAACTCATTATCCTCATCAGTTGCAGCGACATCGTTCATATCAACATAATGAGTAAAAAATCCACCCTCACCATTTTGTGTATAAGTCAACGCAGGATTTCTATTTTCAGGATCATCATACATCCTATACGTTTCAAATATGCCAAATTCGGGCTCAGGGACTCCTATTGGCGGCTGCCAGGTATCAAAATTGGCGGTGATAGCTTTATCACTATCCATAGTAAGATTTAAAACGAGCCTTTTTCCTCGCGCATCCCCTGTCCAGCCGGTGAAGCAATAACCTGTATCCGGCTTGGGAATAAGCTCTACAACTTCGCCGATACTATAATCAGCCTTGGCCGGAGTAGCTGTTACTGAACCATTATTTGCGCTTATTGCTAAAGTAACAGCTTGACATTCACCGGCTGAAAGAAGGGTAACCATAATCACGGCAAAGGTTAGTCCGAGAATAGGATAACGTTTTTGATATTTTGTCTTTGAAAATGAAATATTATCACACTCCATATCCGTTTTCCTCAGTTTCTTGTAATTGTCCCTACTTTCGCAGGGATGACAGCATTATTGACTATTGTTTTTCTTCGTGGTAAGTAAAAATCCGTGTTTATCATCGTTAATCCTGTCTAATTCAGCCTTTAGCCGTGTTGATCGGTGTCTAATACATATTCCTATACTTTTAAACTATAAATAATAAATGTTGAATTTGAAACTATCATCTTACCTTGGCCAAGAGGTACTCCGTCAAGGCATGGAACGCCCATGCCTGGGACCAGCGCATGTACGGGATGCGGTTCGTCAGGAACCTGCCCTTCCTGAAGTAGAAGGACCCTCTTCCACTGTACATATTCTGCAGCATCCAATTGACAACCCTGTCTGTAAGATCGTGGTATTCCTTGCCTTCCCGTGAGAAGAAGCAGATCGCCTGGGCAGGTGAATGGATGTCTATCGGAAAGATCCGGTCGTGATAATATTTAGGTGTTCCATCTTCGAGAAAGAAATTCCCTGCGTAGTACTCTACACCCTTACAGTAAGCCGCCCGATGCTCCGGTGCTAATCCTGCATCCAGGATGTACCGAATGGCCTGAAGATTGAAGCCGGTGTGAAAAGAGTCAATCCAGCCCTGGACACTCGTATCCGCATAGAACCACGATCCATCATCCCGCTGGTGCCGCATCGAATAGTCCAGGCTTGATAGAGCCGCCTGCGCCAGCCGATCATCGTCACAATACCGCGTCAAACGGGCAAGAATCGAAGCACCAAGAAGGTTCGCATTATGCACAACTGAAGTATCTACCGGAGTATAACTGAAACAGAACGTGTCATTTAATCTGGTCCTGTGGAGGTCACCAAGTATGAAGTCCTTAATCGGGATTGCCATATCCAGGGCTCTTTGCCTGCCCGTCATCTCGTAGCAGTCAAGTAACGCATGGCCGATGAAGGAGGTATTCACAATAGTCGGCGTTCCTTTTGGCCGCATGAACGTCCGTGACTGCCAGTCGAAGTTGTAGCCCCATGCATTGCCCGAATATCCTCTGCTCTGAATTTGCTCCAGTATATCGAGGAGATAATCAACTTTCTCGATATATCGCGGCTCTTTCGCAAGAGCATACAGCTTTGAATAGCCCCAAAGGAAAAGGCCTATCCCCTTCGGATTATGCCCTTTCTTTATTCCTAATATGGGGCGTAGATTTACAGGACATCGGCGTAAGAACTGAGTGAACGCAATCCTTAGGTACTTCGACTTAGAACTTATCAATTTTATTAACGGGCTGTTCAGCGCATCATAGGGATCGTACCCAGCGTAGTCTGACGACTCGATGTAAGAAAGCATCTCTTCGATGCACTTTTGAGCTTTTACCTGAATCATATAAAGTCAGAGAGAAACCGCCTGGTGTGCCCTGAGGGACTCCAGTACGGCAAAAGTAGACGGTATAACAAAGATACTATGGTCGCTGGCACACCGAACGAAAAGGAATAGTCTCCATATTGGTTTGCTTAATGTCTCTTGGTGACGGCGATTGTATCAAGCGTAAATGAAAGATACACGTGGTCCGCCTTGAACAACCTTTTCCACTCATCCGTGGGTAGCCATTGATTGTGCCTCTGTATCCACCTTGACTCGTTCCTTACGACTGAACCCAAGCCTTGCAAATTGAATGTTTTGGTAAGAACATTCTGCCAATTCTCGGGCAGCAGTTGGAAGAACGGGAATTTAAAATGTGGTTCAATCCAACAGTACCGCCAAGGAACAACAACAATCCATTGCTTGCTCACGCGCATCATCTCGTTGGCCGTTTGTTCCAAAGCCTGCAGATCACAGATATGCTCCATCATTCCTATAGATATCGCCAGATCAAAGGATTTCGTCTCGAACCCTGATAAGTCGCTTGCATTCTGTTGATAGTACTGAAAGTGGGGGTGATCGATGTGTACATTTTCCGGTGGTATGATATCTATACCTGTGATCATGTGTTCATGGGACACATAGTTTTCAAATGATCGACCATCTGATCCACACCCTATATCTAGAATTCTCATTCTAGGCAATATATCAATATGACTCAATATGAAATTTACCCGATGCTTGCGTCGTTTATCGAGGAGCCAGGAAACAATTCTGGTGTTGTAGAAGTATTCAGGCATAGGAAGTATGCTCCTTACGCAGAATGGATTTCAAATGGTAACCACGTGTTTATGTACCATAGAATACGAAATTGGACAGTTGTAGCGACTAATAGGCATTTCTACTTAGAATGACACGACCTGCCGGGTCTTCAGAGACTCGACGACTGCAAAGGTGGCTCGTGTAACGGCGAAGATCTCTTCCGAAGCAATCAGCGGCGGTCCTCCATCCTTGATACTGTGGATAAATTCCTTAACCATGCAAGCTTGACCTTTGTCCTGGACAAAAGATTTCTTGCGACGCGGCTTGCCGGCCGAATGAATTTCAAGTACCTTGAAGTCTCTGATGATACCAGTGAGGCCGGTACTGTAGACTTCAATGTACTCCTTGGGCATCCCCTTGGAACCATTGGCAAAGTAACAGAGACTGCCCACCGAGCCATTTGCGAATTGAAGGTTTATGCTAACCGTATCATTCAAACCGTCGGGATCAGGTATGGCCACAGCGTGTACGTGTCTGGGAAGAGCTCCGCAGAGCCAGGTTAAAAAATCGATGAAGTGGCAAGCCTCCCCAATAATGCGCCCGCCACCAATCTCTTTGTCCTGGATCCAGCTATCCCGTGGAATCGGACCGGCGTTGACCCGATAAAGCATTGAAATTGGAATATCACCCAAATGTTTCTTCAATTCTACAGCATGTGGTGCAAACCGTCGATTGAAACCGACCATTAACTGGCAGCAATGATCTGAACTGTTGTATAGCTCTTCAATTTCAGCCAATTCATCTTTGCTCAGGCAAAGCGGCTTTTCCACGGATATATGCTTTCCGGCCTTCAGGGCCGACTTGACATACCCTGCATGGCTGTTGTGCTGCGTGGCTACAAACACGGTGTTGATAGCATCGTTTTCGAAAATGTCTTTTGGTTCAGATGTGCAGAATTGAAATTTGAACTTCTCAGCGACACGCTTCGATGTTGTACCTGAATTGTCCAGAATACCGACACAGGTCACATCGTCATCATTGCGTGGTATATTCGGCAGAAGATTCTGCTGCGCGTAGCTCCCCGCACCGACAAAGGCAATGTTTACCCGACCTTCAGCTTTGGCAGGTCTGATCGCGATTCGATGCCGTTCTATCGGTTTGTGAACATCGTATTTTAGAACAATGCCGAGGAATGGCTCACTATGGCTGACGATCATGTCATAAGCCTGCGGCGCATCCTCAAGCGTGAACTCATGAGTCGTCAGATAGTCCAGGTCGATCCCGCCACTGTGGATAAGCTCCTGAAACGCCAGCATGTTCCGCTTCTCTGTCCAGCGGACATACGCCGCCGGATAATCAACCCCCTTCTCTTCATACTCGGGGTCGTAGCGGCCGGGCCCGTAAGAGCATGACATGCGCAGTTCCAGTTCCTTCTTGTACCAATACGGATCTCGATCAAATCCCGTAGGCACTGCTCCTACCACGACTACTCTACCTCGCTTGCGCGCTAACTCACCTGCACAATTTATTGGATCAAGACTGGAAGTACCTGCAGTAATAATTACGGCGTCAACACCCAATCCGCCTGTTTGATCTTCAACTTTCGATGATAGGCCTGGTGATTGACGAATCCATGCTTTATCACAACAATGTTTGGAAGCTATTTCAACAGCTTCCTGGTCAATATCAATTCCGAAGGTTCGGATCCCGCTGGCGCGCAGCATCAAACAGGTTAATTGTCCCAAGAGCCCCAGGCCGATCACTGCACAGCTTTCACCGAGTCGCAAATCTGCCTGCCTGATGCCCTGCAATGCAATCGCGCCAAGCGTGTTATAGCTGGCCTTCTTCAGATCTACATCTTCTTGAAGCTTCACACAGAGATTTCGTGGAACACATACAATCTCGGCATGGTTGGCATAACCAGCACCTGCACAGGCCACTTTGTCACCGACAGAGATATCATGAATGCATGCTCCGACTTCGATTACCTCCCCGGCGGAGCTATAGCCCAGGGGTGAATACGCATCCAATTTCTTCATTACTGCACGGTATGTTTGTACAGGGCCTTGCTTTTTGAGGGTATCGAGCACCTGTTTGACCTGCTGTGGGCGTTCCTTAGCCTTACCGATCAGACTCTTACGAGCGGTCTTGGCAGTAGAACCCTCGGTCCCGGCGCTGATCAGTGAATAGTGATTACGAACAAGGACCATTCCTGAACCGACTTTGGGCCATGGGAGCTCTTGGATAGTAATATAACCGACTTTGAGTTTTTGTGTCAATTGTTTCAAAAGTTTTTGCCTTAAATGTTTTGTATTTGGGCACTGGGAATCTTCGAAATTACAAACCGAAGTTTTCCTTGTCTTGTCCGCTCAATCGCTTCAACGTAATCAATGTCTATTTCTATCTGGTTTCCGAGCCGAGTGCGGGCTTCGTGCAGAAGCATCTTTTCGTCTTTTCCAGTGTATTTTTTGCCGCAAACTACTCTGAAAACAACTCGCTCTACGTGCTCTTGGAATATTTGGCATTCTTTGATGTTGATCATATCCTTAAAGATGTGATCGAGTCGGCCAATGCGTCGACCATCAGGAGTTAGAACATAGTCTTCTTTCCTGCCGTCGATCGACCTAACCAATCTTCCTACTCGTCCGCATGGGCACTTTTTTCCCGGGTCTTCAAGTTCGACCAGATCACCAACATCGTATCGGATGAGCGGGAAGGCATAGTTGGTATAGTTAGTTCCGATTATGCGATATGAGTTATCATCCACGGGAAGGAATTCGATATGGGCATAATCCTCGTCCACATGAAGATTACCTTCCGGGCATTCAGAGATATTACCCACGCCTTCGGCCATGCCATAATGCTGCCGACAAGGCGCGTCAAATGCTTTCTCGATGACCAGCTTCTGTTGTGTTAATAGATTTTCGCTCCCGACTGTTATCACCTTGGGCCTGTAGGTTAACTCAAATCCCTTGTCCAATATAAAGGATGCGAATAAACCTAATACCGAAGGGTACCCTTGGATCCATAGAGGTTGTCGGCGATTTAGCTCCTCCACATAATAACGAAGATTATGTTCAGTTATGTGGTAGGCACTAAAAAGGATTTGTCGACCCGGACGGTTAATACGCCAGAAAGGTGGTTTCGATCTCTCAAATGGTACAATGGACTTTCCGTGGAAATGGGCATACCACGTATTTCGATCCAATCCAAAACGAGCGCGGTATCGCCACCATACAGCCCACTGTTCCTGTTCAGCCTCCAATGTCATTGGGAAAATCAGTCCTGCCCCGGTTGTACCGCTGGTATGAACTACATTATATTGCATCTGGTTCTTTAAGTCACTGTGAAAATCGGCCATGTTCCGTTGGACAGTCTGCTTGTCCAGAATCGGCAGAGCCGTCAGCTCGTCAGGACCATGGATATCCTGAGGGTCAATATGCAATTCTGCAAATAACCGGCGGTAATATGGAACAGTGCTGGCGGCGTGTCTCACGATGGCCTGGCATCGCCGACGATTGAGGCTTTTTATCCGTTCCGGGGTCCATCGATCTCGTTCAAATACCTCTCGTTCCAGCGATTCGTAGGCATTATCATATCGCCTCCGAATAAGCTGTGCTCCATACAGGCTGCACAGGACATTCTGACAGAAGACCGGTAGACGCAGATAAAGAGGCTCAAAGTTCACACTTGCCCTCCAGCTTTTGCTCGGCCTTTTCGTGCTCGATATGGCCCACCCACCCGAAATGAGGACGAAATCCCAAATGCTCTAATTCTTCCAGTTGGGCGAACGGACCATCCCACTTTCGTACGTTAGATTTGCAGACAATGTCGCTGGCGCAATGGTTAACCAACGGATAGTCCTTTATCTTCCATGCTTCTCTAAGCATACGTAATTTCCGGTAGTCAAATCCCATCAGCGTAGCACAAACAGTATCAACAGCGACGGGATTGAAACCAGCCACAACGACGCCGCATGGTTTGGCATCGACTGCAACCGGGCCATCACCTTCCCCTGCAATAATTCCATCGACCAAAGTCATATATCGCAAAGGTTTGGTTCGAGGTTTGCCATCACCTGCAAAACGAAACAGGCATTTGTTGAGGTCCAGAACCATACGCCAGGCTGTATCATTGCCGTGCCAGTTGCCCGAACGAACAACACGGCTCGTATCCCCAAAAATAGATTTTCCTACTTTCAGGAGTAATCGCGAAATAGGTCCCCCGCAACCTCCCATGGCCTTCAGGCATTTTTTGAAACTGACAATCATACGGCTCTGAACCTTGTTTTGCAGGTTGCTGGCAGAAAACTCATCTCCGCCCTCCGATGGCGTTCCGAGAGTGTGGTGTGGCAGGCAATTCCTGTGCCCATTGGCACCTACCATGTTCTTCAAGCTTAGCGTGACACCTGTTTTCTTGTGAGTTTTCATTTTCGGTAGGTTTATTAGCACATCAGCGTCCATCACACTGCGGCAAAGCACATAGGCGTGGCGTCCGTTTCCGTGGTATTTAGCGGTTTCCTCGAAGTCGTAATCCGCGCCGTAGAACCTGCCGTTGAGCGGATAGTTTGCGAACTCGCTGCCATCTTCCAAATTGATCGTCGTATAGCCGGCGGGATCGCCAGCAAGTGACTCTCGTTTATAGGTCACGCCGTTTCTTTGCAGCCAATGATCACGACGCAGATCGAGTAAAGAGACTTCCAGTCCCTTATCCCGAAAATAATCAACGATTTTATCCAGCCCGGTCCGCTGCACGATTTCATCGAAATCCGAATCCGTTTGCGGACCATCGGCAATAGTTACTTTACCCTTTCCTTTCAGCGCGATGAATACATAGTCCAGAACCGCGCGAATAATGGAGGGGTGTGTTATGACTTGTTCCCATTCATCATTACGCAAGCTGTGTGATTCCCGAATCAGATTCGGTTTCAGTAATACATGATCGCCCGGTTCAATCAGTTCGCCCAACGGATTCCATACCTTTTGCCCGAAATTAGCCTTATCCAATCCAAGTAACTGAAGTGAATTCCTGACAGCTTCATACGCACCGTTTTTGGCTTTCGAATTATAGTCGAAGGGATACTCGGGATAACTTTCAGAAGGATGGAATATAGGTTCGCTTGGATAGTGAGCATGACATCCCCAGATTGATACCATATTGGACCCAGTATTTCGCATGCAGCTACTATTCATATAATTCCAGAATCTCGTCCACCCAGACACCTCTGCTACTGAAATGCTCAAGTACAGTCTCGCGGCCTTTTGCCGAAAGTCTACGTCTTAGCTCTGAGTCGGTGAGTAATCGTAGTATTGCGGTGGCTAACTGGTCAGTATCTCCTGGCTCCACGAGAAGGCCATTCCATTCATGCTCGATAACCCACGGGATGGCACCGACGGGTGTGGTAATCACAGCCACCCCGCAGGACATTGCTTCAAGCAATGTGTTCGGAAAACCCTCCGACAGACTGGGAAGAAGAAAAATATCCAGCGACTGGAACCACCTTTTTTTGGCCTCCCCGGACACATATCCAAGCAGCTCGACTGTGCCACTATTGAATGTATCGTTCTGCAATCTTCGCGATACGTCAGGATGGGTACCAATTGCGCTTGCGACAACCCTCTTCATCGCATCTCGATCCAGCTTTTCTAGCGCATCCAACGTGGTGAACGTGCCCTTGACCTCTGGATCAGGACCACCAACAAATCCAATCTTAACATGGCTAGATAAGTCTGCTTCATGGATATCCTTCGACTTGGGTGCGAAATATACAGTATCTACAGTATTGGGGACGACGATGGTTTTAATGGAAATACCTATATCAGCCGCGAAGGCAACATATGCGTCACGGATCGCAGGCCACTGTAGAATCAAGCAGTCAACCCAAGAAAGATACATATGTTTTATCAGAAGCCGATTTATCCATGAATACTTAGCCATATGTGCATGGTAGCTTCCACCATGGCGTACAATGATTCGAGCACGGCTAATATGGGCAACAACAAGGTAACATAGCATTCCATATACAAAACTGACACCCCTAAATGGGGCATTATAGTGAATCTGCACCACATCCGGCCGCCAGTACAGGGCAAGAAACGTGAAACCAAGAACTTTCCTTGCCGCACTGAAGACACGCAGGATCGGAGCAGATAAGGTCCATGCTTTGTCAACGTCCTCTGGTATCCAGCGAGAAGGGCGGAGATGGGCGTCATATTTAATGAACTCCACCTTCTTCTTGAAACGACTGTCGTTGACAAGCTGCTCAGCGAATATAGCAACGCCACCCAGCGCAGGAGGCCAGGCGGAGACAATGATGACCTTCGCGCGTCTCGTCAAATGGGATTTCACATTGTGAGCGATTTCTTCAAATAGATTCAGTGGATTCCACATGTATCATAGACTTCGCAAGAATTTGAGTAGCAATTGTCCCTGTTTACGATAATCAAACAGTGTTCTTGCCTTCATACGACCACGTCTGCCGATGTCAGTGGCATTACCAGGATGGGCTATCAAATATTCCACGGCTGCGACGATCTCATTGCTATCACCAGGCTCAACCAGCATTGCCTCACGGCGGTTTTCCAACATGCACTCGATATCTGAGACACGTGAAGCAATAACTGGCTTCCCAGTCGCTAAGAACTCGCCAAGCTTGAATGGAAAGCCCGCCTGTGCATAGTCAATATTGATCCGGGTCATACAGGGAATATCAGCGACATTCAGCGCGGCGTAATATGCGTCGTCATCAAGGTAGCCCTTGTACTCGATTCGATCCTTATATGGAGATGCCTTGATTTGCGAAAACACGGGCTGCATCGCCTCCCTAGTACCCTTACCTGTCAAGATCAGCCGAATCGTTTCGTGTTTCACGGCCAGTGCATCAAAGGCCTCAAGCAACACGTGCACACCATCTTTCTTTCCAAAAGTCCCGGAATAGAAGAGCGTCAGCGGATCGCTGAAACACGCGGAATTGGAGGGATAACGGTCAAAATCGACGGAAATCGGACGGTAATGCAATGGTACTTCACCCTCCAATAGATCCTCATATTTTTTCTGGAGATGAGAACTGATAACGATAATGCCGGAAGCCAGATGTTTGACACGCCGGCTCATGTAGTTAATCCCAGTCATTTGTACCCGATGAGAAAGCGAGCTGGATATGTCCATTGCAGTATCGTAATCTTCAACTATGTCAAACACGATTTTATAACCAAGACGCTGCGCATAAGCCAATATCCCTACGTTGAACATGTTGGGAGGACCGTAATTGTAGATGATGTTATCGTAATCCGAACGAAAAGCCCGATTTAGGGCACGCCTCGCCTTGAGATAGAACAGCGGAAACAAAAGCGCCATCCTGGAACGAAGCAGATCTCCCATCACGGTTTCATATCGAATGCCTTCATGGCACCCGTTCAGGACGTTTACTTTGCTTGATTGGCGCAGAATAATTACGCGGATCGAGACATCCGGGTCATGTCTGATGCCGTCAATGGCGTGCTGGATGAGCTTCGTCCCCGCCATCCCCTGCGGATAGGCAAATTCGCCAAGGAAAATGAGATTCAGCCTTTTCATCTATAACCCCGATTAATTTGTTTTACTTTGGCCAATGTTCAGTGCACAAGTCTTCTATTCCTTCTTGGGTACCAATATTTGTTGGGATAGGGGTTGTTTCTCTTCCGTCCTTGCCGGTACTCCACAGGAAATAGAACCCAAGCAACATGAAAAGGATACCATAATTAAATTCCTTAGTCTCGACCAAGAAGTGGGTTCCTGTTTTGATGGACTGGCTCCAGAAAAAGGGTATGATCCTCGTTACCAAGTAGTTGGCAACAAAGACAGCTCCCAATCCCACGGGAACCATGGGAATATTCACCCTTCTGATCCACGACATGGCGAACCGACTGTACCTGCCAACCAAAGGCAGCAGGACGCAATACACAATCAAGAAATATTGAAAAAGTCTGGTCATGCCCAGCATTCCTGCCCAGAAGGACTTGGCCTCACCGGTAGTATTTCGACCCTGAAAAAAATAGATATTGTGAAGGTTGATCTCATTCTGTTGGTTGATCTTTGTTAACACTTCAGGCGTCTCAAGACCAAATATCCGCTGGCCCCAACTAATCTCTTCGCCACAAGCCATAAAACAAAAAATTGCCAGTAACAAGAAACCGCAATTTCTTGTTGTTCGAAGTACAATAAGGTCATTTCCGCATCTTTCCTTCCACCACACAACAAGGAAGACTATTGAGGCAATCAGCCATCCAATCGCACCGAATGACTCGAAAAGGCCGTCTTCTTTTGTTAGCCAGTACCGAGTCTCTTCATTGGCAACGAAAAGTACTAAGAATGATAGACCGACAACCACACTCCCAATTCCTGAATAAATCGCAAAGTCGCGCTTGCTTTGTTCACACCACACTGTCATAATCTTATCCTCCAAAAATGCTGATGCTATATGAAAATTGCCGAACTGAGCTACAGGCACAGTGACTGGATGCCGGTACTGCTACGGCACAAGACTTTCGGCTGAACTCCAACAGTACTTGTCACAGGTTTTCAGTACCCTGATGGAGCCGAGGGCTTCCACCTGCTTCTCGCGTTGATTACTTGCCCAGCACTGAGGTACTCCCGGTTGTCAAGACCAAAAAATCAGATTTTTAAGGGTGTATTCTGGAGTAGTAGTAGCTTCTTTATTTTTGCTTCTTTTCTTTATTGTTACGACCGGTTAGATTATTGGATTCTCTCTTATTGCCTCCACCGCGACCCTACGGACCTGCGGGCAGCTGGCATTGTCAAGATAGCCGAAGTAGACCACTGATGGAGTCCGGTAGTCCAGGGCATGATGCGGCCGATCCTAATTGTAGAATAGCCAGTAGCAACATAGGCTTCGGCGTGCCGCATCCACATTCCCGTAGTCTTTCAGGTACACCTCCTCATACTTGAACGTACGCCAGAATATACTATCGTACACTCGGCCCTGGCCGTCCATGCTTATTGCGACCTGAGCCTGTGTCTACTCATCCATCCATCGAATCGCCACCAAGTCCGATGAGATTCATTCTCTTTTCATTCATGTAACGTTAATCTCAGAGAACTGTTTCAAGGCTCATCTTCTGACCAATCCGACGACTATTGGATATCCGATACATCTATCTTCCGTAAGACTCTTGCCGGATTACCTACAGCAATCACTCCAGCCGGTAGTGATTTCGTGACCAGACTGTTCGCTCCTACCAAGGTGCCCTCGCCGATCGTCACACCCTTCAAGACTGTGACATTGAGACCCAGCCAGACACCTTTCTCGATGACTATTGGCGCATCAGCAGTGGCGCGAGGATCGTCTGCGTGCCCATCGGTGTCTATGATCAGAGTATTAGCGCCACATCGGACATTTTCGCCAAGTACAATTTTTGTTGCGCAGACGATCGCAGTTCCACTGAATCCGCAGCCTGATCCGATCTCAATCTCGGCGCTTTCCTTCAAAGTGGATATGATGCATGGATGATTCATCCCTGCCGCGTTCGACGCGGGAGATGAATTGAACCTGCAGCCCGCTCCGATAGTGATGCGGCTTCCAGGATGTCGTTTAAAGTGTGCTCGTCCGTCGAACCAGCAGTTGTCATCAATTTCGACATTCCACCACTTGGCTTCTATATACGCTCGCACCGTAGAAAGTCGCCGCCTTGACAAGCGAAAACCGCAGCACACTATGTGTGGTAAGTTGTCTCGAGTTATACGTTCCATTTCTGAGCTACTGTAAATTCAGGCCTCTGGATCTAGCATTCACGCGCAATAATTCCATGGGCTTTCGGATGTGCAGTCGACCAGCGACACAAGACGGTCTTGCTTCCACTTTATCCCATTTCGTTTTGCACAACCGATCTTGGGGCGGAGGAACAGGCTATTCAAAAGATGGTCATGAATAGTCCGAACTCGATTGAAGTTCTTCCTTTAGACTTCCTCTTCTTGCTTTATACGATCTTTGGAGAGAGTGTGAAGCTGCTAGATTCGCCCCGATCAAATAGCAGAGCGGCCAGCACAGGTGGTCAGTTGAGGAAAGCTATCCTGGCCTACTCGCACTAAAAGATAATCCTCAGGTACATTCAACTTTACCCTTAAAGCAACTCGTGAATGTAATAGTTTTCTGAAGCCTGCCGAGTTGTGTTCCCTCTATTGAAAAACCACACGGTAGGCGCCATCCCAAAAACTGCTATATGTCCTCACTCGATCCACGGTGGCAACCATCAACCATGTGATAACACCGACGACCAACAGGCTGATACCATAATATGCGAAGTCTCCAAGGCCCGATCGGCACAGAACATTATAGGTGACGTGTGCAAAAATCATTTGCAGCACATACGCTGGCAGAGTGTAACGTCCGAGCAGTATGATTTGGTCCTGTACGCACTTGATCTTTAGCCCTTTGACGATCCACAGAGCGGTAAAGAACCAACACGGTGTTGCAACAAGAAAGAAGACAAACAGACCTTTGGTGCTTTTAGCCCACTGATTTGTAGTGGGGACGAGAGCGATGATCAGGCTGAGTATGAGAGGAAATACCCAAAGATGTACGTGAATCCATGACTTTAAACGCTCGCAACGTCCTTCTTTCGCTGTCATGCCAACGAGCATGCCGGCACACCCCAAGGCCATGAATAGGAGTGGAATACTGTCGATCACTACAGGTAGGAAGACAACTGCAAGAAGTAACCACTTTGTCCATGGAAAACCTATGATCAATCCTACGCCGAAGAGGAAGAGCGAGATCAGGTATAGTATCTCGAACGCTACGGCTTCATCCGGGACACTAAACAGGAGGCCTCGAAGCATTACGAGCATATCTGACGAAAAGGAAACGCTGCCGAAATCAAATCGCCCGTAGCCAAGAGCATAGAAGGCGACATTGCCGGCAATAAAAATAATGAAAAGCTTGAGACTTCTCGACAGCAGGCGGGATCGGACCTTTCCGCGCCTTGAGCCACTCGCAGGGTAGTAGTGATAACCACACAGGAACCCTGTCATAACTAGGAAAGCGTAGTGAATAAAATTGATCTTTCGCATGATGATTCCTAAAGACGCAAAATTGCTTATACTTGCGCAATGGTAGAACAACATGACTATAACAAGAAAGCCCTTGATAAAGTCCAGTTCAATATTTCTTCTGGAATGTTTTATATCGACAGCCAATTAACTAACCTTCAGCGATAGAAAGACTCCAAATGATCCCATCGAGCGCCTATGGAATGAGGTCAGTAGCTATTCTTAAAAGACACTGTCATACCGTCTCACTCAGCACATCCTCATATATCTTCAGTACTTGCTGAACGATTGAATTAGAATTGTGACGTTTGCAGGCAACGTTCTGTGCTTGACTGCCCAATCGAACGGCAAGACCGTCGTCTTCAAAGACCTCCCGGAGCCTGGCCGCAAGCATTGGTGCATCGCCCGTCGGGAAAAACAAACCAGTAACGCCATCCTCAATTAAACTTGGCACTCCCCCTGTATACGTCGAGACAACAGGCATGCCCACCAATTGAGCTTCGCATACGGCGTTTGGACTGTTATCGATATAGGAAGGAGAAACGAAGATGTGCGATTTTGCCAGTTCATCCGCCATTTGCCCGGCGTTCAACGGCCCGAGTTCGATTGTTGCATCACCCAGTTCGTCGATCCGCCGACGAATATACCTTCCATAACCACTCCTCCGGCTGATGGTGCCAGCGAAGGCCGCCTGGATACCGGGATAATCATGCTTTAATAGCTTGACAGCATCGAGCAGAATCTCCGTCCCCTTCCTCGGATGACCCACGTTGGTGAAGATGATCCGATGCCGTCGCGATTCATCGAGGCACCAGCGTTTGTACCAGAATGCCTCGCGTAACATCCGTTCCTCCTGATAATAGGCTGCCGAGGGATTAATCGCGCGAAGGTATGCACAATCCCACGCCGTCCGTCCCATGAAGAACCGGTTGCCTCGGATAATCTCCCTCTCTCTTTTTGCTCTCTTTCGGATGTTCCAATATGCCCAGCAGTGACCACGCATTGCTGGAATCTCCAGCCACCGGTGCATTCGGATGACATCACTCAAAGACCTATTCCCGAAGTAATGATACCATTCCGAGCATGGCCCAAGTAGCCCCTGCAAGCTGATCACGGTTGGGCACTTGACCAAGCCGCGCGCCGTCAGGAGGCCATAAGGACCTTCCGTGCCGTTGATGTGAATCAGGTCCGGCTTCCATTCATTGACCAGATCGCGGCACATTCGCAGGCTGCGCTCCAATGGGGACCCGCTATCATGCTTTCCTTTCGGAATAATGAAACAATCGATACGGTCATCACGGGAAATCTGAACAGTCTTAGTTCCACCGAATGCCGCACAAGCGAACTTGAAGTCGGTTTCCTTCAGCATTCGCCCCAGGATCGCCGCCATCCATCCACCACTGGTATTCATCTCCTGCCCGCCCGATCTAATTTCATCAATGCTTAGCGGTATGTTTTGGAAATGGAGTATTCGCATGAAGGAT
>Ga0210003_1001010_pt1 | contig 24989 bp, 16 predicted proteins | sample LantaG_FD_182804 | JGI IMG/M metagenome (GOLD analysis project Ga0210003, IMG submission 182804) | Deep subsurface microbial communities from Baltic Sea to uncover new lineages of life (NeLLi) - Landsort_02402 metaG (SPAdes) (version 2) | ecosystem: Environmental > Aquatic > Marine > Oceanic >... | reverse complement strand
GGCAAAAGGAAAACCAGGACAGAGGCAGAGAGAGCAGGAAAAAAAACACCGAGTGAGTGGGCCGAGGCTAAGACTTCGAGTTTTTTTTCTCTTTTTCATCTCGACCGCTCTTTCGCTCTCTCTTTCTCCCCCCCCCCTCGTTTATTACCCCCGCCTTCCCTTCCTCCTCCTCACGCCCCTCCCGCCGCCTTCCTCTTGCGCGAGATCCCGGCGACGCGGAACTTGGAGGCGGCGCTCGAGATCATGTTCATGGCCCAGCCCGCGTTCTCCTTCTCGTCGTTCTCCTCCTCCTTGTCGCCGGCGGACTTGGTCTCCTCTTCTCCTTCTTCCATCCCGTCCGCGCCCTCGTAGGAGCCCTCGTACGAGTTCTCCTTGTCGCCTTCGCCGCCGTCGTCATCTTCGAGGCCCTCCGAGGCCGCGGCGGGGTTGGACGAGAGCTGCTGCTGCAGCGGCAGCCGGCGGCGAGAGGAGAGCTTCTGCTGCAGCAGCGGCCGCGGGCGAACAACCGCCGCCTTTGTCGTCTCCTTCTCTTCTTTCTCCTTCTCTTCCGCCTCCTTCTGCTGCTGCGCCTTCATCGTCGCGGCGAGGCTGTACGCCGAGAGGACGATGCCGGAGCCCACTGGGGCGTCGGCGAGCGAGTCCAGGGCCTTGTTCTTGGCTTCGATAGTGAGCATTTTTTTGGGTTTTGTTTTTTGGATTTCAAGTTGTGGAGCGTGCGATTTTTCTCTCTCTTTTTCTCTCTCTTACAAACTCGTTCCTCCTCCCTCCCCCCCCGCCCCGCCTCGGCCCTCCTGCTGCCCCTGTGCCCGATGCCGAATCCTCCCCCAGGCGTCCTCGCCCCTGACCACGAGCCCCCTCCTGCTCGCGTCCGCCAGCAGCGCCGCCCACGCGCCGCTCCCCCTCCGCAGCGCCTCGCCGCTTCCCAGGACCCAGAGCGCCCGCCTCGCGCGCGTGACGGCGACGTTGAGCCTGCGCAGGTCGTCGACGAAGCCCAGGGTCGAGGAGGAGAGGGAGACGGAGAGAGAGGCGACGGCCGCGACGGCGGCGTCGCTCCCGTCGCCGTCGCCTCCGCCGTCGTGGCGGTAGTCCCTCCCGCCGCCGCCGCGCGACCGCACGCACGACACGATCGCGACGTCGACCTCCTTCCCCTGGAACCCGTCGACCGTCTCCACCGCCGTGCACCACCCTCGGCCGCCTCTCCCGCCGCCGGCGCGCTCGAGCTCCTGGCGGAGCGCGGCGGCCTGGGCGCGGTACGGGGTGATGACGCCGACGGAAGGGAAGGGCGCGCCGAGCCGCGAGCACTCGCGCCGCAGCTCTGCGACGAGGGCGGCGGCGAGGGCGGCCTCCTCGTCGTTGCGCAGGGAGGGAGAAGATGACGATGATGATGCTGATGAGGAGAAGGAAGGGGTAGAAGAAAGAGAGCCCGAGGCGAAGAACGGCGCGGCCCCGCCGCGGCCCGCGCCGCGCGCCTCCCTGCCCCGCGCGACGTCGAAGAAGAGGTACGGCCCCAGCAGCAGCCCGCCCCCCCCGCCCTCGCGCCGCTGCCAGGGCTCCGCGGGGCGGCTCCGCACGGCCGCCGAGTCCTCCAGCGCGCCGGCGTAGAAGGCCCGGGAGGGGAAAGAGCGTATCTCGGGGTGCATCCGGTACTGGACGCGCAGCAGCTCGACGGGCACGCCCGCCGCCGCGGCCGCGGCCGGAGGAGCAGGGCGAGAGGGAGCAGGCGACGACCCGACGGCGAGGCGGGGGCCTCTCCCGACGGCCCCCCGCGCTCCCCCTGCCCCGCCGCCGCCGCCGCCTCCCTCCCCGCCGGCAAGGCGCTCGAACAGCGACCTCGCGAGGCCCGCCCGCGCGGCCCCGCCGGACCGCACCGTGGCGGGGAGCTGCCTCGGGTCCCCGACGAGCGCGACGCTGCGCGCGCCGAAGCGCAGCGCCTGCAGCAGCGCGGGCTCGGTCGCCTGCGCCGCCTCGTCGACCAGCACGGTGTCAAAAACGGCGGCGAGCCGCCGGAAGACGCGCCGCCCCGTCGACGACAGCGTCGTGAAGACCACCTCGGCGCGCGAGACCAGCAGCGCCTCGAGCCGCTCGCGCGCCTGCCGCCTGTCCGCGCCGCCGCCGCCGCCGCCGTTCCCGCCCCCGCCCTGCGCCGCGCGGTCGGCGATCTCGAGGCGCTCGACGAGGGCCTCGACCTTGTCCAGGGCGTCGGCGGCGGCGGCGAGGTCCCCGGCCGCTGCCTCGCGGGCCGCCGCTCCCGCCGCCGCCGCCGCCGAGGCCGCCGCCGAGGCTGAGGCCGAGGGCGCGGGGGGGAAGGAGAGCCGCAGCGCCTCGACCTGCCTCCTCGCCCTCGCGCTGTCCCACCTCGCCTGCTGCAGCTCCGCGCTCCTCTGCGCCGGCGGCGCCTCCAGCAGCGCGAGGGCGTTCCCCTCCACCCACACCTCCCTCGCGCGCTCCGTCATCGGCGAGGAGTCGGCTCCGACGCGGACGACGTCGGGCCTGTAGGTTCTGCCGTGGCCGTCGAAGAAGCCCCGGTCCATCACCCGCGCGAGGAGCTCGTCGGCGGCGGCGTTGGAGGGCGCGCAGACGAGAAGGCGGGGCTTCGAGTTTGAGTTGGAGCTGTTTGTGGCGAAAGGGAGCGTTGGCGCGAAGTCGGCCAAGAGGCCCGGAGGGAAGGCGCCGCCCCCGCTTCCGCTTCCGCCGCCGCCGCCCCCTCTCGTCAGCGCCGCTATCGTCGCCGCGTGGTGCCTCTGGTAGGCGACCAGGTGCCACACGTTGAGGATTCCCGTCACGGTGTGCGTCTTGCCCGTTCCCGGGGGACCCTGCACGAGCGTGAACAGCGGCGGGCGCGGAGGGGCTGAAGAGCCGCCGCCGCCGCCGTCGCGGCGGTCGCAGCTCCCACCCCCGCCCCCGCCTCCGGCGCCTCCGGCGCTGAGGTGGCCCGCCGCGACCTCTATCGCCCGCAGCTGCGCGTGGTCGTACGTCTCCTGCAGCTTGCCGATGAAGGCGCGGGAAGAGGCCTCGCTGGGCCAGCGGGCGGCGGCCGCTCCCGCCGCCGCGGCGGCCGCCCCCGGGGAGAGCAGCGCCCGCGCCAACGGCATCGCCGGCATGGCGAAGAGCGCCGCGACCTCCCTGGCGTGCGTGACGAGGTTGCCCACGACGGTGAGGTGCCATCGGCGGCCCCCGTCCTCTTGCCTCGTCGCGGAGGAAGAGGAGGAGGAGGAAGCGGCGGCTGCAAGCGAGCGCAGCGCGGCGACGCAAGGGGGGTCCTCTTCCTCTCCTCCTCCCTTTCCTGCTCCTGCTCCCCCTCCTCCTCGGTGGTGCCTCGGGCAGCGGCAGCGCGTGGTGAGCGTGACGGCGTTTCCAGAGAAGCGGATTACCCCGGCGACGGGGCAGGCGCCGCCGCGGTCTCTGCCGGTGGCGGGAGGGGGAGGGCGCAGGGGCTGCTGCTGCTGCCCGCTCGCCGTCGCTGCCCTGGCCGCCGCCGCCGCCGCCGCTGCGTCGAGGGCCAGCTCCCCCTCCTCGAGCTCGACGCCCTCCGCGGCCGCGCGCGCCCTCCCTCCCGCGGCCCAGTCCAGAGGGGGCTCCTCCGGCCCTTCCCCCTTTCCCGCGCCTCCGCGGCCCCCCGGGGGGATCCCGCGCGTGACGACGACGACGTCGCCGTCGCGGAGCGCCCCCGGCGGCGGCCTCGCGCCCGGGAAGCGGAGCCTCGCCTCGACCGCCGGCGCCGGCGGCGAGGGGGGCGAGGAGGCCGAGAGGGGGGGGGCTGCTCCCGGCGGCATTGCTGCTGCTGCTGCTGTCCTGGAGGACAAGGGAGGCCCGCAGAAGGGCGATTCCGGGGCCGCCTTGGCCTTGGCCTCGGCCTCGGCCGCCCCCGCCGCCGCCGCCGCCGCCGCCGCCGCCCCCCCTCGCTCCCCCCCTCCCCCCAAGCCGTCGACCCTCTCGACGCTCACCGGCCAGCTCTTGTTCCCCGCGGCGACGGCCTCTGCCCACGACGACCGCACCTCCTGCCTCGCCTCCTCGAGCACCAAGGGCAGGAAGGAGCCGACGTACGCCCGAGCGGAAGGGAAGGAGGCCGGGACAGGGGGCAGCGAGGACGACGAGGGAGGCGCGGCGCCCGCGGCGGCGGCCCCTCCGCCGGTGCCCCCCTCCTCGTCTCCGTCGGCGCACGCGGCGAACCACAGCCTCCCGTCCATCGCCTCCGCGGCGAGCAGGTCGTTGGCCGCGGCTAGGTGCGCCTCCTGGTCCGCGGAGGCGGGGACGCCGCGGAAAGAAGAGGCCGCCGCCGCCGCCGCCGTCGCCCGGGAGGAGGAAGAAACGAGCGGCGGAGCGCCGCCGCGGGCCGCGGCGGCGGCGGGCCTCTTCCTCCCGTTTCCTCCCGCCGCCGTGGCTCTCTGCTGCTGCTGCTGCTGCCTCCGCTGCTGCAGCAGCTGGACGAGGTTCATCTCCGTCCTCCTCGTCGCGGGAGCAGCAGCGGGAGGAGCCGGGAAGGCGACTGCGACTGCGGGGGGCCTGACGAGCGAGGGGGAAGAAGAAAAAGGCTGCTGCTGCTGCCGCTGCTGCTGCCACTGCTGCTGCTGCTGCCGCGGCCGCGCCGTGGTGAGCCTCGGGGAGATAGCGATTGCGGTCCTTTTTGGCGGCAATGGGCGGAGAGCCAGGGGGGGAGGGTTGGCGCGCCTCTCTCCGTCTCCGTCTTCGTCTTCCAAAACCCTCTTTTTCCCCTTGTTCTTCTTCGCCGCCGCTGCCGCCGCCGCTGCTGCCGCTTCCGCCGCTTCTCTTTCCGCTGCTGCTGCTGCTGCTGCTGACGCCCTCGCCCTCCTCCTCACCCGAGCCTCTTCTTCCTCCCTCTCCATCTCGGCCTGCTGCCTCGCTGTGGGCCTGTCGCGCGGGTTGAAAAAGGACCGCGCTGCGACCGCGGGGGCGGCGGCAGCGGCGGAGGAGGAGGGAGGAGGCCCCCCGCTCCTCTCCCCGGCGCCCGCGCCCGCTCCCGCCGCTGCCGCCGCCGCCGCCGCGGTCGCCGCCGCTCGCTCCTCTTGCTTCCTCTGCTTCCTCTGCTCCCTCTCCCTGGCCTCTGCCTTCAGCCTGAGCTCCGCCGCGATCTGCTGCGCCACGAGCATGCGCCTCTCGCGCTCCTCCTGCTGCATCTGAGCCTGGCGCGCCGTGGGACGGGCGTCGGGGTCGAAGAAGGCACGCGACGTCGGGGTCGAGGCAGGGGGTGGCAGAGGAAGAGGGGGCGCTCGATGGCGACCTCGGCTCGACGACGACGGACGTTTGTCGTGCTCTCTCTTGCCCCTGCTGGGCTCCCAGTTGCTTTCCATGCGCCGAGCGCGTTCAGAATGAGAGTGTCAGCGCAGCTGCGCGGTCTTAGGGGCGTCGTGTGAGCTCATTGTCCGTGGCGGAAAGCTGTGAATGAGGCCTGTAAAAGTGCCCCCTTTTTCTTTTTCCGAAAAAAAACAAGTGAAAAATAAAAAACTCATCATTTTTCGTCCACCTCCTTTTTTATCTCCGCCTCTTCTTCTTCTTCTCGCATCAAGCAACAAAAAAACGCCATGGATGCTGCCCTGGACAAAGTCGCAGCCGCCGTCGATGCCGCAGACGACAAGGTTGAAGCGGCCGTTCGTTCTGCACTCGGCGACAAGGCAGGAGACGCGGTCCACGCTGCGAGCGAGTCAGTTAAATCTGCTCTGAAAGACAATGTGAGTTTTGATGTCCGCATGGTGTCCGCAAGTTTCGTGTCGGAAGATGAAGGAAACGACCTTTTCTTAATCCCTCCTCCTCCTCCTCCTCCTCCTCCTCCTCCTCCTCCTCCTCCTCTAAAATCCCAATTCTCACCCAGTCCAAGCGCGAACAGATCAAGGAGATCGCGGGAAAGGCGCAGGCAAAGGTTCAGGAGCTGGTCGGGGAGGCTAAGAAGTAAAAGAAGTTTCGATTCCGTTCGAAGCTTTCCTTTCACGCCACCTACTAGCCGCTCGGATACTTTTTCTCCAGCTGCTGCTGCACGTGCAAGGGGACGAGCAATTTAAAGGCAAGCCAACGCCATTACTATCCCGTTGAGCTTTATTATCATACTTAAATAAAATGTAGTCGGGAAAAAAACCTAGCCGGGAGAGAACCGGGGGGTCGAGAGAGGGAGCGGTCGCGAGTCGAGGAGGTCGAGGTCGAGAGAAGAAAGGGAGAGCCTCTGCGCTTTCCCTCTCTCGCTCTTTGCCTTTTTCCTCTTCTCACCTCCTTCCCCTCTTTCGCCCGCCGCTCCCGCTCCCCTCGCCGGAAACAAATCGATCAAATTCTCTCTTTGTCAATTTCCTCTCTCTCTCTCGTGCGCGCGCGCGTTACAATCAGAGGAAAAAGATAAAGAAAAACAGAAAAAATCGCGACCCTCTCTCTCTCTTCCTCCTCTCCCTTCCGTCTCCTCTCTCTCCCGCTCCGAAAAAAAGTTAAAAAAGGAGAGGCGAAATCAAGCCTTGTCGAGGCAGTGCAGCAGCACCGCGCACTGCGCGTGCATTCGATTCTCGGCCTCCTGGAACACAACAGACCTCTTCCCTTCGACCACCGCGTCGGTCGTCTCGACGCCTCGCTCGGCGGGGAGGCAGTGCTGGAACCACGCCTGGGGACCGGCCTGCTTCATCATCTCCTCGTTCACTTGGAACCCCTTGAAGCGCTCCCTGCGGGCCGCGGCCTCGTCCTTCTGGCCCATCGACGCCCACACGTCGGTGTAGATGACGTCGGCCCCCTTGACGGCCTCCATCGGCTCGTGCGAGATCGTGACGCGCTCCCTGCCGGCGGCGGCGTTGGCGGCGGCGACGGTCAGCGGGTCGGGCTCGAAGCCGCGCGGGCACGCACAGACAAAGTCGAAGTCGTACCTTTTTGGTTTCGTTTTTTTATTGGTTTCGGGTTTGCTCAAAAGGGTGAGAACCGATCCGAGCGCTTGAGTACGGAGAAGAGCGAGAAAAAGAAAAAATGAAGAGAGAGAGAGAGGGAAAGAATCGGAGAAGAAAAGATCGAGAAAAAAACGTTCCCCTCACCTCGCCGCGAGCCTGATCCACGAGTGGGCGATGTTGTTCCCGTCCCCGACGTAGACGACCTTGCTCCCGTCGATCTTGCCCACCGTCTCGAGCATCGTCAGCGCGTCGGCCATGATCTGGCAGGGGTGGTTGTAATCAGTTAAGCCGTTGACGACGGGCGAGGAGGAGTACTCTGCCAGCTCCAGAATGTCGGCATGCGCAAAGAGGCGGGCCATGATGACGTCGTTGTACCTCGCCATCACCCTCGCGATGTCCTTGGTCGCCTCGCGCTTGCCGAACTCGATGGTGTCCGGGCCGAGGTAGATCGCGTGGCCGCCGAGCTTGTAGAAGCCCTGCGGTTGAGTTTTTGGAGTTTTGTTTTTTGAAAAGAAGAGGTTGAGAGGCCAAAGGAAAAGAAAGAATTCTAGGTCAAAAAAAAAACGAACCGCCGGCATATCCTTTCCTCGCTTTCGCTGCCGCCTTTCTTGACTTGTCTCCTCCTGTCCCTCCCCTCTCACCGCGACCAGAGCACGTTCCGATCTGATTCATCAGCACAAGAAGTGATCAAATCCAGCTTCTTACCGTCTCGAAGCTGACCCTCGTCCTCATCGAGGGCTTGGTGAAGATCATTGCCATCGTCTTGCCGGCCAGCGGCTTGAAGTCCTGCGCGTCCTTGGACTTGAAGATGGCTTTGACCTCCTGGGCCGTCGCGAGCACGGCGTCAAGCTTCTCCCGGGACCAGTCGTCGACGTGTAGGAAGTGGGAGCCCACCGCGGGGGGGGAGATGCCGGCAGCGGAGGGCGGGGACGACTCGGAGGTGGCGAGGACGACGACGGGCGATGACAATCTGTTGCTGCCTGATGTCGCCGCGGGGCAGCGGCGGCGAAGGGCAGGCGTCGTCGCTGTAGAGAAGGGCGTGTGCGCCCCGCGCCTGAGAGCGCCGCGCATCCTGATTATAAAAAAGAAGGCGGAACGAAGGAGCGAGAAGAAAGAAGCAAGAGATACAAAAAAAACTAGTAAAAGCTCGACCTCAAAAAAGAAAAAAAAACAGCGAAAGAGCAAACCCGAAATTACAAAAAAAAACCCGCTCCCTTCTCTCTCCTCTCCCCTCTCTTGCCCAACTCTAATCCATCCTCCCCTTGAGCGTCCGCGCCACGCACCCGTCCTTGCTCAGCACGTACACGACGGCGCCCCAGCCCGCCAAAGCGTCCCTGTCCTGCCCCGAGAGCAGACACTGCGAGACGGTCTCAAAGAGCTCGTCCTCCTTCATCTTCGGCCGCCACATCGACTCGCACATCCCGTAGAGCGAGTCCGGCGCCGTGCCGGCCACCATAAAGTCCTCGGCGGTCTCGATGGCCCCGATGGAGTCCATGCCTGCCAGGTAAGGCTTGAAGCCTCCGACGGCGCCGTCCCCTCCCTCCTTCCCCCCGGCGTCGAGCCCCTCGAGCCCCGCGACGACAGGGGACACAAAGTAGGGGCCGAACCTCTTCTCGTACAGCGTCGTCGACAGCAGCTGCGAGAAGGCCGCCGGGCGCATGTCGCGCTCCTCGCGCAGGCGGTACATGTTGTGCTTGAAGTGGAGGCGCGCCGCCAGAGTCTGCGCGTCGCTGCCGAGCCCGCCCAGGCCGACGAACAGGCGGTCGTGGATGCGGTGGCACTTTTTGTAGTCCGTCGCCAGAGTCTGGAACTGGACGCCGAAGCGGAGGTCGGAGCCGATGGCGACGCAGCCGTCTCCCGCCATGGCGACGATGGCGGAGCCGTTGTACTCAAAGATCTTTTGAAGAGTGTTTTGTTTCGGTTTGGTTTTGGAGGGGAAAGGCAGCGGAAGAAAGTGAGAACGGAAGAAGGGGCCGAGGTCGAAAAAAAGAAAAACGCGCGATCGTTTTTCCTGCGACCTCCATCATCGTGTTTGCGACTCTTCCTCTCTCTTTCTCTCTCTCTTCCATTATTTTCGTTCTTCGACCCAGGGAGCAAGCGAGCCGGGAGCTGCGCTGTGGCTCGAGACTCCAAGGCGTGAACAACGTACCGACATAGCGAAGAGGAAACGCTAAAAAGAGACTGATCGATTCGATGGTCGAGCGAGAGAGAAAAAAAGCAATGCTTTCTCTTCCAGTGACTGCACAGAGGGCGCTTCTTCGAGAGAGACAGACTCTAGCGGCAGCACACACAAACGCGCAGAACGTCTTCCGTCGTGCCCCTTGGAGAGAGACAGAAAGAGTACAAGGAGCGAGCGACAGGAAAAGGAAGAGCGACGCAAGTTTCTTTCCTTCGGGCGATCGAAAAATGAAAAGAGAGAGGTGAAAAGAGGAAAGAAAAACGCCAACTCTTCTTCTCTCTCTCTCTCGATGAAAACGAAAAGTGCTCGCTGGCTCCCGCGCTCCCTTTCTCTCTCTTTCTCCCAAGAGCATATAAGAGCCTGAACAGTTGTTTTAAGTTGCAAAAGTTGAACATTGAAAAGAGGGGGGGAAGAAAAGCAAAAGGCAAAAGGAAAAGAAAAGAGAGAGGAGAGAGAGCAAAACAGATTCGCCGCTTCTCCCCTCTCCTCCCCTCCTCTCTCTCCCACCTCTCCAGCCTCCTCCTCCTCCTCCTTCTGCTCTCTACTTCTTCTTGCCCGTGGTCGCGACGCGCCCGCGGCGTCCCGTCGTCTTGGTGTGCTGCCCCTTGACGCGCAGGCCCCAGTAGTGGCGCAGCCCACGGTGGTTGCGGATCTTCTTGAGCCGCTCAAAGTCGTCGCGCATCTTGGACGAGAGCGCCGACGACGTCAGCTGCGTCGTGGTGCCGTCCTTGGGGTCGCGCTGCCTGTTCAGGAACCAGTCGGGGACCTTGAACGTGCGCGGGTTGGACACGATCACCATCAGCTGCTCGAGCTCGGCGGCCGACAGCTCGCCCGCGCGCTTCTTCATGTCGACCTCGGCCTTCTTGCAGGCGAGGATCGCGAAGCGGCGGCCGATCCCGGCGACGGAGGTCATCGCGAAGGGGGTCTTCACGGCGCCCTGCAAGTTGGTGTTGAGCACGCGGATGATGTGCTGGAATGACTCGGGGGCGACGAGCGACTGCGAAGTTTTGGGTTTTTTTGGGATGTTTGAGGGGAGGCCGATGAGGAGGAGGTTGAGAGGTGAGCGGGAGAGATCGGAGCGATCGAGCCGCCGGGCGCCGGCAATTTCGCCTCGGTTCAAAGAAGGGGGCAGCATCGACGTGCGCGTCCCTTGAACGATGTTTCTGGTCGCAGGGAGCGACGACGAAGGGGCTTCGATCGCGCTATTGAAGGGAGGCGAGCTAGGAGAGCAAGCGCCGCAAGCAGAAGACGGGCGGGCGATGGAGCGAAAGAGGCGCGACGACGGGCCGCCGCCGCCTCTGCTCATCGATGCCGGCCGCTCCCCTCTCTTGTCGCTCCGCTTCGCGCTCGCTCGTGCTCTTTGCTTTCTCTCTTTTTGCAGCGACGAATGTCAGCGAGAAACCGTGCGCGAGCTCCCACAGAGGAGCGAAGCAAGGAGAGATGTCCCGGCGGGCCACCGTAAGAAGCAGGGGGGGGCGAGAGGCGAGCTCTCTCCCTCTTTTTGCTCTTTCCTCCAAATCAGAAGCAGAGCGAGCTCAGTGCCCCTCCCCGCGCGGGCCAGCTCCCGCGCGACGCGGGAGCAGCCGTGCTCAGGATCAAGCATAGCTGGTGTACGTACCCCCATGGTGAAGGAGCTTGCTAAAAAAAGACAAGCGGAAAAGGTCTCTGCGCGGAGAGAAGAAAAGGGAAAAAGTGACGCTGAGAGAGAAAGAGAGAGAGAGAGAGGAGAAGAAGAGAAAAAACGTCGAGATCCGATCATCGCCAAGCGATCGTCGCAAGAAGCGAGCCTCACTCTCGACGCCCGGCGACGCCTCCTCCCTCGCTCTTTTGCCAATTCGTCCGCCCACGCCCTCCTTCCCGTTCTTCTCGCACTCTCTCTCTCTCTCTCTCTCTCTCTCTTTCTCTCACTGTTTCCCTCCGTGCACGAACCGAGACCTCCTCCGCCGCCCCAACCGCCTCTCTCTCGAAAGGAAAGAGAGAGAGACGAAGCAAAACCCAGAGCCAAAGGCCCTCTCCGGGCCATGCCCATCTCGTTCGGAGCCCCGCAGCACCGCGTCGTGCTCGGAGTGCTCGTCGCCTGCGCCGTCGCGGGCGCCCCCTTGCTCTCGAAAAAGGTCCGCGCGCGCGAACAGGGCATCGCCAACATGAGGGACAACGTGGCCGACGCCAAGGACGCGGCGAGGAACGCGAGGCTCCGAGTGGGGTCTTCCAAGTGAGAAGAGAAGAGAAGAAGAGGAAAGTTTCGGAGCGAAACCCCGGGACCGCGGTTTTCCCTCGAATGAGAAGAGGGCCGCAGCAGCTTCTTCGACGACGCTCCCCCTGCGCGTACACAGCAGCAGCAGCAAGAAACGAGATGGAGCAGCAGCCGGGGAGGAGGGACGCCGATCCTGCGCCTCCTCCCCAGAAGAAGAAGCAGAGGTCGCTCCTCTCGTGGGTGTCAAAGACGACGGCGGCGACGACGACGACGACGGCGGCGGCAGCAAGGGCTCCCCCGCGCGCTTCCGCTTCCGCTCCCGCTCCCGCCTCTTTTTCTTCGCGGAGGAACTTTATCGACGGTCCCCCCGGCCTCCTGTCCCTCGATGCCGAGTCTCACGTGCTCTACCTGCCGGGGCTGCTCAAAGAAGAAGAAAAAGAAGCGAACGAGGGAGACACAACCCCGAAGACCCTGTTCCAGCGCCTGCGAGGAGAAGTCGAGTGGCTCCAGAGGGACGTCACGGTCTTCAACCGCACGACGCCGCAGAGGAGGCTCGTGGCCTACCAGAGCTGCCGCGAGGACCGGCTGCCGCCGTACACGTACTCGGGGCTCACGCTGGAGCCGCGACGGGCGACGCCCGCGGTGGCGGAGGTGCTTTCGAGGATCGAGCGCGCCGCGGCCGAGCGCTGCGCGGTCTTCCCCGCTCCTCCGCGTCCTCGCCCCTCTGCCGCGTCCTCGCCCGCTCCCTCTTACCCCCCCTGCTCCGACGGGAACGACGCGCCCCCCCCGCCGCGCCTCTTCAACAGCTGCCTGCTCAATCTCTACAGGGGAGGCGGCGACTGCATGGGCTGGCACGCGGACGATGAGGCGATCTACTCTCCCGCTCCTCCCCCTGCGCTCGCTCGGGGAGGAGGCGAGATCGCCATCGCCTCGGCCTCTTTCGGCGAGAGGAGGGACTTTTACCTGCGGCCGAAGCCCGCCGCGGCGGTGAAGAACGGGAGCAGGAGCGGCGGAGCAGCAGCGGCGGCGGGCGGCGGCGCACGGGCAGCGGCGCCGGAGGCCGCGGCGGCGCGCCGCGGGGACGCCCGGCAGCCCAGGGTGCGGTACTCGCTCGGAGAGGGCGACGTACTGTTCATGCTCGGGCAGACCCAGCGCCGCTTCCAGCACTCGGTCCCCGCCAGGGCGAACTCTAACGGGGAGCGGATCAACCTGACCTTCAGGTGGAACGTTCAGGTCGGAGGCGAGGCGCCGAGGGTGGGCGTGTCAACGATTTTCTCGAACTGAAATGAGACGAAAGAGAAAAAGGGGTCGATTACTTTTTTTTGTCGTTTGATTGCATCTCTCTTCTCTCTCGTTTCTCCCCCGGGAAGCTCCTCCCTCTCCGGCGCTTTCTCTTTCGCCGCCGCACGCTTAGAACTCTTATAGTTACTGACAGCCACGAGAGGCGAAGAGAGAGCGCGACCTCCTTGCTTCCTCCCTCTCTCTCTTTCTCTTTTCGGAGAGCTCAAACCGAATCTCGACGCTCGAAGAACAGCGAGCGCGGTCACCGGAGAAGAACCCGGAGAACAACCCCGAGGAGAATCCGGAGAACAACCCGGAGAACAACCCGGAGAAAAAGAAGAGGAAGGGGAGGAGGCGACCCTTTACAAGATGGACGCCGACCGCCTGCGCCGGGCTATGGACCGGCTTGTCTACCTCCCGTCGCTGCGCGAGGGCAACGCCGCCGGGCCCTCGTCGGCCCTGGCCGCCATCGCCGCCGCGGCAGCAGTTTCGAGGGAGCGGCGGCAAGGAGGCGCGGGAACTGGTAGTTCCGCCGCCCCTCTCCCTCCGCGCCCGTGGGACCGCAACGATTTCTACCGCCGCGCGGCGACCTTCAGGCCCTCAACGTGGTTCGCCAAGGACGCCGCGACCGCCGGCGCGCTGGTGGCCGCGGCCCGCGGCTGGTGCAACGTGGGCCTCGACCTGCTGCGGTGCGAGTTCTGCGGCGAGAAGCTGGCCGCGACGGTTGCGACGGCGGCGACGGCGGTGACGGCGACGGCGACGACGGGAGGAGCAGGCAACAATGGCGGCGAAGAGAGCGAAAAGAACTCGTTCGCCTCGCGCCTCGTCTCGTGCCACGCTGCGGCGTGCCCCTGGCGCACGGGCCCGGCCTGCGACCTCGACGCCCTCGCGCAGTTCCCGCCGTTGACGCGGAAAGCGGCAGAGTCGGACTTCAGGGCCAGGGAGGCCGCGGCGCTCGCGCTCGACGTGCTGCCGCCGCTCTCTCGCGCGAGCTACGAGCTCCCCGCGCGCGTCGCCCCGTCGAGGCTCGAGGCGCTGCTGCAGCTCGGTCCCAGGCCCGCGGGAGGAGAAGAAGAAGACGAAGAAGCAGAGGTAGGGGAGGCGCCGGAGCCGCCGGTGCTGCTGCTGCCGGCCGGCGACGCCCCCGAGGGCGGCGGAGGGGACGGGAGCAGAGGGAACACCCCTTCCCCCGCCGCCGCCGTCGCGCGCCACGGCGGCACGCTCCACCTCCGCATGTGCCGCCTCGTCGCCCTCTTTGGCTGGAGCGCTGAGATCGTCGCCCCAGGCGTCGCCAAGGCGGCCGCGGACCGCGCGGCGGAGGCGGAGCGGAGGTGGATGAAGGCCGCCGTCGAGGAGGCGGAAAGGAAGAGGAAGAGGAAAGGAGTGGGAGGAGGGGGCGGCGGCGGCGGCTCGGAGGCCGACGGCACCGAGCTCCTCCCTCCGCTCTGGCCCCGCAGGCCCCTGCCCGCCCGCCCTCCGGCCTCCGCGATGCCCGCTGGCTCGGTGCGGGCCTGCGACGCGGCGCTGCGGTGCGAGGCCTGCGGGGCGACGGCGGGGCTGTGGTCGTTCGTGCCGAGCGAGCTCTGCGGGAGCGGCGGAGGAGGGGAGGGAGAGGAGAAGGGAGGAGGAGGAGAGGCGGCGGCGGCGGACAACGATTCGACCCCGCCCGCCGCCAAGCGAGCCAAGGGAGGAGCCGGCCCTTCTCCCTCCTCCGGCTGGTCCCCTTCGTCCTCCTCCCGGAAAGCAACAGCAGCAGCAGCAGCGACCGCCGCGACTCCGGGCCCCTCCCGGCCTCGGGAGCTCGACCTCGTCTCTCTCCACCGCGCCTGGTGCCCATTCGTCGACCCCTCCCCCCTCGACGAGGAGAGAGGCCGGCGCCCGCTCCGCCGCCGCGTCGGTTGGAGGTGGACACTCGCGGCGCTGATCCCTGCCGTGGCCGGGGACGACGAAGCAGGAGAGGGCGACGCGAGGCTGCTCCGCCTGGAGGAAGAGGAAGGCGGCGACGAGGGAGGAGAGGGAGGCGCCGGGAGGGCCGGCGCCGGCGCCCCGGCCGCCCCGGCCGCCGCAGCCGCCGCGGCCGCCGCTGCCGCCTCTCCGGCTTCCTCGGAGCGCGCCACGGACCGGCTCCGCGCCGTGCTCGCCCGCGCAGGGATCGTCTCCCCGGCGGCGGCGACAGTGCCTTTTTCTCCTCCTCCTCCTCCGTCGCACTCCTTTGTAAACTAGCGAGGAAAGACTAAAAAATATGGACTGGAAATTCTACAGATTGTTTTTAGAAGAAAAACTTCATTTTTTTTTGTCGTTCGTTCTAATTTCTAAAAAGTTTTCCTTCCCTCTCTCTCTCTCAACTTAAAATCTCAAACGGCTCTCCCGGCCTTGATCTTCCTGTCGTCGCCACCGAGAGCAGCAGCGGCATTCGCAAAAGCACCAGCAGCAGCAGAAGACGAAGACATCAAGGGCTTGAGCTCCATCTCTCTCTCGCCGCCGCCTCCTTCCTCCGCCGCTCCTCCTGCCGTCGCGCCCGGAGCAGCAGCAGCGGCGGCCTTCGCGCTCGCCACCTTCATCTCTTCGAACTTGGCCTTGTTGTACCAGCACACCCCGGCGAACGCCACCGAGTACCCGGCCAGGTTGAGCGGCGTGACGGGTGCGTGGAACAGCAGGGCAGACAACCCGATCAACATCCAGTCCTTGACGACGCCCGCCACGTTCATCGCGAGCGCCGAGGTCCTGCCGATGAGCAAGAAAACGGAGAGGTTGAGCGCGAACGCCAGCGAGGCGTTGGCGACCAGCGTCAGCGGGGAGACGCCCAGGCGCCACCAGGAAGAGTAGAGCGCGTGTGACGAGTCGAGGAGCGCGAACGGAGAAGGACTCGGGTCCCCCCCGAGCCCGGCGCCCCAGGCGGCGACCAGCGCCGAGCGCTCGAAGGCCAGCCAGGGGAGCGACAGGCAGAGCAGCGAGACGGGCGCGAGGTAGTACATCGTCGTGACCGGGTTGAGGGCGATCTTCGGGGGCTCGGGGCTGGAGGGTGAAGGGGAGGAGGCGCGGCTCCGGAGGAGGGCCGAGGGCTTGTGCTGCAGCAGGATCTGCACGAGGGCGAGCCGCGTCGACTCGGTCGCGACGGAGCCCAGCTGCAGCGCGACGCCCAGCAGCGACAGCGACACCTCCCCCGCGGACGCGGCCGCCACGCCCGCCGTCACGACCGCCATGTTCGCGGCCCTGCCCCGCGAGAAGGCCTCGGTCCCCAGAGCGCAGCCGACGCCGTAGACGGCGGCCGGCATCAGCGCCTTGAGCATCTGGATGAAAGACACGGAGAGGTGCAGGTAGGCCGCGTTGCCGAGCCAGAGCGTCCCGGCGAACAGGGCGCCGACGGGGGCGATCCTGCGGAGATAGGTGCGCGCGTCGAGGCCTTTCCGAGTAGTGGCGGTCGCGGAGCCGTCCGCCGAGACGCCCGCCGTCGTCGTGGTCGGGAGGTCGACGAGCAAGGTGCAGTGCACCAGGACGGACGAACAGGCCCAGGAGAACGCCATGTGGAACCCCGTGAGCGTGATCGGGAAGGGGAAGCCCGAGAAGGCCAGGATGTGCTTGTTGAAGAGGATGACGGCGGCCGAGAGCGAGATCCAGAGCGAGGCCGCCGCGGCGTTTTGGAGGGCGGCGGCGAGGGCGGACGGCGTCGGCGGAGAGGCCGAGGAGGAGGCCGGGGCCGAGGGAGGCCGAGGGGGAGAGCTCGTCCTTTCGCCCTTGCTGCTGATGCTGCTGCTGCTGCTGCTCGGGGACGGGATCACAGCAAGCAGCCTCGCCGCGGGGCCCTTGGGCTGCTGCTGCGCCGGAGAGGGCGAGGCCATGTTTTTCCTTTTTTAGTTCGGAAGGGAGGGCAAAAGAGCAGTCGAAGAGCGCCGAGCGTTTCGACGCCGGGCCGACGTTGGAAAAAAAAAAGGTCGATGGACGTTTTCTTTCTCTCTCCGTCTGCGCCTTTCTTGGAGCTCGTGTCGCTTCGGCACTCCCTCCGACGGAAAGCAGATAAAGAGAAGACCAGTGAAGCGCAGGAGGAACAGTTGGGCAAAGGGACAGCGGGGCGGTTCTCGGCCTCGCGCGAAAGTTGGGAAGAGCAGGAGACGCAGTGCTCTCCGATCGCTCTCGGTTCGACGCCGGTTTTTGAGGAAAAAAATGAGAGCCTGGTTGTCGAAGGGCCTAGTCTTTTCATTTCTCATCATCTCTCTCTTCGCAAGAGGGGTTGCGCCCGTGGAGAGGAGCCAGCGCCTCGGACCGTTCTCCCTCTTTTTTTTTCCCACCCAGAGCGGGCGTCAGAGAGAGGGCTCCCCCCTCCGTCTCGCGCGTCGCTCTCGCTCTCTGCCTGGAGGAGGAGAAGGCGTTTTTGGTGACCAAGAGACGGTCTCATCGCCGGGCGAGTGGGCGGCGGCAGCAGACGAGAACGAAACTCGTTCTCGCCTCGTCTCTCGCCCCCTTGTTCACGCTCTCTGCTGTCTGCACGTGGCGACTTGGGCAGCTACCACCTTCGTTCAGGCGCACAAGGAGGCAACGCAGCGTTTTTCCGAACTCTCTCTCTTGTGTTTGAGCGTTTTTTTTGGTAGGGGCATGCTGCTTGCTTTCACCTTTTTTCCTTCTTTGGTGTCTCGAAATAAATCTTTAAAAAGAAAACAACTAAGTTTCCCCTTTGTTTGAGAGCCCGCGATCCCCGAGCGCTCTCGGCGCCGGTAGGATGAGGCGCCCGCTCACGCTGAGAGAAAAGAAAAAAGAAGAAACGAAGGAAGAACAAGACACGAGAGAGAGAGAGAGAAAAGAGCAAAAGGCAAAGAGTCGAAAAAGAGGTTCTCTCCGTTGACCATACAACGCAACGTCTCTCTCTCTCTCTCTCGACCCCCTCACCCCCACCTCTCTCTCTCTCCCCCCCCCCCCCTCTCTCTTTCTTTCTTTCTCAACAAAACGATACAGCACAACCAGATCTTGATTCCCCTCGGAGATTCTGTTCTCAGAAGACAGAAGAAAGAAAAAAGAAAGAAATAGCAACTCAAACAAACAAGAAAGAAAAGAAACGAAGGGGCAAAGCAAAGCAAATTTCAAAGCAAGCTCTCTCTCCCTCTCCCCCTGTCTCTTTCTCCCGCCGTCCCGAAAGGAAAAGAGAGATAATTTAGGAAAGAGAACACGTACACGAGAGCTTGTTGGACCTCTCCCCACCGGAAAAGAGAGAGAGAACGAAAAAAGGCCAAAAAATGACCGAGGCCGGCAAGCGCAAGTCGCCGCCGGCCGAGGACGCCGCCGCGAGGGCCGCCGCCACTGCCGGCCCTTCCCCGCTCGTCAATCCCGTGCCAACTCGGGTCGCGGGCGAAGGCGGTGCTGCTGCTGCTGCTGCTGTTGCTGCTTCGCGTTCGCCGCGCGCGAAGAAGAAGCCGAGGGTCTCCCCCGAGCCCCCCCCTTCTGCTTCCGAGCTGCAGCTGCAGCAGCAGCAGCGGCAGCAGCAGCAGCAGCAGCAGCAGCAGCTCGCGGCGTTCGCGCAGCAGCAGGAGGAGAGGGAGCGGCAGCTCCGGCGGGAGCCCCCCGCGAGGAAAGAAGAAGGCTTTCCGCCGCCGCCGGCAGCGGCCTCGTCTTCCCCGAGAGCAGCCGCCGCCGCCGGCCCTCCTGCTCCCGCCCCCGCCGCCGGCCCGCGCCCCCTCACCCTCACCGCCGAGGTCGCCGCCATCGCCGGGCCCGGCGGCGGCGTCGAAGGCGCCGCCAGCGTCCCGAGGCTGCTCGCGCTCTGCCGCGGCGCGACGTCGGACCGGCTCCGCGCGCTCCTCGCGGGGATGGTCGCGCCGTCGCCGGCGCCGGCGCGGTCGCTGTTCGCCGAGGGGGGCGGCGGCGGCGAGAGGGGGGAGGGGCTCGTGATCCTCAAGGGCTGGCTCGAGAGGGCGTGCGCCGCCGCCGAGGGGGCCTCGGAGGAGCTGGCCGCGGCGCTGGGGGCCCTGAACTCCACCACCAACGGCGGCGCCGATGGCGGCGGCGTTGGCGGCGACTTGGCTGACGCCGCGGCGAACCAGACGCTCGCGGACGTCCTCGCCCGCAGGGACACGGCGTGGGACTTTGCTGCAGCCGTCCTCTCGGCCCTCGAGTCCCTCCCCGTCGACAGGGACCTGTTGATGAACTCCAAGGTCGGCAAGCCCGTGCGGCGCGCCGCGACGGAGGACAAGTCGCCGGGCCTGTCCGAGGCGCTGCGGGAGCGCGCCGCGGCGCTCAAGGACGCGTGGAACGCCGAGTTCGGCGTCGCGCCGCCGAGCAGCAGCTCGGCTGAGGAGGCGACTGCTGCTGCTGCGGCGGCATCCGCGGGGGGGAAGCGGAGGGCTCTGCCCTCGGGAGAGGCAGCGGCCGCCACGGCGAGGCGGAGAGCGGCGCCGTCGCCGCTGCCGTCGACGTTGCGGGAAGAGGACGAAGATCGATTGCAAGTCTACGGCGACGACGGAGCCGCCGCCGCCACCTCCGCCGCCTCCGCCGCCGCCGCCGACGACGACGTCTGGGGAGGAAGTGGAGGCGACCAGCGCGCCCCTTCCTTCGAGCCCGCGTCTCCGAGGCCGGCGTCGTCGTCATCGTCGGCGGCGGCATTGGCAGGCCAAGGCGGCACCGCCCCCTCGGCCGCCGAGCTCGCCGCGGCCGCGGCGGCGCAGCGCGCGCTCGCGGTCCAGGAGCTCCCCGAGCACGACGCCCCGGCAAACGCCTACGGCGTCTTCAGCGGCCCGCGACCGACGGGATTCGGGTACGTGTCGATGACGGTCCCGGAGAAGGCGGCTGCCGCTGCCGCGGCCGTTCCGGAGCCGCCGCCACCGACGCAGGCCGAGCTCGAGGCCAAGGCGGCTAAGAGGGCCGCGAGGCTCGCGGCCCGCAGCGCCGCGGGCGTGAAATGGGCTGACGACCCCGTTTTGGTCAAGGAGCGCCACTTCTTGATGCGGGACAGGCCGGAGCAGGTCTCGAAGGGGGACAGGTTTGGCGACGACGGCGATCTCGACGACAGCAGGGGGCCCGGCGGCCCGGCGTGCCCCTCCGCCGCGCCTCGGGCGCCATTTGCGCCCCCGGGGGCTTTCCGAATAGACGCGACGACGCTCGCGGGCGCCGCCCAGGCCGCCGCGGGCTTCGCCGCCGCGTCCAGGCGCGAGCACGAGAAGGAGAAGCGGCTGATGCGCGAGATGGCGCTGAAGGCGAAGCGCGACGCGTTCAGGGCTTCGGCGGCGTTTTGCGCCGCGGGCGAGGGCGACCCGACCGGCGAGTGGCGGGGCCCGCCGCCGCCGGCCGCGCCGCCGCCGCCCGGCCTCGACGGCGCCGCCCCGACGACGCCGACGGCGTTCGAGGCCCCCGCGGTCCGCCCTCCCGCGCTCGGGGAGGGGTCGAGAGAGCGCGCCACGCTCGCTGCGTACTGCGCAGGGTTGCCGGCGTTCGTCTACGGCAAAGGAAACGTCAAAGAGTCTGCCGAGGAGGTCGGTGAAGACGAGAGCGACGATGACGAAAAGGACGAAAAAAGCGAAACCGACGATGATGACGAATTCGGAGACGACGACGGAGACCGCGGCCCGAGCTCGCCGCCCCCAGAGGACGCCGCCGCGTCGCTCGTGCCTCCCCCGCCCGTCGGGTTCGAGCCGCCCGTGACAGTAGCAGCAGCAGCAGCTGCTTCTGCCGCGGCTGCCCCTGCTGCGGCTCCGCCCTACGCGCCTCAATCGAATCCCGGCTACCACCACCAGCACCGATCCAATCAATACCGGCTTCCGGCGACGGCGCATGGCACCAATCAGCAGCACCAGCAGCACCAGCAGCGGACTCACTACCAGCAAGCGCAGCCGCCACCGCAGCCTTTCTACCAGCCAGCTGTAGGAGCAGCAGCAGCAGCAGCAGGAGCAGGAGCAGCAGCAGCAGCTGCGGTCCCCCTGAGAATGCCTAGCGCGCAGGACTTCGCGGCGCAGCAGCGCGCGCGGCAGCAGCAGTATGAGAAGAGCAGTCGCGGCAGCGGCACCGGCTACTACCGCAGTCCCTCACCGGAGGAGGACGCCGCCAGAGGAGCAACAGGAGGAGGAGCAGCAGCAGGAGGAGCAGCAGCAGGAGGAGTAGGAGCAGCCGGAGGAGCAGCAGCAGGAGGGGGAGCAGGAGGCTTCGGCGGGCCCCCACGTCCCCCGCCCTCCTCCAATCCCAGCGACTGGCCCTGCCCCGAGTGCCAGAACGTCAACTTCGCGTGGCGGACCGAGTGCAACCGCTGCCGGGCGCCGAAGTCCGCCCACCTCGGAGGTGCCACGCCGCCGCCGCCACCGACACACCACCATCACCACCTCCACCACCACCACCACCAGCAGCAGCAGCAGCAGCAGCAGCAGCAGCAGCGGCACCTCTCACCCGAGTACCGCCCTGCAGGAGGCGACACAGCCGTCGCAGCTCCAGCACTGAACTACAACAACAGCGCCAGAGGCGGCAAGAGGATCTGCCTCTTCTTCTCGATGCGCTCGGGATGCAATAAAGGGGACGCCTGTGGGTATCTGCATACGAAAATCCCCGAAGAAGAGGTTAGGGCGCTGCGCGACTCGACGTTCGGCGGGAGCAGGGGAGGGGCTCGAGGCGGCGGCCGAGCGGGCAGGGGCGACCTTAGCCGAGGAGGAGGCTACGATGGCGACGGCTACGACGGCGACGGAGGCGGCGGCGACTCGCGAGGGGGATACCAGTACCACGGGGCGGGAGGAGGAGGCTCTTCCCACTCGGACCGCCGTGGCGGAGGCAGCAGCTCTCGCGGGGGAGGTGGATACGGGCGCGGCGGCTACATGGGATAACTGAATTTGAAAGAGAGAGAGACGGTTTGTTTTTTCGCCCCTTATTTTTCATCTTTTCCCATGTTTTTCATTTCCCTTTCGACATTCTTTTTCAGAGGTGTAAGATAAACGAAAGCCGAAAGCACAGAACACGAGTACTTTCTCGAGACGAAAGGACACGGTTTGCGTCGAAAAAGGTTGAGTTCTATTTTTAAACTTTCCTTCTTTGTGTTTTACGTCGTCTTTCCCTCACTTTCTTTTCCACGCTCCGTCCTCCTTCTACTCGTCTTTGTTCTTCTGCGACGAGGGCGAGGACCCCAGCGGCCAGATGCGCATCACCAGCCCGTCGCTCGGCAGCGGCAGCGGCGAGCTCACCAAGGGAGCGTGAGGGTTGACGACCTCCCACTCGCAGCCCCTGCACAGCAGCGCCAGCGCCGCCTCGAGCTCCGCCGTTGCGAGGACGTAGCCGGCGCACATCCGGGCCCCGCCGCCGAAGGGGATGTGAGCACCTGCACGCCTCAGGGAGGAAGCGGCTGCCGCGTCCTCCTCGCCAGTCTCGCCTCCGTCGGCCGAGGAGGAAGAAGAAGCGACCAGCCACCGCTCCGGCTCGAAGCGAGACGGGTGGAATCGCGACGACCGCGGCTCGCCGGCCCATCGCTCGTCCTGCAGCAGCGTGTCGCCGACGTCGAGCACGAGCACGGAGCCCGCGCGGACGGCGACTTTCTGTCCGCCCTTGCCGGCGTCGAGCGCGATGTCGCGCTGCGCCCTGCGGAACAGCTGCGGCACGATCGGCCTGAGCCGCAGCATCTCCTTCACGCAGGCCGACGCCAGCGGCGCCGCGGCGAGCGAGGCCGAGGTGACGGCGGAGCCGAGCTGCGCGACGACGGAGGCCTGCTCGTCGCGCAGCCTCTGCAGGAGCGGCGGCGGGACAGGGGCTGGAGGGGCAGAGGCAGGGGACTCGCCGCTCGGAATAGGTTGAGGGGCGACCAGCTCGCGCAGCAGCAGGCACAGCGTCGTCGCCGACGTGTCGTGCCCGGCGAACAGCAGGTTGAGCCCGACGTCGAGCAGCGCGGCGTGGTCGAGCGAGAGCGCGGAAGCAGCGGGAGGAGGAGCCGGAGCGTTTTCGTTTCCCTCTGCTGCTGCTGCTGCTGCTGCTGCTGCTTCCTCCTCGAGCAGGGCGGCGTCGACGAGGCGGCCCATCACCGTCGACGCCGCCTCGCCCTCCTCTCCCCTCTCCTTCTCTCCCTTCCTCTCCCTCCTCCTCTGCGCGAGCATCGGCGTCAGAAACTCGTCGATGAGCGCCAGCAGCCCCTCGCGCGCGGCCAGCGCCCTCCTGAGCTTCCCCCAGGGCAGGAGCGCCGAGCCCCCCGGGACGAAGCCGCCGATCCACGCGTCGAACAGCCCGTGGGCCTCGTCGAGGCGCTCGCGGGTCAGCCTCGCCGGGTCGAAGCCCAGGATGGCGTCGAGGGCGATCTCGAAGGTCAGGGACTTGCAGGCGTGGACGCCGGAGAGGGCCGCCGCCGCCGCCCCCGGCTCCCCCTGTCCCCGCCCGTCGCCTCCTCCGGGCTGGGAGGCCGCGCTGCCGCCGCCCCCCTCGCACCACTGCCCCAGATGCCGCTCGACCGTCTCGGCCAGGCGAGGCACCATCGCCGCCACGGCGCGCGGGCCCAGGGCGGGCGCCATCGTCCGCCGCAGGGCGCGGTGCGCGTCAAAGTAGGTCGTCGACACCGACCGCGGCCCCAGGAGCCTGCGGACCGCGTCGGGCCACGCCACCTCGACGGCCCCGTGCTCGGCGTTCAGCAGGAGGCGAACGTTCTGAAAACCTCGCACGGCCACGAACTCGTTGCCGAGGAAGACTGACGAGTAGACGTCCCCCAGCTCGGCGTGGCGCCGCTCGCGGAGCGCGTCGGGGTGGCGGAGCGCCTCGAGCGTGTCGGCCGCGCAGTAGCGGGACAGCAGGGACTTGGTCCTGGGCGGCGGGGAGCATCCCGGGATGGCGGGCACCCTGCAGCGGTACTCGTAGGCGAGGAAGCGCGAGAGGAGGTATCCCGCGAGGGCGGCGAGGAGGGCCCCGAGGAGGGAAGGTAGGGAGAGGGGGAGGGGAGTCGGCGGCAGCGCCACGACGCCGAGCTCGGACGCCGCCGCCGCGACGAGGCCGAGGAAGCGAGACATAGTAAAAGAAGAAGAAAGCGAAAGAGAGGAAAGATGCGCGCTTTTGGTCGGGTTTTTCCTTCTTTTTTAGTGCAGGCGTGCTCTTGCGAACGTGGAGAGCCGAATGGCCTCGGAGCTTGAAGCAGAAAGAAAGCCAGAGTAGCACACGGTTGATGCGGAGAAGAAGAAGACAACGGCGAAGAAGAGCAATGTAAACGAGAGGGAAAAAAAATCCTGTGTTTTGTCGGTCGCTCTTCTTCCGACCGAGCAGCTCACACAGCAGCAGCGACTCGCTGTGGGGTCGAAAAGAAGACCAAGAGGTGTTGTCCACCCCCACCCCCGCGGTTCCGGACTACCCTCTCGAAGCGCCTCAGGCATGCGCGTCGCCCTCGCGAGCACCGGCCGCGAATATGAGCTCGCGCTCACGGCCGCGGCGACGTGAGTCGAAAGGAAGAGCGAGAAGAGAGAGAGAGAGAAAGAGAGGAAATCCAATGCAATCAAAGTTTTTCCCCCTTCGTTTCCGTTTCGCTCCGTCGTCGTCCCCTCTCTCACGCGTCCCCCTATCTCTCTCCCTCGACCCCCTTGACACCCGATTTCGCGCTCACTTTTCCAACAGCGTCGGCGAGCTCCACGCCGCCCTCGAGGCCGCGACGGGCGTGCCCCGCTCGGACCACATTCTGCTCTACAGAGGCTCTCCCCTGGACGACAGGGGCACCCTCGGCGCTCACGGCTTGCCTCGGGAGGAAGGCGGCGGCGGCGGCGGAGAGTGGGGCGGCGGCGGCGGGAGCGCGGGCGGCGGCCCCGCCGCGAGCGGAGCCGAGGAGGAGGAGGGCGCAGGCGGCGGCGACTTCGACGCCGATCTCGCGGACGCCGTCTTCCTCTACTGCAGATCCCAGCTGAGCGGCGGTGGCGGGAGGGAGGGCAGGGAAGGCAGGGAAGCGAGGGAGGGAGGAGGAGAGGAGGCCGCGCCTGCTGCCGCCGCCGCCGCCAACGCCAACGCCAACGCGCATCCTCCTTCCCTCTCGTCGTCGTCGTCGCTCCTCGAGCCCGAAGAGGCGCTCTCGCCCGAGGTAGAGGCAGTGCTGGCGGCGAACGACGTAGACGCCGCCTCTGCTCCTGGCGCTCCCCCCTCCGGCGGCGACGGCGACGACGAGGAGGGAGACGCGGAAAAGCCGGAAGAGGGAGGCGAAGGAGAAACACAGTCGCCGCCTCCTCCCTCCTCCCTCCCCGTCCCCTCCCTCGAGGCCTCGGCCTCCGCCTGCCTCTCCGAGGCAGCCTCCCTGCTCGACGCCGCCGCGGCGGCCAGGCGCGATGCCGACACGCTCGCCCGCGCCGCGCGAGTCCAGGCCTTCGCCGCCTCGGCGGCCGCGGCCTCGGCCGCGGCGACGGAGCGCTGGGTCGAGGCCTTCTGGGACGGCGCCCTCCTGAGGTCGCACGCCCGCGGGAGGGCCGCCGGGGAGGCCGCGGCGGGGGCGCTGAGGAAGGACATGGCGGCGCTGGGGAGGATCGCGACGCACGCGAGGATCCGAGGAGCAGGGGGAGCAGGGAAG
>Ga0210003_1001009_pt1 | contig 24989 bp, 18 predicted proteins | sample LantaG_FD_182804 | JGI IMG/M metagenome (GOLD analysis project Ga0210003, IMG submission 182804) | Deep subsurface microbial communities from Baltic Sea to uncover new lineages of life (NeLLi) - Landsort_02402 metaG (SPAdes) (version 2) | ecosystem: Environmental > Aquatic > Marine > Oceanic >... | reverse complement strand
TCTGTTCCTGAACTTCCACTTGTACCATCTGTTCCTGAACTACCTGAACTACCTGATGTGCCATCTGTGCCTGAACTACCTGATGTACCATTTGTTCCTGATGTTCCTGAACTACCTGATGTTCCGTCTGTTCCATCTGTTCCTGAACTACCTGATGTTCCGTCTGTTCCATCTGTTCCTGAACTACCTGATGTTCCGTCTGTTCCATCTGTTCCTGAACTACCTGATGTTCCGTCTATTCCTGATGTCCCTGAACTTCCACTTGTACCATCTGTTCCTGAACTACCTGAACTACCTGATGTACCATTTGTTCCTGAACTACCTGATGTTCCGTCTATTCCTGATGTCCCTGAACTTCCACTTGTACCATCTGTTCCTGAACTTCCTGATGTACCATTTGTTCCTGAACTTCCACTTGTACCATCTGTTCCTGAACTACCTGAACTACCTGATGTACCATTTGTTCCTGATGTGCCATTTGTTCCTGATGTTCCTGAACTTCCTGATGTCCCGTCTATTCCTGATGTCCCGTCTATTCCTGATGTCCCTGAACTTCCTGATGACCCATCTACTCCTGATGACCCATCTACTCCTGATGTACCAAATGCTGTTCCATCTACACCTGATGACCCTGAACTTCCTGATGTTCCGTCTGTTCCTGAACTACCTGATGTTCCATCTGTTCCATCTGTTCCTGAACTACCTGATGTTCCGTCTATTCCTGATGTCCCTGAACTTCCTGATGTCCCGTCTATTCCTGATGTCCCTGAACTTCCTGATGACCCATCTACTCCTGATGTACCAAATGCTGTTCCATCTACACCTGATGACCCTGAACTTCCTGATGTTCCGTCTGTTCCATCTGTTCCATCTGTTCCTGAACTACCTGATGTTCCATCTGTTCCTGAACTACCTGATGTTCCGTCTGTTCCTGAACTACCTGATGTTCCGTCTGTTCCTGAACTACCTGATGTTCCGTCTGTTCCTGAACTACCTGATGTCCCATCTACTCCTGATGTCCCATCTACTCCTGATGTCCCATCTACTCCTGATGTCCCTGAACTTCCTGATGTCCCTGAACTTCCTGATGTTCCATCTACTCCTGATATTCCTGAACTTCCTGATGTTCCATCTACTCCTGAACTTCCTGATGTTCCTGATGTTCCGTCTGTTCCTGAACTTCCTGATGTTCCTGAACTTCCTGATGTTCCATCTACTCCTGATGTCCCATCTACTCCTGATGTTCCTGAACTACCTGATGTTCCGTCTGTTCCTGAACTTCCTGATGTTCCATCTGTTCCTGAACTTCCTGATGTACCTGATCCTCTTGTAATTTCAATAAAATCATCATCATCTAATCCATTAAGAAATTCATATTTTTTATATGTAAACCCAGTAATATTAACAAAATCATTAATATCATATCGACCATTTTGCGAAATTATTGTTATTTCTGCTCCTATTTTACGAATATACTTAGGGTTTCTTTGTAAATATTCAGATATAGTCTCTACTACAACAGTTGCACCAGATAAGATATAATTGGATAATGCACCATCTAAATACAACGGTGATACTATTGAAATTTGATTTGGGGTTGTTGCCATTAATATATTTTAATTTTATAATTTACTTGTGCTATTCCACTATAAAAAACATTACTTGATCTATATATATTATTATTATTACCATAAAATAATTCATTTGATACAATATTAAAATCAGATGTAATATCAATTCCAAAATTTTCAATATATAATGTTTTATTTTCTGGTATTGTTACATATAAATAATTAAACCCAGCTACAATTGGAGTATCAAAATTTTGTTCAATATTATCAATTAGATTTAAAATTTCAAATTCACCTTCAATTGGTATATCAACAGATACATTAAATCCACCAAAATATATTAAAATTGTTGTCGTTGTCGTTGTCGTTGGTATAATTGTCGTTGTTGTCGTTGTTGTCGTTGTTGGTGTAATTGTCGTTGTTGTCGTTGTTGGTGTAATTGTCGTTGTTGTCGTTGTTATTGGTGTAATTGTCGTTGTTGTCGTTGTTGTTATACTATCCACAACATTAATATTTAATATCATATTAATAATTGAATTATTAGCTGTGTTTGTATCTAATAATTTTATATCATACCACCCAAGTTCTGTAATACTATCAATTGGAATAACGCTACCCTTAGTATACATAGTTAATGTAATATCATCTAAACAAATATCCAAATCAAAACAATCTGTGATAGTATCCACAAATAAATTTTTTAATGTAGATGATGTCCAACCTGTTATACCATCACGCTCAAAAAGCAACATTATACCACTTTCACTATAAGGAGTATAAGGTATAATATCACCCCCACCGTCCCATGTTTCACCAGTATTATAAGTTATTGTTGGGGATGTTAAATTAACACCTGTTTGTCCTGTTGAACAAATTAATGGAAAACCTTGATAATACACATTATCTTCAGTTAAATATCTACAAGTAGAAGTATTATATGAATTATAAGCAAATGCCATCCTTGCAAACGCTTGATGGAAATCAAATTCAGTTAGAAATTTTAAAGTATAATAATAATTAATAGTTGAAACAGTTATACTATTACTATTTTTTTCTAAATATAATATTTCATCATATGGTATATAATGTTGAATTAAAGTTATACCAGTACTTACGAATTTGTGTTCATTTATTATAAATTCAGTTGATCCTGAATCTGTACTAACGACTGTTACTGTAGTTGTAGTTGTAGTTGTACCTGATGTGCTTCCTGATGTGCTTCCTGATGTACTACCTGTAACATAAATTGGATCTATATAATTCCCATCAACATCAACATCAATAAAATATAAATCATTTCTATATTCTATTGGATCTATTATATCAGTTTTTAAAATACCATAATAAAAATCATTATATTCAAAATAAAATCTTATTCTTTCTATTCCTGATAAATCTGTAAAATGTATAAAATTACTTTCTTCTGAGTCATATACCCATTCATCATTTTTTATATGATCCCATAAACCCATATGTTCATTAAGTGATGAATATGTATAATAACAATAATATTCTGAAGTATCACCTGTTATATTTTGAATAAAATTATAATATTCAACATCTGTCATAGTACCACCATTTTCTAAATATTCATAAAAATTACCTTGAATACTTTTAGTTATAATCATTTGTTCTTTTAATACTGTAGTACTTGATGTTGTCGTTGTTGATATTGATGTTGTGCTTGATGTTGTCGTTGTTGGTATTAAGGTTGTACTTGATGTTGTCGTTGTTGATATACATGAAACTTGATCTGTGATAATATCATCATAATATAAATTTGTTATCGTTATTGCACTATTAATAGGTATTATATTATCTAGTTTATCTACACTTGCACATAATACATGTAGCACAACATCATAACCTAAATCATTAGTCAAATATATTTTCTCTATTCTATCAGTATTAGAACCATTAAGAACTAATAATCTTCCAATTGGATATGTTTTACCTGAATCAGACTCATAATGATATGTTATATTATATGTATTAGGATCATGTTTATAATAAGGATCATAATTATCTTTTAAAGGATAATCATAATTTTCATTATACATAACTTTTATTAACAAAAATGTAATACTACTCAATTCACCATAATTTAATAAATAATCTTGTGAATTAGCAGGTAATACAATTCTTGAACTATAATGACTATCATAAGGAATACCCAAATTATTTAAACTTATAAAACTTGATGTGTTAGGACCATCAGAAGTTGTAAATTCATTTTTTATGTTTTTTATATATCTTTTTGTAGGACGTAAAACATCATTATTTACTATTCTTGTCATTTATATTATTTAATTTAAAAGTAGGCTGAAAGCGTTTGAAACAAGACCGCAAAGGCTATATCCACTGCAACCAATACCAAAAGGCAACGATTGATTCGCTTCCAACCATATATTTTTTTAGTCAAATCTTCCAGATTTAAACATATCTATACTAATTTCATTCCATGCATATTTTATATAACATTCCCCATTTTGATTATCATATCTCAAATAAACAATATCACTTAAATCCCCTATTATTTTTGGATTACTTGAACTTGTATCTGGATTATCAATCACAATCGCAAATCTAAAAGGTAAACTTTTACTATTTCTTCTACCTGTAACTTTAATTCTTGTTATTTTACTAAAATCTGTACTATCACTTAATTTTTCTAATCCATTACCCAAATCACCAAATATATATTCATAAGGATCTAAAGGTATTACAGTTTTATATGATGTACCAGTTGGTACTGAATCAAATTCAGTATGTCTACCATTAGTTTCAATTTCTTGTATTGGACTATTTATACTACCAGAATAATATGAACTATTAGGATATTTTGAACCATTTAAATGTGGTTCATGTGTCCATTTTTTATGCCTTATTTTTGAATCATCTATGTCTTTTTCTCTAATATAATTTTTTCTTCTAAATACCCATACCTCTGGATTATATTCTAAAAACTTTGTATTATTAGACTCCCAATAACACCTTATTGTATCTGTATATGATCCTGTTATAGCACTATTAGTATAATAACCTGTATCTAATTTTAATGTTGGAATATCAACAATTTCTACACTAGATGAAGTATGAGTATGCCCTGTAAGATTATATTCAGCATCAGTTGTTGCATGTAAAACATCTAATATAACATCATATCCTAAAGGATTATTTAAATATATTTGTGGTATTGTATCATCTTCTGATCCAGTTAATATCATTAACCTATTTATTGGTCTTAATGTTGTATCATTTTCAAAATAATAATTTATATTGTATGTTTCTTGTTCATATTTATAATATGGATCATTTTCACTGTCATATGTCACTTTAATCATCAAAAACGTAACAGCTTTACCTATAAAACCATATATTAACGGTTGATCAGTTTCTCCTGCCTTTAATACAACTCTTGATCTATATTGTGACTCATATGGAATTTCTAAATCCTCTAAACTTAATTTATCTAAAACGTTAGGACCTTCAACTGCAATGAAAGAACAATTCCAATTCTTTATTGTTTTTTCTGTTGGATTAAGAAGATCATTTGGTACTATCTTTGTCATAAAAAAAGATTTTCTTTTATATATAAAAAATTACAACCTATTTTTTTATATATAAAAGAAAAATACAAAAAATATCACATGGAATATGTTTTCACTAAGAAGTATGATGGTACATTTACAATGAGTTGGATTGGGTTTCCTGTTTCAACTGACGAAATTTCAACAATAGAAAGAGACATTTTTAATTTCTCAATCCCACCAATAAAAGGTATAAAAGAAATAACTGGAATTAGTGATGTTGTTAGAGGTGAAAGTGATACTCATTATTTTAAAAAATATTTTTCATATAGTAACACAAGAAGTGGTGTTAGTTATAGTGAAAATGAAACAATAACAGGTATAACACAAGAATATTGTCCTACTAATAATTTATATTTAAATTTATCTTATTATAGAATTGATGAAGATGTAACTACAATTCCAACATTAACAATAAACACTATTGTAATTTCTGGTATTTATGACATAGAAGAAACAGATGAAATTATTGAAGTTCCAAATGAAGGTTATATTTTAGAGCCAAAAGATATTTATAAAATATTTGATTTAACTGGTTTTGATATTTATGGTGTTAATACAGATAATATAGATATACATTACAGATTTACTCAAGATAGTGGTAGAAAATATACAACTTGGGAACCTTTGACAACCGAAAACATATCAACCATAAAATTAAATCCAGTAAGATTTGCTCAAGTTCAATATAGTATTAAAAAAATTGATAATAATATAACCTCAAAAATTTATGATATTATATTACTAGGAAATTTCCAAAATATAAATAATTATTATCTTAAAACTAACAGATATGGTGTAAGAGAAGATTGTTCAAGTGCTTACACACAAATTAGTGGAAACACTAGTGCGTTAAATGCAAATGGTGAAAATTCTATTTGTTTAAGTGGTGTAACCGATTATAAAGGCGATGGACAAACTTATAATTATAATAGAGACTGGTTCACCAAAGGGTTAAGTTGTTACTTAGATGGTGATGTTATTGGTAAACTAGAAACAGAAAATAATACTGATGAAAATAGTGAGGGGGCATTTGATCCATATAATTCAACTAAAATATCAAAATGGTATAATTTCTTAGCAAACAGCACCAATAAAGTATTAGGATGGGAAGTTGATTACCATTTAACAGATCCAGATGGTAATGGAATTGATAGATACTTACACGAATATCAATTATTCAATATTGTTGATGTTCAAAAAATAAAAGTTATAGTACCAGAAAACACATTCCCTGATAATCAAGTTCAAATAAATGAATTTATGCTTGATATGATGGACACATTTCAAATAATAATACTTAAAGATGAATTCCATAAAGCATTCGGAATTGATAAAAGACCATCTCAAAAAGATATATTATATTTATGCGTAGCAAATAGATTTTATAGAGTTAAACACGCACAAGTAAAAAGGGATGTTATGTACTCAGGAGTTTATTATAATGTTGTACTTGAAAAATATGAAAAACTTGCAAACGAGCAAAACTTATCAACAGCATCTAAAAATTTAATTGATCCTCTAACTGAAAATACTGATCTTGATTCATTATTTGGGTTTGAAAACAAACAAGAAGAAAAGAAAATTGTTAGTGAACAATTAAAACCAACAACACATGAAACATATAGATTAAATTTACATAATGATTTAGTAATTATTAAAAGAGATATATTTAATGGGTTAAAAGGCACAAAAGTTGCAAATAATTATTATAATTTATCAACTATACCTTCAGGTACAACCGCAGTTACATACACTAGAAAAGATCCAAAATTATCAATTAGTGATAATAGAGCTTTTAATTTATGGTTTAATTTTAATAATAAATATGACCCAAATAAAATAATCGATGATAAAGTTTTTGATTCATATAATATAAAAAGTAATTATGATTATGAATTTTTAGATAATCACGATATAGCAATATTAGAAGGGTACAGAATTTCATATATAAATAAAAAAATAGTATTAACATTAAATGATAAAAACTATTTTTTAGATGCTCCAAATCTAGGAACTAATATATGGTATGGATTATCTATAAGTATTGATAATAGACAAAAAGTAATAAAAATGGACTTGTTTAAAAGAAATTATAAGTATAATATTACAATGTTTAATAATAATTACCAAAGTGTTAAAGTCGATTCCGAAAACACAACTCAAATAAGTCAATATATATCACAAGGTTATAAACCAGTTAAAAACACAGAAATAAATCAAATTTTAACTAACACAAATTTAAAAAATGTTGCATCCATTGAATACTCTGGAGTATCATTAGTTAACTTTGATATTGATAAATATATAGATATAACAGCTTCAGACATGAAATTAACTAATATTAGAATATTTAATGATATAATACCAGATAAATCAATATCTAATATATTATTACAAAGAGTAATAAAAGAAGCTAATTACTTAATATTAGCTGATAATGCCACAAAGGAATTATATACAGACAATATTAAAAATACAAGATGGGTATAATATTTAAAAATACTTAAACAATGTTTAAGTATTTTTTTGTTATCCTACCATTTTCTTAATATCTTTTGATTGATAATATTTCACGGTTTTATCCTTAATCTTAAATTCATGAATTTCAATATTTTTAACAATTTCTTGTAATTTATTTATATGTAATACTAAATCATCAATAGATGCTTGATATGTTGAATTAGGCTCCCAATAATATGGAAATCTTTTCTTAAAATTTTCCAATTCATTTTCAACAACTTTAACAGATAAATAAACATTTTTATCAAATATTGTTGATTTTATATTAATCATATCTTTCATATGTACAGTAAACCTATGAACCAAATTATCAGTTTCAATTATTTTTAATAAACCTATAGCATATGAATCGTTTTCTGATAAAACAATTGGTTTATTTTCTTTAACTATTAGTTGAATTTCTTGTTCTGATTTACTTTTTAATACAAATCTTTATAATCTGACCATAAGCATCGCTTAATTAAATCTTCTGGATGAACTGTTATTATCATAAATTTATGGTTTCTTTTTTAATTTTTATAAAATAAATACAATAAAGTTTATTTTTATTTATTTTTTATATATATATATAAATAAATCCTAAATATGAAAAATAAAATACTTATAGTTGATGATGATATAAATAGTACAATTATTCAACAATCAATTGCACAAAAATTGGGATATTATACTCAAATTGCGATTAATGGTATAGATGCAATAAAAAACATTAAAGAAGATAAACCTGATTTAATCCTATTAGACATATTTATGCCCCAAATGGATGGATATGAAACAATAAAATATATCCAAAATAAATTTGACATTCCTATACTTGTCGTTACAGCAGGTGGTAAACAAACAATTAAAAAAATAAAAAATATGGGAATTATCTTTTATGTTCTAAAACCAATCGAACCTAACAAATTTCAAAAAGAAATTGATAAATGTTTTAAATTTTATAACAATAAAAAGATAGATTAATTTTTAATTTTTATAAATTATTCGTATATTTGTATTATGAAAAACATCAAAAATAAAATATATGGTATTTTTAACAATAATAATAATCCAATAAACAAAAATGTTAAATATTGGAAAATTCCAACCACTGAACCACAATTAGAAATTGTTCTAAATAAACTTAAAGACGATTTTGGGTGTGATATAACAAAAAAAGACTTATATTTTAGGTCATTTAATACACCAAAACCAAAATTTAATAAAAAACTTTATATAGTAAAATCTATTACCCCAATAAATATAACTATTTGGAGCTTCTTAACAAACAATAGAATTGCCAAGAAATATAAATTCATGGGAGAATTAACAGTATCACTAGATGATATTGAAAAATTCATTATAAATAAAGACATAACTAAATACAATTTATAATTATATAAAATAATATATAATATCATGAAAGTTAATAAATTCAACCAACACAAAAACACACTCATTCAACCCTCAGACGAAGAAATTGAAAACGCAGAAAAATTTTTAGAAGAAGGTTCAGATCCAGATTGGGATCAAAGTAAATTCGGATTTTTCTATATTGATGTTTCTGGAAAATATAGTGTATATTATACTTTGTGGAGATTTAAACCAACAACACATTCTAATTATCAATTTATCACAAATCTTAGTATAGATTTTCAAAAAGCAATTGAAAAAGCAAAAAAAGCTGCTGGTAGAGTCCCTGTTATTATTGATAAATATGGAACTAAAAGCGGTATGTTTCAAGCAGCTAAAGCTGAATTACTATCATTTGGTAAATATCGTGGTAAAACACTAGGTGATATATTTGTTGAAGATCCTCAATATATTATGTGGTTATATAAATCATATGATGGTAGAAACCAAGAAAGATTTGAAAGATTAAAATATTATAAAGATTTATATTTTGAAACTATAACTAAGAAAAATAAAGTAGAAAGTAAAAGTAAATTTGTTGGTAAAGAAGGTGAAAAAATAACTATTAGTGCTGATATATATGATGTTGTAGGAGAAAACAATGACTATAGTGGAAATTTTCAATATAGATGTAAACTAGTTGATGAGAAAGGTAATAAGTACATGACTTATAGTATTGGACAACCAGTTAAAAAAGGTGATTCTGTAAAAATGACTGCTAAAGTAAAAAAACACCAAGAAAAACTTGGTGTTAAATTCACTATATTATATTACTGTAAAGTGCTTAATGTTTTTAATTTGGAAGATGATATGGGAAAATATAATTTATAATTAAATAAAATGGAATCAAATAATAAATTCTTAAATCTTATTGATGCACAAGAAAAATTACTCATTAAAGTAAAAGAATACTTAAATGAGTATGAACAAGATATAACACCTTTAGACATAATAAAAGTTAACCGTATTCAGTATAATAAATATGATAAATATGTTAAAATTTGGTTCAGAGATCACAGAACTCATCTTGAATTTGATATCAAATTAAATACAGAAAGAACAAAAATACTTATGTTATTTATAAACCAACCAGAACTATTTGAAAATTCTAAAAAATATAATTTATAATTTAAATTTTTTAGAATTTTTTTAAACCCTCTCCCGATAGATTATCGCAATTAGAACCATCACTATTTTATATATAAAAGTAAAAAAGATATATGATATTAGATAAATCAGTTAAAATAACAATAGGTTCAAAAAATTTATCACACTTCAGAAATTTAAATTATAAATGTAATGTAAAAGATATAATAGATATTAAACCTGAGCATTTAATGAATAATTCTAAAATATTAATAAACGCTAAATGTGATGTATGTGGAAATAAAACAGTATTAGAATATAGATCTTATATAAAAAACACATCAAAATATCCTATATATTGTTGTAACACATCTTGTGCAAAAACAAAGGAAAACCAAACAAAAAAAGAAAAATATGGTGACAATTATGAAAATATAAGAGTTGCTAATATGAAAAAAACAAATAAAGAAAGATATGGAAACGAAAACCCATCACAAATATTTAGAAATGAAAAAAAACATTCAGTATTTATAAATCAACTAAAAGAAATTTATAAAAAAGAAAAATTTGATTACTCTAAAGTTAATTATATTAATAATTATACACCAGTTGAAATAATATGCGAAAAACATGGTACATTTAAAAGTAGACCTAATGAATTATTAATAGGTCAAGGGTGTATAAAATGTAATAAAGAAAAATTAAATGAGAAAAAATTAGAAAAATATTTAAAAAAATGTAATAAAATTCATAATAATAAATATGATTACTCAAAAGTTATTTTCAAAAATAAATCAAGTAAAGTAACAATCATATGTCCTATTCATGGTGAGTTCGAACAAGTATTTAATTATCATTATTATGGTTGCGGTTGCCAAAAATGCGCAAAAATTTCAATGAGAATTAAAAGAATAGAGTCGATAAATAACAATTTCAAAAATGGACATCAAATCACACCAAATTTTAATAAAACTGCATGTAAAATATTTGATGAAATTAGTAAAAAAGAAAACATAAATATTCAACATGCAATGAATGGTGGTGAGTATTGTATTAAAGAATTAGGATATTGGATAGATGGTTACGATGTTGATAATAATGTAGTATATGAATTTGACGAACCTAAACATTTTTCAAATGATATATTAAAAGAAAAAGATATTATTAGACAAAAAGAAATAGAGAAAATTTTAAAATGTAAATTTATACGAATTAAAGATTAAATTATAATTTAATCTTTAATTCATCATATGCATATTGTTGCTTTTTATAAATATCTTTTACTCTTGATTCATATTGTTTCCACAGTATAGTTTTATATTGAGGATCAAATATATCAACAATATCAAAAACCATTAATTTATTTTTATCTGAATGTAAACGAAGACCTCGTCCAATTGATTGTCTTATAACTTGGTCACTTTTAAATCCCTGTGCAAATATAATATTTGTTATCGCTTTAATATTAACTCCTGTACTTGTTGTACCAAAAGATGCAACTAATATTTTAGGATTACCTGAAGTATCTTCCATTTTCTTTTTTATATAATTCCTTTTCTCCATTGGAGTTGAACCATCAATATAAAATACATCTTTATTTTGACAATTATCTTTTAAAAAATTAAACAAATTTGTCCCATATTCTATTGTATGAAATAAAATTAATGAATTTTGTTTAAACTTATCTGTCAAATTCTTAATAAATAATTTTCGTTTTTCTGAATTAGCAACATATTCTCTTTCTAATTGCCATGCTTTTTGCCCATCCCCTCTTTTTCTTATATTATAAACTCCTTGGGCAAATTTAGGATTACTATGATGGAGTAATATTGCTTTAATTTTAACAGAAGATATTAACCCTTTATCCATTAATTTTTTTGCACTAATATTAATTAGTTTTGGACCTAATAAAGATTGAATAGTTAATATTTCAACTGATGCATCATTTGGATAAGTTCCACTCATACCAAATCTAACTTTAGCGTGACCAAATGTTCTTGTTAGAATAGAAATTAAAGTATTTGCTTTTGCTGTATGTGCTTCATCAGCAGCAACAATATCGAACTGTTTAAACCATTCTTTTGGCCATTTTTCAAGACTTTGATATGTTCCTATATAAATATTTGGTTCTTTTTCAGTACTTCTATATTTTCTTGGTTTATCACTCATTACTTCATCAATTCTAATATCTAAAGGTGTCTTATTATCAGTTTCATTAAACCCATAATTATAGTCACCCAAATCATTATAAAATTGAGTAACCAAACTAATATTAGGAACAATTAATAAACATTTAGCATCTGGGTTAACCTTAGTTAAATAATAGAATATTAATGTACCAAATACCAATGATTTGCCTCCAGCAGTTGCAATCTCCACAATACCATATTGGTACTTCAATAATTGAAATATAGCATCTATTTGATGGTCATATGGCATAAAATCTTTACCATCAGGTGTTTTATGATCTTTATAAAAATCTTCAACAAAACTTTTTATATCATCCTTGGTTATATCTTTATTAATAGGAAAATCATCTTTGTTTTCAATGATAAATTTATAACCATATTCTTTACAACATTTATACACTTCTTGCCATAACCCAAAATCAATAAACCCGTTTTTGAAATAGTCAATTTTTCCGTCCCAAACACCAAGTTTGAAACGTTTCATAAATCTATGATTATGAACAAATCTAGTTAAGTATAATTTTAGTTGGTTATATTCACCTTGTGTTGATTCTAACAATATTAATTTTGATTTATCTGGACTAATTTTAAATTTCATTAATATTATCTAATTTTATTTTTCTCATATATCTTACAATATGATTATCTATCAAATTCTCAACAATAGAGTCGGAAAATGGACTATTTCTAATATCTTGTACTAAATTTGTATTTAATTTATAAGATTTTTGAAAACCATTAAAATGACTAAATAATAGTCTAGGTGCAAATGTATCTTCAGATATCATCATAACTGATTTTATACCATATTTTGTTAAATATTCTTCAGTATATTTCATAGTTTTTCTTTTTTTATTTTTATATTTTTCGGATTTATATTATCATATGTAAAGTAACCTAATCTATAATTTGGGTCTGTATGTAATATTAGTTTATCAATATTTGTATTAATTTCTAATAAAATATAATCTTTTTTAGTATCGTCAGTAAACCTTAATTTTTTCAGTAATACATCATAATTATCAACATCATCAAATAAATATATTCTTTCTGGGTGATTTGATAATCTCTTTTTAGATTTAGGGTATATTCCTTTTTCTAAAATATTTTTTTTATTATTCTGATAAGATAAATGATATAATTTATCTGGACAAATTATTGTATTCTTATATAACCCATCATCATATTTACTTTCATATTTAATTATAACACTTTTTGTATTACTTGGTAATGTATTTATTTCTTTAAATCCATTTTTCATATTATTATTTAATATTACCCAATAATATGAAGGAAAATAACCCAATGAATAACAATCATGATTTATTACATTTACTAAATCAATATTATTAGTTACAAGTGTTAAATCAAATTGATATTTATCTGTGATATCAATTAAATATTTAACATTTATTTTAAATAAATAATCTGTTATAATATGTGAATATTTAATTATATCATGAGTTGTTATTAAACCTTCTTTCAATTGGTGTACAAATTTTTCATATTTCATTAATTAATATTATTTATAACCACCTAAAATATTAGATAGTTCAATTTTATTTTTTATGGCATAACTAATATTATCTAAATGTTTTGATGTTTCTCTTAAATTATTCACATGCTCATCTAGTTCATCAACTAACAATTGTTGTTCAGATAAATCAGCTTCAATTAATCTAAGTTTCTCAGTACCATTTGTTTTAACTTGATATGATGTTGAATAGAATTCAAATTTTTGTTTATGTAAGACTTTCATTTTTTGCATAAGTTTATGTATTTTAACTGCATAAATATTTATTTCATCTGTGACATGTTGTCTATAACTAATTGCGTCTGCTTGCACTTCAACTGCATACTTAACATCACTCTTTAACGTTAGTGTTAATTTATCGACAATAACTGTCCATTTTACAGTTGAATCAGCCATTTTTTTTGATAATTCTTTACGTTTAATATCTACTACATTTGACATAATTATTCCATTGTTTTTTTAATATATTATGATATATACATATTGTTTAAATTTTTGTGAATATTAAATCAAAATAATAATTGAAACTATATTTTGTAGATGGTTTGGATTGGTTATATAGTATATTTATAGAATCAAATTTATATGGATCATAATTAGATACAGTCATATTACTCAAATTTTCTTTTTTATATACACTCACATCAAACATAGGATTATATTGTAATAAAATATTATCATATACTGTTTGTTTATTTATATCATAATATTCAACATAAAAATCAATTCTATCTAATCTATATCTACTAAAAATATTATAAGTTATATATTCATATATTGCATTATTTATATGATTTGCATATAATTCATCAGGTTTTATTATCTTAAATACTCTTTCTTGTTTTAATTTAAAAAATAAATAATCCTTTAATATTGTTGAACCATTAACATTAATTTGCCATCTTGTGTTATTATCATAATTTGTACTTGTTTGATTGAATAGTGCAATTTTTTGATTGTTTAATTTCAAATCTGTTAGATTTTCAAAAAATTCAAATTCAAATTCTAAATTTTGTTCAAAATATTGATATCCAAAGTTAAGATTATTTATAACCTGACTAAAATTAATTGTATCATCATTTACATTTATAATATTTTCAGAATATATAATTTTACCCCCGAAAAATGTTCTCAATTCTTCTTGATTCATTGTCCCTGGAACAGCAGTTCTACTAAATTTTCTTAACATTAAATTACTTTTCATAAAATTAAATTATATTTTAAATTTCCAGAATCATAAATTCTATAAAATTTTCTATCTATCATTATTTGATGCTCTGTTTTAGTTGAATCAAACCCTTCTTTCACTAACATATCTTTACGATAGTTAAATCTATGTTTTCTAATCCCACAAATAATATAATAATAATTAGGTTGGGTTTTTCCTTGTGATTCAAACCCTAATGTATTATATAACTTACCGTTTGAATGGCTTCTATCAGCATAAGTGGTTATTTCTTTTGGTTGATAATTATTAATAAAATAATTGAATAATTTACTGGCACCACCAATCACATTAGTATTTAATTTATTACAAAATCTAAGCAATTCATATTCATTATCATTGGTTGATTTTTTGCCCATAGCAATCCTTCTTTTACCGAATGTCATTAAACTAACTAACTCATCATCAAAAAATAAACCCAATTTGACTTTACTACCAACAAAACCTTGTAAATGATTTTTATCTAAAAAATATCGAATTAGTTTATTGTCTGATATTTCTTTAATGGTGGTTTTTCTTGCACCTATTTTAATTTTGGTTAATCCTAATTTATTTAAAATCACTGATTTAACTATTTCTTGTTTATAAATCCAATCATCTTCCCAAATATGTATTAATTGGATTCCTTGTTTTTCGCATTCTTCTGTTTTAGTTAAATGATATTTTTTATCAACATTATTTTCATTATGCCAATAAACACCATTAAACTCAAATGCTAATTTTAATCTTGGTAAATAAATATCTAACTCTAATGGATTTATTATATTTCTTGAATTTGTTATTATTTTTCCTTTATAATTATCATAAATTATTTTTAATAATTGTAATTCATAACCTGAAGATAAATATGAACCTATAGGATTACATACTGTACATAAAATTGTATTTTTTTGTTTTCTATTATAAAAATTATTAGATGTTATATTATAATTATGTTCTTTATTACAATCACAACAAAAAGTATAAATATCATCATTCACTGAAATTATATTATATTTTTTATATAAAAATATTGTTTTATTTATTTTACTTTCTTTTATTTTTTTCTTTATATCAATATTAGAAAATGGGTTATCAAAACCATATTTATCATTATTAATTTTTATAATTTTTTCTTTTATTATTTTTGATCCCATTAAAATACCCCCATATTTATTATTCATTGTTTTTTTAAATTTTAATTTAATTTCATCACTATTCATAGGATTAAAAACACTATAATTTTTAAATGTTGTTTCACGTTTTTTTATTTTTATTTCTTTATTTTTAGACACATTTTCATAACCATATTTTTCTAAGCAAGTTTTTTTAGATTTTTCTCTATTTGTAAAATTTTCATCACCATATTTTTCTAAGCAAGTTTTTTTATTTTTAATATTAAAACATTTTTTACATGTATAAATGTTATATTTAGATATATTCTTAGTATATTTATAATAAGGTAAAATTTTATCGTTAAAACACACATCACATTTTACATTAATTTTCACTGCACTATTTGTGGGTAATTGACAAGGTTTTATTTCAATAATACCACCAACAATAGCATTAAAAAAAAATTCTTTATAATGATTTAAAGTTCTACTACTTATTTTTATTTTTATTTTTTTATCTAAAATCATTTAATCAGTTATTTTTGGTTCAATAGGATCAACAATATATTCAACTTTGGTTAAATTTGAAAATGCTATTTTATTAATATTTTGGTCTAAATTTGTCATTACATAAAAATTTCTATCCCAAGATGAATTAAATATAAATCTTGAACTATATTGGTATCCGTATTCATCAACCATTGGGTATATTGATTTATCTTTTTCAGTATTTTTTAATTTAAGTGGTGATGTAGTTGGGCTAACTTTAGAAAACATCAATTCTTTGATTAATCCAAAATTTTCAATTGATGTATCAAATTTATAATTTGAATCCCAACTATAAACAACTGAATCTGATTCATATAAATAATAACTATTAAATACTGGAATATTTGAAAATATTGGTTCATAATTACCATTATATCTATAAATATAATTTGGTGTTGATACCGAATTAGATGTATGTATAGTATTATAATTACTTTCTTCAATATTTAAATTAATACTTCTAGCTAATGGCTCAATTATATTATATTTTTGTTTTTGATCATGATCATAATAAACTTTATATTTATCATAAATATTAACAGATGGTCCCTTTATTGATTCTTTATTATAAGAATGTTTTTTTGTATTTATTAATTCTGGATCACTTATATTAAGAACAAATGGTGGTTCAACACTATCCCAACCATCAATATCTTTCATTGTATTTCCAGAATTATATGTGTTTATTGTTCCAGTTGATCCTGATTGTCCATTAGTATTTATGTAATAATATGTAATACCAGAATCAAATTCTGATAACGTATTCATATCATCAAATGTATCAATAATATTAGATGCAGTTATTAATGATGGATCATATTCTTTTGAAACACTTGCAGGATAAACTAAACTTTCACCATTCAATTTTTTAGAATTATATAATCCATATTTTTCACTAAAATATGGTACATTATTTAAATTTATTAAACTTTCTTGAATAGGTATTTTAATATTTATTATTATTAAAATATTTTTATATTTCGCATTTAAGAAAACGTGTAATCCATTTACACTCTTATCAATAATATTATTATTTATTAACCCATTTTCAGATGTTGTTGTATATTGTGTATTATTATAATATTCATATACATCATTCAATATAATTGAAAATTTATAATTATTATAATTTTTACTATAATCAGTAATTATATTTAATATTTTACCATTATTATCTCGTATAATATCTTTTACATTTATTGCACTTATATTTAACCCTTTAAATATAGTTGATGCGGGTGAATATATATCACCTAGATTAAAAATAGAGTATTTTATATTTGATTTAATATATTGTTCACCATTAACTTCAAAATAGTTTTTATTATTAAAAAAGTAACTAAAATAATCAACATCAGATTCTAAATATAATTGTAAATTAAACTTTTTACTAAAATCTTCCATTAGATCAACTTCAATATTCGTAGTTTGATTTAAATAACGAACTATATTAGATGTGCTACCTGAAATAAAATTACCTATTCTATAAAAATAATCTAAATTTTTTTCTATTTCAGAAGGTATATTACTTATAACATTACATGTACTATTAAACACATCACCTATATCAATAGAATTATTTAATTTATATGGGTAATCACAATTTGAATTAGAACAAGTTGCACCCCATTTAACAACAAACTGATTTTTTCTCCATAATTCAGTTAAATTATTAAATGTTATTTCATATAATTCATCATCTGAAACATATTCTGATGAAGTATTCATTATTCTATACTGTCCATCTTCACCTCTTGCATGTACCATAAAGTTTTTGTTTATAATAGATGCATCATTATAATCAGTAGCATATAATTTATGTTCTGTCGTTGCATAATATGTATCTTTTTCATAATCAAAATCAGCAAATCCTGTATCAACTCTATCAAAATCAAAATCCTTTATATCTGTAAATTTTAATCTATACACTGGATATGATAATGGTTTTTGTCCATACTTATAAATAGATTTAACAGCACCATACCCACTATCTTTACCACCTTTCCAATATTCTAATTTATCAGGATATGAATTTATAGCATAATCACTTTGAATATAATATTTTCCTTCTCTATTTTTTAATACATGATAAATACCATCTATTTCAATAATATAAAGATCACCAAACATAACTTCTTTTTCATCATCTTTATAATACTCATCAATACTAAAATCAGATGTATATCCTGATATATAATTAGTATATCCTGATGGGTTATCATAAGTTTTACATCTATAATTAAGACCACTTTCATAATTTATTGTACAAGTTCTATCATTAACTTCACTAAAAGTTAAACCACTCATATTAAAATCGCTAATTATTTGATATATATAACTCCCATCTTTATTTATTCTTACTACTTTATAAAAATCATTATCATATTGAATCCAATAATTTTTATCTATTTCAAAATCCTCAACAAACGGTGATACATTGATCGCATTACCATCTGAATCAACAAATATATTATTTCTTAATGAATACTCACTCTTTAATTCTGGGGTAATGTATGATGTTAAATTAGTAACAAAGTCTAATTTATCAATATAAAAACCATAATATCTATTCAATGAATAATGTCTAATTTTATTTGGTGTAGATGGTATATCATTGTATAAAAATTTTAAATTTAAAATATGTGGATATACTAAATTATTATTTTTAAATGAATCTAATATCTCTTTTTCTAATTTGAAGTGAGGTTGTTCATAATACAACACCTCTTGCATAAATTTTGATTTTGTAACATAAACACCATTAATATAATCTATACCATAAAATTTTGAATATTCATATTGTCTAAAATCCAATTCGAAAGATTTATCAGGATATCTTGTATTATTAACATAATTATTATGTAAGAAATATCCAAAATCACTTTGATATCTCATATCAAAAAAATTGACACATTTCCATTTATCTACTATTTGATTATTAAAATTATCTTTATTTAGTACACTTGATCTAAATTCATTATCTTCTTCATATGCTGTGGCATCATCAACTCGTAATACAATAAAACCTTCTGGTAACATATTTTTATTTATATATAATGGCGCAAAGTATTCAAAATCTTCTGAATACCAATTATCTTCTATTGATTTAGCACCTGACCAATAGATATCATCAAATTGTTTATTATATTTTGTAAAAACATTAGTATTATCTTTTTCATATTTAACATCAAATGCTAATTGTGAAGATAACCCATCATAAAATTTTATTAATTTATCTTCATATAAATCATTTTTACTAATTGTAAAATGTTTAAATTTATGATTAGATAACTGTCTATTTGAGTTAAATGACTCTAAATATAATTTATAATCCTCATTAACTACTAATTTAATATTGGTTGTTAATGCTGGATTTGTTCGTAATAATTGAAAACTTTTATTGTTCATTAATTATCATTTTTTTATACTGTTGAAAATACCTGAGAACTAGTTCTAAGATTATATGTTCTATTTCTAAATATTTTAAATATTATTTCAAATTCAAATGGTCTTGTTAAATTTTCTGGTTCTAAAAATATTCTTAATTTCCTAGTGACATAAGGTGATGTTGAAACATTAGACGGAAATTCTATTTTTTCAACATTATCACCTGTTAATTTAAAGAAAATTTTAATTGGTAATATAAATTTACCACTCGGATTTATCAAATTTGTACCACCTTTCTCTGTATATGTAAAATTTTGTATATTTTCAATATATGGATGAACAGAAACAGGAAAATCACTTTGATAATTAGGATCTATTGTTGGGGGGTTCATCCAATTAATATCATCAAAAATATTAACAGGTAATGCGGTATAGCTTCCTGTATCATCAGGAAATGTTTTACCAGACAATCCAATACTCCATCTCTTTGAGTATAATACTTTATCTAAACCAGATGGAAAAGTTGCACCAGAGTTATATATTTGCTCAGTACCTGATGTATCAGATATCCAAACAAATTGATTATCTCTTTGAACATTTAAATAATCTTCTGAATCAACATAAGATGCTAATGATCCCTTCGCATATGTTGGATTATAGAACCTATTATCACCATTTAATGTTGGAACATATTTTCTATATGACAACAACCCTAACTGACTACCTGATGAAATATTTTCAAATTGTAAATAGTAATCATCAGCAACATATACATTATTATAATAAGTTCGACTTGTACCACCAAACATAGTTGCATATTCTTCACAATTAATAGTAACATTTGCAGATGAACCATTATTTATTTTAACTTCAGTTGAACTTCTAAATAATTTAACAACAAGTTCTCCTTTTGCACGTGATACAATTTCTTCTAGTGCTGTAATTCTATCTTGCATAGACTTTAGTAAATCGTTCAACATAATAACATTACCATTTGAATCTTTAAATGATGTACCTAAATTAACATCTGTATGTGCAACGTATAAATCGTTAACACTATATGATTGTTGTAAATGGGTTGTTAATCCTTTTGATTCAAATTTATTTTCAATTTGTGTATAAACTTTTTCGTTTTTTGCTTCTTCTAATATTATAGAATTTTCTCCTCCAACTTGTTCTAAATTGTCTGGAAATTCTATTGTTAATATATTACTCCAATCTGATTCTATTGTAGCATTTGGCCATCCTACTTCTGAGATAGACTTAACTCTAACCTCAACTTTTTCATTCTGTTTTATCGTTATATCTAATTGATTAATATTAGGTGTATTAGCATCTGAAACATCTTCAATTTTCCATGTCCAAACATCTAACGATTTATTATATTCTCTTTTTCTAACATCACTTAAAAATTGATTCCAATTAGAAAAATAACCAGTAATAGTACTTTCTTTTGTTGATACACTAGGATTATTATATACTCTTGTTTGATCTACAATATCACCAGTTGAAGTTGAATTGGTATAAAATGTTTCAGTCATATTTAATTCAAAACCTTCTGTCGTTGGTTCTGATCCCCCTTTTGCACTGTATCTATATTGAATTTTAAATTGTACTACTTCTTGTTTAATTTCTTCACCTGTTGTATTAACAATAACTGGTTCAGGAAAACTCCAAAAACCCCTAACTCTGAATTTAGGTGCTTCTTCTGAAACTGTGCCAGAATTTTCTGATGTTATTCTATCAACAGTAGATGTATATAACTTTGTTACTGAATTTTGTTGATCTATTAATGTATTCAATTGATTTTGACTTGATTGTTTCTCAGATGAAGATTTGAATTTTTTTATACTAAGCTCTTTTGTTTTTTCGGTTATTGCATCACCCAATTGTTCTAATTGAGATTTTAACGATGTTTTTTGTGAATGTAACTCTTTTATTTTTGTTGAATTTGCACTATCAGTAAGATGTTTATTTATTTGTATGACTTTAAAATTATCACTATCTAATGATGGGGTATTAGGTATTGCGGCATATTTACTTGGTGTATTTTTAACAATCAAATCTTTTAATATTGATCCATAATCTAAAACTGATTCATTATAATACTTTGTCATAGAAATATTATCTTGTGTATCTAACACTAAATCATTTGTATAAAATGATGTACCATATGACCAAGTTGATGCTACAATATTAGCATCAGTATTAATACCTTTAACAAACACTACGTTATATTCATCATAACTAATCGAAACTTTAATTGATTTAGTTGATATTTCAGGACTATAAATTTTTAATGATTCTTTTAAAACTGGTACAGGTTCTATTCCTTCTAGTCGTTCTAAATTAACTCTATAATTACTTTTAGATGTACTGACTTCTTTAATAATCCATTTAGTTGAAGAATTTTTTTTATTAATTATAAGTTGATCACCAACAGCTAATTCTTTCGTGTTTCCTAAATAATCATAATATAACAATGAACCTAAAAAATACCACATTTTTTTATTAATATCATCAATATCTACACCTATTACGTCAAATACGCCATAATATTGTAATTGATCATAATCCATAGGAAAGACTTGTTCATCATATGGTTGATCATATCTACTTATACCATAATTTTTAGTATTATTATACCAAGCCATCAAATCCTCTAATGATATATCATTTCTATTTAAAAATCTTGTTTCAAAATCTTTCTTTGATGTTAATGCATCATTAGTATATTCTCCATTAGTATCTTTTTGAAATTCAATAATATACCTTCTTGATAATACTTTATTTACTTTATTATCAACTTTATCTGTCAAATTTATATTAATTGCTAACATTGGATTTGATAGTGAATCAAAAAATGAATTATTTATTGCAACAAACTTTGAAACATTATTTAAATTGGTTATAGGTTCTGGCTCACGATTTAGATCATCAACAAAAATTCTTCTCATTGTTGTACCATCAGATACATATGCTGTACTGTCATCTAACCCAGATAATTTCTTAATATTTCTATTAGCAATATCAATCTCATTTTTTAATTGACCAACTGTTGGCATTTGATAAGATGATACAGTACCATCACTATTTATTAGGCTAACATCAATAACAGAATTTCTACTAGTAACAACATCATTTAATTTAGTTATTATTTCAACTGAATTTTTATTTAAAAGTGCTAGTTGTTCTGCGAATGATACAAATGTATTTTTTTGATTTATCATTATAATAGTTTAATTTTTTATATATATAAAAAATTAATACCTCAAATATTATTTTAATAAAATAAAAATCATATAAATTTTTATTTAACTATATTATATCATTGTTGTTGTTGTTGTTGTATTTTCTTCAGTACATGGTCGTTGTTTATAATATAATGTTATTATTTGAGTTGGACTTGAATTATCCCTTAATTTTATTTGTAATGTTATAGTACTTGTCCTTGTAACAATAGAAGTTTCACTCAAACATCGTAATCCCATATCACCATTATCAAATTCCCCACTTACATTAACTGTTAATCTTTCTCCTCCAGTCAACTCAACTCCATCTTGTATTGGATATATATCACTATCATCATTTAATACAGTTAAAATATCAACCCATTCAATATTAGTATTAAGTTGATCAGGGTCAAAATATGCAGCACCGAAATCTGCTGGATCTACTAGAACGAAAGTAGAAGGATAATTTTCTGGATGACAATATCTTGCACCTAAAGCAAATGTTCTCGTTGTGTAAGCTACAGGAGGGGGTGTTTCAGTTGTTGTAGTTGTTGTTAAACCTGATATTGGAATTAAAAAAATATTATGATTATCTGTAGTTGATCCAGAATACTCAATATATTTTGTTGGAGTATTTATTACTAACCTTTTAATCATAATTTTTATTTGCTTTTTTCAACTACTAATTTATCTATATCTTTTCTTTCACCTGTTAATAACCAATAAAATTCATATTGATTATTATCATAATTTTCAATAGATACTTCAAAATAATTTTCTTCTATACATATATTATCAACACTAATAACTTTATAGTGTTTAATAGGGGTTATTTGTATAGTAACATTATCGTGATGAATTAATTTATAAATATATTCAGGTAATTCTACTTTACACTTATAACTAGTAAGTGTAAAATACCCTGTTAATTGAATACCATTAAAAGGTGTTTCAAGTGATGAATACACTAAATACTTATCTTTTTTTGTTGGATGTTGTATCTCAAAGTGTTTTTCTGTTGCATAAAATGCTCCTGTTGATGGTACAACATAAATTGTTGATGTTGCATTATAACCATATGTCGAAGCATCATCCCTAAATAATAATTGGTAATTTGAACCTATTCCTGGAATCAACCCTGTTGGTCCTATTGATCCTGTTGGCCCTGTTGGTCCTGTTGAACCTGTTCCACCATTTATACCTGATGTTCCTGAACTTCCTGATGTACCTGAACTTCCTGCTGCACCTGTTCCACCATTTATACCTGATGTTCCTGAACTTCCTGATGTTCCTGAACTTCCTGATGTACCTGAACTTCCTGATGTACCTGAACTTCCTGATGTACCTGAACTTCCTGCTGCACCTGTTCCACCATTTATACCTGATGTTCCTGAACTTCCTGATGTACCTGAACTTCCTGATGTACCTGAACTACCTGATGTCCCATCTGTTCCTGAACTTCCTGAACTTCCTGATGTGCCATCTGTTCCTGAACTTCCTGAACTTCCTGATGTGCCATCTGTTCCTGAACTACCTGATGTCCCATCTGTTCCTGAACTTCCTGAACTTCCTGATGTACCATTTGTTCCTGATGTGCCATTTGTTCCTGATGTTCC
>Ga0210003_1001008_pt1 | contig 24995 bp, 18 predicted proteins | sample LantaG_FD_182804 | JGI IMG/M metagenome (GOLD analysis project Ga0210003, IMG submission 182804) | Deep subsurface microbial communities from Baltic Sea to uncover new lineages of life (NeLLi) - Landsort_02402 metaG (SPAdes) (version 2) | ecosystem: Environmental > Aquatic > Marine > Oceanic >... | reverse complement strand
CTCACGGCCCGGCTCGTGGCCGCGGCCGTCGGCCTGCCGGTTGGCGAGCGGCCCCACGAATGCCAAGCCGGCATGGTCCTTGACGTCGCGGCCTGGCTGCGGCTCGCTGAGCCCTTGCCACCGCTGCCATCCGGCTGGCACGTCACGAGCGACTCGCTCGCCGCGGCCGTCGCCCGGGCTACCCGTCGCGGTCTCGTCCTCGCCAAGAGCGTGCCGCCATCCGGCCATCAGCTCGACCTCGAACGACTCGCAGACTCCGGCTGGGTCGACCTTCACTTCCCCGTAGCGGCAGCCGCGCTCGACACGATCGAGTGGGTCGCTCCTGCGTAGGGCAGCTGCCTACCAGTACCAGCCACCGGCCGGCCGGCCGGCAAGGGCTGTCTCGCGGCTGGGTCCAAGGTCGGCCGCGTCGCGGGTGGCGGTCGCGAACTGCCAGGGCTGAAACTGCACGCCGCCGGAAGCCGAGAGCACCCAGTTGGTCCCCTTCTTGACGCCCGTGGCCACCGTGGGAACGCTTTCCGGCACATCATAGACCGGCATCGGCAGCCGCTTGGAATCGAGCAGGAGTCCGAGGTCGAGACCGGCCCGCGTGTCGAGCTGCCGTCCACGGATGAGCGCGGCGACAACCGCCAGATCAACGCAGTTGACGAGTTCTGCAAAGACCGGCTGCTTGGCCGCCAGGGCGTCGTAGTGCGTGGTCATCGCCGCACACCAGCGCTCGGCGAAGGCATCTCGACCGGCGGCACCCCGCTGGATGCCGTTCCGGCCGGCGACGTCGTTTTCGGTAAGGCACTTCATCCGCCGGCCGTCGATCCGCCAGGCGAGTTCGTCGGGGTCGCGGGCGATCGGATCGTAGTCAACCTCGAGCCAGAACCGCGGCAGCGACGACGCGCGGCCACCCGGCGGCACGAGCGAAAGGTAGCTGGGCAGTCCCGCCACGCCCGATTCCTCGATCCCCATGCCGATCCGCTTCATCCGATAGTCGGCGGCCACGAGCACACGGGCGAAGCGGCTGTCGCCCGGCACACCTGCCACTCGGACCGTCTGCGGCCCGACCGCCTCTTCCATGCCCCGCATCACCCCCTGAGGATCACGGCCGATCGTCCGCTGCTTCGCGAGAAACGCCTGCAGCCGTGCGATGCCCTCGGGCGTCGGGTCGATCGAGCACTGGATGCCCCCCTGGCGAGCCGCGTCGATCGCCCGCAGGGACACGACGAGATCTTCCAACTGGAGCAGCGGGCGGCGGTTGGTCGCCCCGACGACCGTGCCACTGGCATCGACCGTGATCCGGTCGGCTGGGCCGGCCAGCACAATGTCCTTCCCGTCGGGGTCGACAAACAGATGGGTGATCCGCTCGATTCCGCCTAGGAAGAGGACCTCGGGAGCGGGCATCACGCCCTTGGTGAGCGACTCATCGAGGGCCGCAACGATCTTCGCGAGCGACACGCACCGCCGCTCGGCGGCGTCGCCTAGCCCCTCACCGATGGCCTTCCGCCGTTCGGCAGCGAGAGCCTCAACGGCCTGGGGTTCGAGATTCCGGACGATGCCGTCGGTGTCGATCGCGATCCCACCGACCGCCTGGGCGCCGAAGCCACCGGCGCCACCAAATTGCGCCGCCGCTCGCCCTTCCATGACCACGACCAGGCCGCAGGCTGCCAGGCATGCCAAACACACAGTCCGGGCGGGATTCATGGAGTTCCTCATTGCGATGCAACCGATTGGTTGGACGGGCGGCAGGAGCGAAGCCAAAATGCTAGTCTGGAGCGGTGTGGGCGACAAACCCGATTCCTCGGAGAATCCATCGGGGCTCGACGGGTGCACTCCTCCCCGGCATTCGTTTGGTTATCAATGACCCGCCCGGTTCCCACCTGCTACCTCCGCGTCACTGACGCCGTCTTGGGGTGCCGCGTTTTCCCGCTCGTAGTCGGAGAGCGGGTGACGCTCGGGCGGGCCCCCGGCAATCGGGTCGTTCTCCATGACGAGCGGGCCAGCCGATTCCACGCCGAGATTTTCTCCACCGAGGCGGGCTGGGTCGCCCGCGATCTCGAGAGCCGAAATGGAACGCTGCTCGGGGGTGAGCGGCTCACGGGCGACCGGCCTTTGGCAACCGGTGATGTGCTCCGGATCGGTCTCGCAGAAGTTCACTATTGCGACGGCGACCCGGCTTCCGAGACGACCGGCACGATAGCCTCGGTCGCCGGAACCGGCACTATGCCGGCGGCGCTCGAAGCCTGGCACGCGTCCATCACCCACCGCCGAACCCGCAGCCGCCTGCTCGACGACATCGGCAACTCCGTCGCCGCAGCACCCCGCGTGGGTCGGGCGGCCGCAGCGCTCTGCCGGCTGGCGTTCGCGCTCGGCCGCGCGACGAGCCTGCCGGAGACCGCCCGGCTGGCGCTCGCCGCAGCACTTGCCGACACGGCGGCCACACGGGGGGTTGTTCTCCTGCCCGACCGCCTCGGAGCAGATCCGCGGAACGACACCGCCGACCTCGTGCCCGTGGCGGCCACACCCGACCCGTGGCCGCGACCCTATCCCCGCGGGATCGTGGCGACCGTGCTGACCGGCGACGAAGCCCTGCTCGCGACGCCAGCAGCCGGCGAAGACGGGCCAGTAGCCACCATCTCGGCCCCCGTACGGTTACACGGCCGCGCGGTGGGTGTCATGCACGTCGAACTCGAGCGGGGCGACGCCGCCGCCACACCCGACGACCTCGAGTTCGTGCTGGCCGTGTGCGACGCGCTCGGCGTGGCCCTCGACAACGTCTCGACCCGCGAGGCACTCTCGGTTCGGCTGGCGACGGCTGCCGACGAAAACGAACGACTCCGGCAGCGGCTGGGTGAAGAGCCCCGGATGATCGGCGCGAGCCCGGCACTCTCGGGCATCCTCGGGCAGGTCGAGCGGGTCGCTATCACAAAAGCGACGGTCCTCGTGCGGGGGGAGAGCGGCTCGGGCAAGGAACTGGTGGCCCGGGCCATCCACGAGGCCAGCGATCGCCACGACGGGGCATTCATCTGCCTCAACTGCGCTGCCCTCTCCGAAACACTCCTCGAAAGCGAGCTTTTCGGCCACGAAAAAGGTGCGTTCACCGGTGCGACCGAGAAGAAGATCGGGAAGTTTGAGGCGGCCCATCGGGGCACGCTCGTGCTCGACGAGATCGGCGAGATGAGCCCGGCGATCCAGGCCAAGTTCCTCCGGGTGCTCGAAGGCCACCCCTTCGAGCGTGTCGGCGGGTCGAGCCGCGTGCAGGTAGATGTGCGGGTCGTGGCGGCCACCAATCGCGATCTCGAGGCCGCCGTGGCGGCCGGCGACTTCCGCCGCGACCTCTACTTTCGCCTCAAGGTGGTCGAGATCCTCGTGCCCCCGCTTCGCCGCCGTCCCGAAGACATCGAGCCTTTGGCGGAGCACTTCCTCTCCCGCTTCACCACCGACACCGGCCGGCGGATCCGGGGCTTCACCCCCGAGGCGATCGCGGCGCTGCGGGCCTACCACTGGCCCGGCAACATCCGTGAGCTGCGAAACGTGATCGAGCGGGCCGTGGTGCTCGCCGGCGAAGAGTGGATCGGCGTGGATGACATGGTGCTCTCGCAACTGGCCCCCCCGGGCGACACCGGCAAGCCGCGGCCGGCCGCAGCCGCGGCCTTTGTGCCAACCACGCTCGAGGAAATGGAACGGCACCACATCTTCGAGACACTCGAGGCCGTGGGAGGCAACAAGACGAAGGCCGCGGCGATCCTCGGTATCGAGCGGTCCACGCTCGACCGCAAGCTCGGCAAGTGGGCCCGCGCGTAAAACCGCGGGCTGCCTCCTGCCGGATTCACGCCGCCTCCATACCAGCTGGTGGCCTCTGTCGGGCCGGCTCGATATCCCCGCCCAGTCGAAGCAACGTCTTGCGTGGGTCGGGGTTGCCCGTGCCATCTCGCCGGACGTTTGCTACGGCATCCTGCCTTCGCTCACTCCACGCAAGCTGCGCTTCGGCATCCTGCCTGCGCTTGCTTGCGAGGCCGGCTCGATAACACGGGCAACCCCTCTCCCCCATACAAGCCCCGGGGCGCGAGCCCGGGGACTGCGGGAACGAACGCCACCCCGTTATCTATGCTACCCCGCGCTACCACCCCGCAAAGCCTGGTTCTTGTCCAACTGGTGCGCCACGTCACAGTCCCCCAGCTCGCGCTGGGGGCTTCTATGCCGCACACGCCGTGCCGAACAGGATTTCCATCATGCCTGCGCTTGCTTGCGAGGCCGGTTCGATGACACGGGCAACCCCTCTCCCCCATACAAGCCCCGGGGCGCGAGCCCGGGGACTGCGGGAACAACGGCGAGCCCGATTTCTCAGAGGCCGAAGTAGTCCTTCCAGTATTGCGCTCCCTCCGGCCCCGGTTCGTCGGGCTTCGTGTCGCGAGAGTCGACAGCGGTGTTGGCTGCCGCGCGGATCGCCGCGAACCACTCGCCGCTCGCCGCAGGCTTGGCTCGCCGCCGCCGGGCCGCCGCGATCACGCGGTTGTCTGCCGAGACCACCGTCAGACCCGTCGGCGCGGTGTGCTCGTCGATCAGCTCCTCGATCAGCGCGTCGGCCGATTCATAGCCGCGGGCGAAGCGGACGGAGATGCCCTCATGGATCGAGCGGTCCGGCAGCCCCGGCGGCGCGTCGGCGGCGTCAAACACCACCGTGACCCCCCCGGCCGCTGCTCCCAACAGCCGGGCGAGTTCGTCGAGCAGGGCCTGCCGCGAGGCCTCGAAGCCCCTCGCGCCCCGCACCCCGCCGAAGATGCCCGAGGCATGCAGCAGGTTGTAGCCGTCGATGAGGATCTTCATGACAAAGCCTCGCCGGGGGTCAGCCTGCGGCTCACCCCCGTCCCAGCCGATACTTGACCCGTCCCGCCACGATCGTGGCCACGGCGCGGCCCTGGAGCGTCCACCCGTGAAACGGAGAGTTGACGCTCTTCGAGGCAAAGGCCGCGGCATCGACCCGCCAGGTGAGGGCCGGGTCGATCAGCGTGATGTCGGCCAGAGCGCCGGGCCGCAGCGTGCCGCGGTTGATGCCCAGGATCCGGGCCGGCAGCGTGCTCATCGCCTCGACCAGCCGCGGCCAGCCGATCCGGCCGGGCTCCACCAGCCGCGTCACCGCCAGCCCCACGGCCGTTTCCAGCCCCAGGATCCCGAACGGGGCCCGGTCGAGCTCGAGCATCTTCTTTTCCCGGGCGTGCGGCGCGTGGTCGGTGGCGATGCAGTCGATCGTGCCGTCCATGAGCCCTGCGATGATGGCATCGATGTCGGCGGCGGTCCGCAGGGGCGGGCTCATCTTGAAGTTGGCGTCGAAGCCCCGCAGGCTCTCGTCGGTGAGCGTGAAGTGGTGCGGGCAGGCCTCGGCCGTGACCCGACTGCCCCGCGCCTTGGCCGCCCGGATCAGTGCCACCCCGCCCGCCGTCGAGACGTGCATCACGTGGAGCCGGCCATCGGTCACCTCGGCGAGCGCGATGTCGCGACCGATCATCACCTCCTCACCGGCAGCCGGCATCCCGTTGAGGCCGAGCACGAGCGACACGAGCCCCTCATGCATCACACCCCCGGCGGTGAGTTCCAGCACCTCCTCGTGGGCGAGGAAGGGCTTGTCGAACATCCGGCAGTACTCAAAGATCCGCCGCATCAGTTCGGCGTCGTGAACCGGGGAGCCGTCGTCACTGAAGGCGACCGCTCCCGCCTCGACGAGCTGGCCGATCTCGGCGAGCTCCTTGCCCTCGCGGCCGCGGCTGGCACAGGCCACCACGAACACGTTGCAGGTGTCGGCCCGGGCCGCCTTTTGGTGGATGAACTCGACGGCCGCCTGGGTGTCGATCGGGGGCTCCGTGTTCGGGATGCAGGCCACGCTTGTGAACCCGCCCGCCAAAGCTGCCCGCGTGCCGGTCTCGATCGTCTCGTCCTCCTCGCGGCCCGGTTCCCGGAGGTGGACATGCATGTCGACGAGGCCCGGGGTAACGACAAGCCCGGCCGCATCGATCGTCTCGTCAACCCTGCCGACCGGTTGCGTGCCCGAGTGGCCGACCGCCACCACGAGGCCGTCCCGCACGAGCACGTCGTCAATCCGGTCGATGCCCTGCGAAGGATCGACCACCCGTCCGCCGCGAACCAGAAGTGTTGCCATCAGGAAGGCTCCCCGGCAGGAAACACGGCATCCCGCGGGCCGCACGTGAGCCAGAGCACGCCCATCCGCACGGCCAGGCCATTGGTGACCTGATCGAGGATCAAAGACTGCGGGCAGTCGGCCACCTCGGCGGTCACCTCGACACCTCGATTGATCGGGCCTGGTGCCAGGATCAGCAGGTCTTTCTTGGCTCGCTTGAGCCGCTCGCGGGTCATCGCGTAGAGATGGGCATATTCGCGGACCGAGGGGAAGGGGCGGGTGTTTTGCCGCTCGAACTGGATCCGCAGGAGGTTGAGGACATCGCAGCGGGGCACGATCGCGTCGAGGTCGTGCGACACCTCGACGCCGAGTTCCCGCCAGCGCTCCGAGACGAGCGTGGGAGGGCCGCAGAGGATCACCTTGGCCCCGAGCTTGACGAGCCCCCAGAGGTTCGATCGGGCGGTGCGGCTGTGGGCGATATCACCAACCAGCCCGACGGTCACACCGGCGAGGTCGCCGAGCCGTTCCCGGATCGAGAAGATGTCGAGGAGCCCCTGCGTGGGATGCTCGTGCGGCCCATCACCGGCATTGATCACACCCACCGAGAGATGCTGGGCCAGGAGATGGGGCGTGCCGGGGGTGGCATGCCGGACAACCACGGCATCGATACCCATCGCCTCGAGGTTCCGGGCCGTGTCGATGAACGACTCCCCCTTCGAGAGGCTGCTGCCCGAGGCCGAGAAGTCGATCACGTCGGCACCGAGGCGGCGGGCGGCCAGCGAAAAGCTCGTCCGCGTGCGGGTCGAGTTCTCGAAGAATAAGGTCACGACCGTCGTGCCGGCGAGCACCGAGAGCTTCCGCCGGCAGCCCGCGGTGGCCTCCTTGAAGAGCGCGGCCGTGTCGAGGAGGAGGCGAATCTCCCCGGGCGTGAGCCGCTCGAGATCGAGCAGGTTGCGGTGGGTCCACGGGGACGGCACCGTTTCCTGGTCAAACGTGGCCGCGGCCATGGGCAATCCTGGGGATTCGGGGGGCTTTTCCCCGGAGTCTAGCAGAACCGGGGCGTCCGACGGGCTTTGGCCGGCGTCTCGGTTGGCCTTGCCGCTATCGGTCCACCGCCCCTATCCTCCCGGCCTGACTGGCGGTCTTTCTTCGGGACTTTTCTCCGGCGTACGAATGCCCCGCATGACAGTTCACCTCCCGCTCGGCCGAGGCCTGGTCTTGGTCCTGGTGGCGATCGCCGCCGCCACCACCGGCTGCACCTCGGTGCTCAGCACGGCCTCGCTCCAAGACATGTTCGGGGCCGGTGACAACCAGGCCGCCGAAGCCGTGGTCGGGGTCGCCGATCGCGACTCGCAGTCAGCTCTGGAAGATTCCGCCGACGAGGCCGCCACCGACACCGAACGTCGCGCGGCGGCCATCGATGAAGCGGTCAGCCGACTGGCCCGGCTCGGCCACCTCGATGATGCGGTCCAAGCCAGCCTCGTGGCTACCCTCAAGCGGACCGATCAGGAGGACTGGCCCGCCGTCGTGGAGGCCTTCGCCGAGTCGCTCCCCCCCGGCGGGATACCGGCCGCCAATTCCGCGGCGGTCGAGAGCACTCCGGCGGATGTCCCCGTTCCCGCCGATGCCGCTGCCGACACTGACTCCGAATCCGAGCCGCCGGTCCATGTGGTGGCGAAGGCCGATCTCGACAGCGAGACGACCCTCGGGGCGTTGCCCGTCGAGCAACCGGCTGCGGCCCCGCCGGTTTCTCAACCGCTCGTTCAGGGAGACGCCGTCGCGGCGGTGGTCGTGCCTCTCGAGACATCCGAAAGCCCCGGGCTCCCGGAACCTGCTCCTGTAACTTCTGGAGTAACTTCTGCAGTCGCTCCTCCCGCCCTCGCCATCGACAATGCCAGCTTCGCTTCGCGGGTGCAGGGCTGGGGCCTGCTTGACCGATTCGCGGCCGACCGCTTCCGGCCGGGACAGGACGTGATCGTCTACTTCGAACTCGACGGACTGTCCGCTGGAGAGTCGGCCGCGGGCCACACCACCTGCATCGACGCGGTCTTGCGGCTGGTGGCCGAGGACGGCGGCACGGTCCACGAGTGGAGCTTCGAGCCGATCGCCGAGACATGCCGGGCGCAGCGCCGCGACTACTTCGCCCGCTACGTCGTCAAGATTCCCGCGAAGGTGGCAGCCGGCCCGCATCGTGTTGCGGTCGTTGTCACCGACACGCTCTCAGGCGCGGTGGCCGAACACTCGCTGCCGCTCGAGATCCTGCCGGCCATCGACCAGGCCGACTGACGCCCCAGCCCCGCGGCCGAAGTTGGCCGGCAGCGGCCCCTGCGGGTACATTCTCAGGGGTCCGCGCAGCCGGGAGTGTCCTCCGGAGCCCGCGTCACCTCCGGAGAGTCCCTTGCCGATTCTGCGGGCCGAGCAGCTCGAGAAGACATTCCCGTCGGCGGTAGGCGCCGGCGTGACGGCCGTGCATGGCGTCGACCTGGTCGTGGAGCCGGGTGAATTCGTGGCGATCACCGGTGCCTCGGGTTCCGGGAAGAGCACGCTGTTGCACATGCTCGGTGGCATCACGCGGCCGACCTCCGGCCGGGTGTTTCTCGAGGACACCGATCTGGCCGTGCTCGACGATGACGCCCTGGCCGCGATCCGGCGGCGGAGGATCGGGTTTGTCTTCCAGCGGTATAACCTGCTGCCGGAGCTCTCCCTCGAGGAGAATGTTGGCCTGCCGCTGGTGCTCGACGGCATCTCCGCAAGCCGCTGTGCGGATGCGGCCCGCGAGGCCCTCGCCTCGGTGGGCATGGAGCACCGTGCCGGCCATCGTCCTGATGCGCTCTCCGGGGGCGAGCAACAGCGCGGGGCGATCGCCCGCGCCCTGGTGACCCATCCGGCGATTCTCCTGGCCGACGAGCCCACCGGGGCGCTCGATTCGGTCAACTCGGCCAACGTGCTCGAGCTCTTGCGGCAGCTCGTGACCGGACGGCGGCAGACGGTGATCCTCGTCACGCACGACGCGACGGTGGCCGCCGCGGCGGGCCGGATCGTTCGCATGAAGGACGGGCGGATCGCTGAGATCGTGACGGGCGACCCCACACTCAGCTCAGCCGGGATTCACCGGCCATGAGGCTCGGCCGGCTGCTCCTGCGACAGTGGCGAAGCCGGCCCGGCCGGGCCCTGGCCACGGCGGCGAGCGTGGCGGTGGCGGTGGGGGCCGTGGTGGCTACCTGGGTGTCGGCGAACGTCTCGCGGAGCGGCTACAGCCAGCTGGCCGAGGTGATCGGCGGCGTGCCAACCGTCGACGTGACGGCCCGCGGCGGTGGCCGCTTCGTCGCCGACGAGATGCCCTCGCTGAGCGACATGCCGGGCGTGCGGGCGGCCGTGCCGCTTTTCTACCGGCCCACGCTTCTGCGGGTGGGTGAGAGCCGCGTCCGCGAGATCGCCGTGGGCGTGGACGCGGCAGCGCTCGTCGATCTCGGGCTCCTCGAGCTCGAGGCGGGCGCGGCCTGCCGCGAGGCCGACGAACTCCTTCTCGATGCGACGCTCGCCCGGGGGCTCGACCTCGGTGTCGGCGACGAGGTTCTGTTCTTCGCCCGGCGGCGGATCCAGAGGATGCGGATCTCGGGGCTCGTGATGCCGGGCTCGATGGGCTGGTTCGCTGAGGGGGCCGGCGTGATTGTCGACATCCGAGCGCTCGCCGGGATGTCGCGGGCCACCGGAATGGTCGACCGGGTGCGGGTGGCCCTCACGGCCGACGCCCGACGGCCGGCCGTGCGGGACGCGATCGGGGGGCGGCTGCCAACCGATCTCATGGCGGAGATTCCAGCCGGCCGCGCGAGCCTGGCCGAAGACGTGCTCCATGCGGCCAATCTCGGCCTCGACTTCGTGACTGGCCTGACGGTGGCGATGGCCTTCTTCATCGTGGGTAACGCGATGCTCATGAACATCACCGAACGGCGGCGGGGCTTCTCGCTCCTGCGGCTGCTCGGGGCGACGGCCCGGCAGATTCGCCAGCTCGTGACGCTCGAGGCGGCGATCCTCGGTGGCGTGGGGGGCGTGCTCGGGGCAGCTGCCGGGCTGGCCGCCGCCCGGCCGATCACCGCCGGCATCGCCCGAGCACTCCAGGCCCCCGAGGTGGCGGCGGCGGTGGCTCCCTGGGTCGTGCCGGCCGCTATCTGCCTGGGCCTGGCCGTCGCGGTGGCCGCGGCCTGGTGGCCGGCCCGCGAGGCGGCCCGGATCGATCTGCTCGAAGGGCTCGCCGCGGCCCCGGCCCCGCCAGCAACCGGCATCTCCTGGCGATTCGTAGCGGCTGTGCTCGTGCTCACGGCGCTGGCAATCGGCAACCAGGCCCTTGTCATCCTGGGAGTCTTCCCGCCGCGGATGAGCGTACCGGGGGGCATCACGCTCCTGCTGGCCTTCATCGCCACGACGCCGATTCTCCTCCCGCCGATCGTGCGGCTGCTCGGTCTGCTTGTGCCCCCGCGGCTGCGGATCGAGGGGGCCCTCGCGGTCGAGCAGATCCTCCGCCAGCCGGTCCGCACGGCGCTCACAACGGGCGTGCTCGTCGTGGCCGTGAGCAACGGCATCGGGCTCGGACACGCGATCCGCGACAACGTCGATGACGTGCTCGGCTGGTACGGCCGGATGATGCGGGCCGACTGGGTGCTCTCAAACGCCGGCATGCTCCAGGGCGTGGCCGAGGCCCAGTCGGTCGACTCCAAGAGCATCGAAGAGCAGCTGCGGGAGCTGCCCGGGGTGGCCGCTGTCGAGGGCGTGGGCGTGACGACCGGCCGCGTCGCGGGGGGGACGTGTGTGATCGTGGCCCGCGACATCCCCGCCGACCAGCCGCTGCCGCTCGAGCCGGTAGACGCGACCGAGGAAGACGTGCGGGAGGCGCTGGCCCGCGGCGAGGCGGTGGCCGGCACGGTGCTCGCCCGTCGCACAGGCATCAAGGCGGGAGACGAGGTGCCCGTGGAGGTGTTCGGGCGGACCGTGCCGGTCAAGGTCGCGGCGCTCGTCGTCGACTACACCAGCGGCGGGGCGTCGCTCGTGGTCCGCCGCGACGCGGCCCGCACGCTCTTCGGCCTCCAGTCGGCCGACATCCTTCTCGTCACCGCCGCCGCGGGCCAAGAGGCGGCCCTCCGCGAGCCGCTCGAGGCCCTGGCGGCCGAGCACGGGCTCATCCTGCGTTCGTTCGGTGAGGTGCAGAAGTTTGTCGATCGGATCGTGCAGGGGGTCGTCGGGTCGCTGTGGGCGATCCTCGGGCTCGGCTTCGTCGTCGGCAGCCTCGGCGTGGCGAACACCGTGACGATGAACGTGCTCGAGAAGAAACGAACCCTCGGGCTGCTGCGCGCGGTGGGAATGACCCGCGGCCAGGTCACGCGGATGGTGGTGCTCGAGAGCGTCATGCTCGGTGCCGCCGGCGGGATCATCGGCCTCGCGGCAGGGATGGTGACGGCGGTGTTTATCCAGCTGGCGAGCCAGCCGTTGCTCGGCCATCCCGTCAGCGTCACCTTCCGGCCGGCAGTGGTGGCCGCCAACCTGGCCGCCGCGGTGGCCGTGACGGCCCTGGCCGCCTGGCTCCCGGCCCGGCGCGCGGTCCGACTCGACCTGCTCGAAGCGATCTCCGCTGAGTGACCCCGCGGCAGCGGGCTGGCGGCATGCTGGCTCGTCTAGGCGACGGGTCGGCCGGCCCGCTCGAGTGTCCGTGTGACCGCGGGGCGGACATCGGGCGGCTTTTGGCTTGAGTCGCCGGCCCGCAGGTAGAGTTTTGCCGACGTGTGCAGGCCGCGGCGTCGCTTTCCCCCACAGGAAACGCCCCGATGGTGATCCGCGGCGGGCTGCCACCACGGGGTGCCGGCTGAGCCGTCGCAGCCATCCTTCATTCCCCGCCTGAAGGAGAATTCCAGTGCTCACAAGCGCCGTCGAGACCTTCGACATCAGCATTTCCGCCAGCGGCCTGCGGGGTCAATCGATCGAGCTTCCCGGGCGGCTGTCGCTGCCTGCCCCGCCGACGGGCCTGGTCCTGTTCGCCCATGGGAGCGGCTCGAGCCGCTTAAGCCCCCGCAACATCCACGTGGCCGGCGTCCTCCACGAGTCATGGATCGGCACGCTCATGTTCGATTTGCTCACCGAGGCAGAGGCGGCCGACCGGGTCAATGTATTCGACATCCCGCTGCTGGCCGAACGGGTGCTGGCGGCCGTGCGGTTCGTAACGACGCTCGACCAGACCCGGCACCTGCCACTGGGATTATGTGGCGCGAGCACGGGCGCGGCGGCGGCGCTCGTGGCGGCCGCCCGGGAGCCGCGGGTGACGGCGATCGTGTCTCGCGGCGGCCGGCCTGATCTCGCCGGCCGTAAGCTCGCGGCCGTCGCCGCCCCCACGCTTCTCATCGTCGGCAGCGAAGACCGCGACGTGCTCGAACTTAACCGGCAGGCGCTCGCCCAGCTCACGTGCGAGAAACAGCTGGCGGTCGTGCCCGGGGCGACCCATCTCTTCGAGGAGCCGGGCACGCTCGAGGAAGCGGCCCGGCTCGCGGCCGAGTGGTTCGCCCGTCATTTGCGGGCGTGAGAACAACACGCACTCATCCCAGGAGACCCAACCCATGAACCACAGCCTCTTCACCGACCGCGAGGAAGCCGGCTGGATGCTCGTCGAGCGACTGCGGGCCGAGGGGCTCGGCGGTCCGCGGCGGGGTGACAAAGACAAGCCGCTCGTGCTGGCGATCCCACGGGGGGGCGTCGAAATCGGGGCCGTGCTGGCCCGCGGCCTCGGGGCCGAGCTCGACGTCGTCCTCTCGCGAAAGATCCGCGCGCCCCACCAGCCGGAGCTCGCGCTGGGGGCGGTCTCGGAGAATGGCGAGGTCTATCTCAACCACTTCGCCGCCGCGATGACCGACGTGGGAGACGCCTACGTCGAGGCGGAGCGGCAGCGGCAACTCGCCGAGATCGCCCGCCGCCGCGAGATGTATCGGGCGGTGCGGCCACAGGCCCCCGTCGCGGGACGAACGGTGATCTTGGTCGACGACGGGATCGCGACGGGCGCGACGATGATCGCCTCACTCCACACGGTGAAGGCGGGCGGTGCCGCTCGGATCGTGGTGGCGGTGCCGGTGGGCTCGCCCGACCGGCTCGACGCGATCCGCCCGTTGTGCGACCGGCTCATCTGCCTCGAGGAGCCGCGGGCCTTCTGGGCGATCGGCCAGTTCTACCGCGACTTCTCCCAGGTGGAAGACACCCGCGTGGTCGAATTGCTCCGCGACTACGGCCGGCCTGAGACCAAGTGGGAGCGGCCAACGGCCACCGCGAGTGCGGGGCGTGGATGAGAACTGGCAGCCAATACAAGCCCCCTTGCGCAAGCAAGGGGGATGACGCCTGCCACTCGCATCAGCATGGCGATCACAACCCTGCGGCATGGCTCGCGGCATCCCCGCGGCTCGCGCCGGGGGCTTGTATCGAAGGGAGACAGTCCCGTTTTGGGAACTGTCTCCGACGGCATCAATCGCCGCCGCAGCCACCACAGACACCGTCCCGCCGTCCCCGGGCTCTTGAGCATGCGATCTCAGGCCGCTGGGCGGTGGAGGCGACGGGGCTCCGGTGCTGCCTTCGCCTGTTCATTGTCTGGCTCGTCGAGGAAGCCGGCCACCCCCAGCTGCCGGGATTGTCGCCAGCCGCGAACCTCCGCCTCCACCCGCTCCCGCCGGGTCGCGTCGACACCTGAGTCGCTCGCCATGTAGTGGGTCTGCGAGGGGAAGGCGAAGCCGCAGCCCGACCCCGTGATGACATCCATCACCTTCAAGAGCACATCCTCCTGGATCGCCAGGAAAATGGGCCAATCGTTTGTGTGGGCCAGGGCGTAGACCTCGACGTCGAGCGAATAGGCCCCGTAGCCGATAAACCGCACCCGGATGCTGTCGGTGTCGATCCGCGGGTGGGCGGCGAGCAACTCTCTGAGGCCGGTGAGCACATGCCGCAACTGGTCGGCAGTGGTTTCGTACCGCAGGCCGAGCTGCGTCTTGAGGAGGATCTTGTCACGCCGCGTCAGGTTGACGAGCCGCAGCTTGGCGAACTCAGAATTCGGGATCGAGATGACCGTCCGGTCGATACCCCTGATCCGGGTAGACCGCAGGCCGATCTGCTCGACGGTGCCCCGCAGGTCACCGAACTGGCAGGTTTCACCGATCCGCACCGGCTTGTCCGCAAACAGCACGAGCCCCGCGATAAAGTTCTCGATGGTGTGCTGGGCGGCGAGTGCCACCGCCAGGCCGCCGACCCCGAGGCCGGCGATGAGGGGCGTCACAGAGAAGCCCATTGAGTCGGCGCCCAGGATCACCATCCAGGCGGTCGCCAGAAAGTTGACGAGCCGGAACCCGAGCCGCATGAGCTGGGTGTCGATCGTGCCCGGCCGCAGCCGCCGGGCATGGATCACAAACTCCGAGAGCCGTACGAGCACCGCCCGCACGAGCAGGATCCAGCCCACGAATCGGGCCACCTGGAAACAGGTCTTGAGCGAGAACATGAGCGGCCCGGTGATCCGCACCTGCTGCGTAACAAGCTCGTCGAGCAGCGTGCAGGCGCCCACCATCACAAGCGGGGCCGCAAGGGCGAGGAGGTGGGCCGCGAGGCCAGTCCGGACCGCAGCCCGGCGGGCAAGCCGGAACGCCGCCACCACGCCCCCCACTGCCGTCGCCAGCAAGAGTGCGAGCGATAGCCACTGCCAGACAGACTGCCCTCCCACCTGGGCCCGCATCCAGGCTGGCAGGGCATGGATCCAGCCCTCCGGAATCATCCAGCCGGGCGAGTGCACATAGACATCGTGGAGGCCCGGAGTGCCCGCATCAGGCCGGTAGGGCAGATGCGTCACGGCGTTGTAGAAATCGGAAGCTCGATCGACCGTGTCGGCGGTAAACAGCCACTCCCCGGCCCGCGGCCCCTCGGCAACGGGTGCGAGGGTGATCTCGGTGCCTGGCAGCCGCCAGCGGGCAAGCGTGTTCTCGCGGACACCGTCCGCATCGGGGATCTCCTCCCAGGCCGGCAGCGGCATCCGGTCGAGCACCTCCTTGAGCTTGACGGCGGCCTCACGCCCCCCCGACTCGACCAGCGAGGGCGCGACATCGCTCAGATCGAGACAGCCGACCGCGGTCTTCGCCAGGCGGCGGCCACGGACCCGGCCCTCGGGGCTCGGCGATTCGCTCAGAAATCGGTCGTAGAAGACGTCGAGCGTGTCGACAAATGTGCGGAGCGTGGCCCGGGGGCTTGACCGGTCAGGGGGCGCAAGCGGCGTGTCGGGCTCGTCGGCTCGGGCCCCGCAGGTGACAACCGCAAGGCCGCAGAGGATCACGGCAAGCGGGATGACTCGGCGAACAAATTGCATGGATCGGTGCCTCGCGGGAAAACCTGGGCTGGGGGGAGTAGCAACGAACGACGCCGAGCGTCAACCGGTCAACCGGGGTCTGGACTCAGGTGCGCAGCCTGGGCAATCCGGGCTGCCCGGGGCTATGGTCCCGTCTGCCCGGCAGATCGGCCGCGAGCAATGCGGCTGGCACCCGTTTGGCCGCATCGCTACTTTCCCAGCTCCTTCATCCAGAACCCCGATGCCCATGCCTGCCCATCATCCGCAGCCGCAGATCCCGCCGATCCTGATCGCGGTGCTCGCGGCGATTGTTACCACCGGCTGCGGCACGACCCGCTGGAGTGATTCCAAGCGGACGGCGACCGAGCAATTGCTCATCTCCGACGCCGTCGAGCGGGCCGTGATGCACGTCGACATGCGGCCGCTCGCAGGTCAGAGCGTGTTCCTCGACACAGCCATCCTCGACGAGGTCAACGACGGCAAATACCTCACCAGTGCTCTGCGGCATCAGCTCCTGGCCTCGGGCTGCCGCCTCGCAAAAGATCGCGACGATGCCTCGGTTGTCGTCGAGGCCCGGGCCGGCGCCATCGGCACCGACCGCAACGACGTTCTCCTCGGCGTGCCGGCCACGAGTGTCTCGTTCATGGGCAACGGCACGTCGATCCCTGAACTCGCGATCTTCAAGCGGACCGACCAACGGGGCGTCGCCAAGGTCAATCTCTTCGCCTATGAGCGGGCCAGCGGGCGGCCCGTCTGGCAGAGCGGGTTGGCCCGTGTCGACAGCCACACCAGGGACCGCTGGGTGGTGGGGACCGGCCCATTCCAGGACGGCGACATCCACGAGCGGGTCGAGTTTGCCGGCGAGCGGCTTGTGCTCCCCGGCCGACGCAAGCAGGCCCTCGAGGAGGCGGAGGCGGAGTTGCTCGCCGAGCGAACCGACCTCCGCGATGAAAAGGTCTTCGCCACGCTGCCGCCGGCTGGTTCCCCGGCGGCCGAGCGGCCCGTCACCGCCGATGACCGGCCGGTCGACCTGCCGCCGATTCGGTAGCCGGCGTAGCGGCGTCAACGGCGGCATACAAGCCCCGGGCGCGAGCCCGGGGACTGCATACAAGCCCCGGGCGCAAGCCCGGGGACTGCGATACAGTCCCCGGGCGCGAGCCCGGGGACTGCGGGACCGAACGCCACCCCACCATTGCCCTATTCGGAGGAACCGGACTCCGAGGGACGGGCGGCGATCGAAGCAGCCGGCCACTGGCTTTTCGTCTGGAGGCCACGGCCGAGGGGCCGCGTTATGCTCTTCGATTCGGCTTTCCTTCGCGGCCACCCGGCCGCCTCGAGCGGAGGTGATCGGGCGATGCAGCGAACCCTTGTCCTCGTGCCAACCGACCTCGAACGGCGGGGGGTCGCCCCGACACTCGCCCCAGCCCTCGGCGGCTCCGACCACATCGAACTCTGCGGGTTCGGCCCGGTGGCAGCGGCGGCCCGCACAGCCGGCCTTCTGGCACGGCATCGCCCCGCACAGGTTCTGCTCACGGGCATCGCCGGCCGGCTCGACGACCGGCTGGCGATCGGGGATGCCTACCGGTTCGACGACGTTGCCTGCTTCGGGATCGGGGCGGGCTCAGGCGATCGCTTTCAGACTGCCACAAGCCTTGGCTGGCCGCAGTGGCCCGGCGATCCGGCCGACCCCGCTGCGGCGATCGGCGACGTGCTCGCCTGCACGTCGCCGGCATCGTCAGCCGCTCCCCCGGCAGGACTGCTGCTCACCGTCTGTGCCGCCTCGGCCAGCCGAGAAGACGTCGCCGCACGCAAGGCGATCTTTCCCACCGCCGTGGCCGAGGACATGGAGGGCTTCGCGGTGGCGCTGGCCTGCCGGCTCGCAGGCGTGCCGCTTCTGATCGTGCGCGGCATCTCAAACACCGCCGGCGACCGCGACACGATCCGCTGGCAAATCGAGATAGCGCTCGCCGCGGCGGCTCACCTCACCCTGCGGATCCTGCACGAGCCGCAGCCGGAGCCGCCCCGATGAGCCGCACGCTCCGTCTCGGCATCTCGACCTGCCCCAACGACACCTTCGCCTTCCACGGCCTGCTCACCCGGGCGGTGAGCCAGCACGGACTCGACCTTCAGATCGAGCTTTGCGATATCGAAGCGCTCAACGAGCGAATGCTCGGCGGCGAATTCGATGCCTGTAAGGTGAGCTTCGCCGCCGCTCTCGGGATGGCCGCCGACGTCGTCGTGCTGCCGAGCGGCTCGGCGCTGGGGTTTGGCGTGGGGCCGCTTCTGCTCGCAGCCCGGGAGGGCATGCGGCCGGCGAATCCCGGTCAGCTCACGCTCTGCCCAGGGGAACACACGACCGCGACCCTCCTGTTCTCGCTCTTTCACCCCCGTACAACCCGCGTCGAGCAGGTCGTGTTCTCCGAGATCATGCCCGAGCTCGAGGCCGACACGGCCGAATTCGGTGTCTGTATCCATGAGGGACGCTTCACCTGGCAGGCCCGCGGCCTCCATCTCGTCGAGGATCTCGGCAGCCGCTGGGAGGCGGAAACCGGCATGCCCCTGCCGCTCGGAGGGATCGTGGCGAGCCGCCGACTCCCGGCCGAGGTGATCGCAGTTCTGCAACACGCGATCCACGACTCGCTCAGGCTGGCCCTGGCCGATCGCGACGCGGCCCTGCCCACGATGCGGGCCCACGCCCAGGAGTTTGACGACCGTGTGCTCATGGAGCACGTCGCTCTCTACGTGAACGAGTGGACGCTCGACCTCGGTGACACCGGCCGGCGGGCCCTCGCTGAACTCTCCACCCGCGCGGCTGCCGCGGGCCTCGGCACGGGCGGCCGGCTCGAGGTGTTTGGCACCTGACCGCAGCCTGGCTCACCCCACGTCGAGCCAGCGGGGCAGCGGGGCGTCGGCCGGCAGCCCGAGGATCTCACGGAGCTTCACGAGGTCGGCCTCGTCGAGCGGTACGAACACGACCGGATCCTGCACGAGCTCAGGGTTGACAAGCCTATATCCCGCCACGCGGCCGTCCTCCACGATCGGCGCCCGGCCGTAGCCATACATCATGTTGTCGACGTTCCCAAAGAAGTTGGCGAGCGTGACGGCCTCGGGCAACGGCCGGCGGATAAAATAGAGTTCGATCACATCCCGCCAGAAATGCGGCACAAACTTCTCCCCCACGTCGGCGTGGCCGACGCGGTTGAGATTGGTGCCGGCGATGCAGACCGGCAGCGAGGCGAGCGGACGGCCGCGACGGGCCGCCTCCTTGGCGATTTCAGCCAAGAGATTGATGTGGAAGTCGGCGCTGAAGCAGTCGTCGCAGATGATGACGACCCGCGACAGGTCGACCGCCGCCGAACCCTCCGCCCCGTCAAGGAGCGACTGGGCCAGCCGCTCGAAGCGGATGTGGTAACTCTGGATCTCGGTGGGCAGGCCGTGGCCCAGAACGATCACGCTCGTGGGTTTGCCCGCCCCCACCGCCGCCGTCACCGCCGCCAGAAACTCGGCGCCGATCCCGGCGATCGTCTGGTCGGCCTGCTCCTGCTTGAACACGATCGACTCGCAATCGTAGGCATCCGCGATCGCGGTGATCTCCTTGCGGCCCAGGCCCTGGGCCGGGTCGAGGAGGCCGATCACGGTCCGGCCCGGGGCGAGCACCGGTATCGCGCCGGCAGCCTCTCGCTTTGAGTCGATCAGGGCCGCGAGCGCGGCGAGCGTCGCGACCCGTCGGTCGTCAGCGAGGTGCGTAAGGGCGTCGGCATGCTGGAGGGTTAGGTGGTGCAGGGCCGGCGAGATCTGCCGCCAGTGCTTGTCGGTGCAACCGAGCCGCCCGAAGACGTCGCGGCCGATACCGTCGAGAAACGCTGAAAAGTCGGCGGGCACGCCCGTCACCGCCGCAGTCTCAACCGGGACGGCCGCCCGTGTATCACCGGTCGCAGCCACAGGTTCGGCCCACACCCGCGCGGCCGCAACCGCCATCCAGGCCGCCATCCAGCACGCCAGGTTGACTGCCGCGGATCCCCTGCGACGAACGTCTGCCATGCCCGTCATTCAAAGCCTCGCGTCCTGGGGCTCATTCGATCCCATCTCAATGCCTCCATACTATATGGCCGGCGATTCACGACCGCCCGCAGCGTGCCTTCACCCGATCGTCCTGCCGCATACACTGCGTGGCGTGAGTTCACTCTCTGAGATCACCGGGCAGACATGTGGCAGCTGTCGCTTCTGGCGGCAGGACGCAGCCGACGCCCGCGGCCCCGGTTGGGGGCAGTGCCGTCGCATGCCCCCGGTGATGCCCGCGTTCGAAGCGGAAAAGCTCGTTCACGTGGGCGTCTGGCCCCACACCGCGGCCGACGACTGGTGCGGCGAGTGGGGGGCAGCCAACCCCGCTCCCTCCCCCCAATAAAAGCCCCGGGCGCGAGCCCGGGGACTGCGGGAACAAACGCCACCCCGCCTGCCATGCCACCCGAAGTGAGCACTGTATCGAGATGGCGGAGCCCAGCTCTGCGCGAAGTCAGAGCGCCAGGCCCGCGAAGGCGGCCAGCGACGCCAGGGCCGTGACGGCCGCCTTGGCCCAGGGCCGGTCGGCGACCCGCGGCAGCACGGCGACCGCCGCCACGAGAATCACCACCGTCACCGCCGCCTCCACACCCAAGACGCGAAGTGTGGCGGCCTGCATCACCCGGATCGCGAGGAACGCGGCCGCGACCAGGCCGCCGGCCACCGCCACTTGAGGCCGGCCGCGCGTGGCGAACTGCCCGGCAAGGTGCACAGCCAGCGTGATGGCGTACGGGAAGAAGAGCTCGCGGTTATCCGTGAGAAAATGGGCTGCGGCCCAGAGGATCGCCGGGGTGAGGCCGAAGAGCGGGGCGAGCCGGAAGTCGGCCATCACCTGCCCGAAAAATGGAAGCACGGCGAGGGCCACCCAGGGAGGCCCGCCGAGAAAGTGCACCGCAGCCAGAAAGGCAAGCTCGATCGCGATGAATCCCACCACGGGCAGCAGGGCCAACGCACTAGCTCCGCGCCTGCCGCCAGCCTCGGACCCACCACTGAACCCCTGGGAAGACTCGTGGCATTCGTGGTGATCGTCGCGGGGAGAAGCTTTGAGCCTGTCTGTGAGACCGTCTGCCCCGTTCGGCTCGCCGTGCCCAAACACCATCCGCACGTGCGGTCCGGCGGTCGGAATCTCGAACGGCTCCGACAGAACCCGCCAACCCAACCGCTCGTAGAAGCCGGCCGCAGACACGCGGGCGTTGCACCAGAAGATCCTGTCCGGCTCGGTCGCTCGGGCATCGGCCACCGCTTCAGCGAGCAGCCGCCGGCCGAGGCCCCTGCCCTGCGCCGACACGTCGGTGGCCATGCCGCGGAGCTGCCAGGCCGCCCTCCGCTCCCACTCGGAGGCGACGAGCGTGAGGCAGGCGAGCGGCGTGTCGCCACGGCAGGCTGCGTAGTGGCGGGTGGCCGGGTCGTGGTCGTGGTCGAACTCCGCCGCCTCGAGGGGCAGCCCGGCCCGCAGGATCCGGTGCCGCAAGGGGATGATCTCCGCGACGGCCACGCGGCGGCAGGTGATGTCGGGGAGCATCGTTTTCGCTTTTCGGGTGGGGCGATCGCCTTATGCTACTGGCCCCACGTGGCCCGGGCGCTCCGCGACCGGAGCCCGAAGCGGCATGGTGGCCGCACCACTCAAGACGTTCGCCCATGCCCCCAGCCGTTACCAGCCCGCTTGAACGGCTCGCCAATGCCTTCCCGATCTGGGTGGCGGGGGCCTGCGGCCTGGCGCTGGTCGCACCGGAACTCTTCACCTGGTTTCACGGGCCGCTGATCGTCGCGGGGCTGGCGGTGATCATGCTCGGCATGGGGATGACGCTCTCGCTCGCCGACTTCACGCGGGTGGCCACGCGGCCGCTGGCGGTGGTCGCCGGCGTGATCGCGCAGTTTCTCATCATGCCCCTGGCAGGCTGGGGGATCGCGACGGCCTTCGGGCTGCCAACACCCTTTGCCGTCGGGCTGATCCTCGTCGCCTGCTGCCCCGGTGGCACCGCGTCCAACGTCGTCGCCTACATCGCTCGGGCTGATGTTGCCCTCTCGGTTGTGATGACCACCTGCTCGACGCTCGCGGCCGTCGCCCTCACGCCGCTCTTGACGCAGGCCCTCGCCGGCCGATTCATCGCGGTCGACACGCTCGGGCTCTTTGTTTCGACAACGCAGGTGGTGGTGCTGCCGGTGGCCGCGGGCGTGATCCTCAACCGGTTCGCGCCGGCCGTCGTGCGGGGCGTGCTGCCCGCGGCACCGCTGGTGAGCGTGCTTCTGATCGCGCTTGTCTGCGGCAGCATCATCGGCGAAAGCGCGGCGACCGTGCGGGAGAGCGGCCTCCGCCTGCTCGCCGCGATTGTGCTTGTGCATGCCGCGGGCTTCGCCGTGGGCTACGGCTTCGCCCGGCTGCTCGGGTTTCCGATCGTCACGGCCCGCACGATCTCGATCGAGACCGGCATGCAGAATTCGGGCCTGGGCGTGGTGCTGGCCCGGCGACACTTCGCAGCCGAACCGCTCACGGCGGTGCCCGGGGCGATCTCGGCGCTCGTGCACTCCGTACTCGGCAGCCTGCTCGCCACCTGGTGGCGGCGGCGGCCCGACGGCCAGAGCTGAAGCCGGAACCGCCAAGCGGGGCGAGCGGCCTCCGGGCTGGGATTGGCGGCCGAGCTGCCCCGGCCCCCGCGGCCGCGAAAAAACCTACTGGCGGGATGGTTGACAGCCCGGGAGCAACCATATAGTGTACACTCGTATACACACCGTCATCCGGCAGCCGGCCCGCGGCCGCCACCTGAACCACGAGGCCCGGTCATGGTCACAATCAGCTTGGCACCCGCCCCCCCGCAAGCATCTGTCTCGGCGGCAGCCACCCCCGCTGCCGCGGGCCTCGCCCAAGCGGCCCGCTCGCGGCGGGGGCTCTTTCCGCCGGGGCTCTTCCCAACAGCGACCTTCCCGCCGGGGCTTGCGGCCACGGGGCTTCTCAGCGGCGGTGAGCTTGCCGGTCGGCAGGATGCCCGCGAGGTGGTGGCGAGCGGCTTTGCCGCGGTCGATTGGCTGCTCCCCGCAGGCGGCCTGCGCCGGGGCAGCCTTGTCGAGTTGCTCGCCGGCGCTAGCGCTACGGCCGGCGATGTGGCCGGTGGGGCCGGAGCGGTCTCCCTTGCCCTAGCGGTCGCCTGCCGGCTGGCCGGCGCCAGTGCCGGGCCGCGCACGATCGTGGTCGTCGATCGGGCCGGCTGGTTTCATCCGCCAGCGGTGATGCCCTGGCTCGGCGACTCGCGGCAGCTCGTCGTGGCCCGCCCCTCCCACGATGCCGACGAAATCTGGGCGATTGATCAGGCCTTGCGGTGCCAGGGCGTGGCCGCGGTGGTGGCCTGGCCACGGTCGGTGGTGCGGCAGCAGAGCGATAAGGCCCACGTGTACAGCGGCCTGCTGCCGGCCGGCCAGAGTAGCGCCCCCCGCCCGCGGCCCACTGCCCAGTGGACCACCGCGATGCGACGCTGGCAGCTCGCGGCCCGAAAGAGCGGCGCGGTCGGCCTGCTCGTGCGGCCGGCGGCGGCCGCGGGTGAGCCCTCGTGGGCCGAGGCCAGGCTCGCCGTCTCGCCGCTCCCCGGCGGCACGCTCCTCGAGCGGCGGCTGCAGCTCGAGCGAGTTGGTGGCAGCTGGAGCGCGGGTAGCGAAGGGCTGGCTACCGAGACGGTGCTCGATCTTGCGCGGGGCCGTGAGAGCTCATCGGCTCGCGGTGCGGCTCGCGGAGTAGCCCGAGACTTCGGCCCGCGAACTTTGCGCAACCGCTCCGGCAACTGGTCGGCCGGCCAGCCCGCCGACGGCGAGGGAGGTGTGTCATGTCGCGCATCATGACAATCTGGCTGCCCCGCTGGCCGGTGCAGCGGCGGCTTGTCGAGAAGCCCGAGTGGCGGAAGCGGCCGGTGTTTGTCTGCCGCCGGGAAAACCGCGGACTTATGACAGTGATGTCATGGGCTTGGGCTGAGCCGCCGAAGCGCCGGCGGGCGGCGATCCGGCCGGGCATGTCGCTGGCCGAGGCGATGGCTGTGTTGGCGTTGGCCTACGGCTCGGCGGCCTGCCATGCCGCCGAGATCGATGCCGACGATTCCGCAGCCGATGCGGAGGCGCTCGGGCAACTGGCCCGCACCTGCCGGCGGTTTGCACCGCTGGTGGGCATCGAATCGATGCCGGCGGGGCGACGAACTGTTGGCCCGGAGGGCGTGACCACGCCCGAATGCCTCCACATCGACGTCACGGGCACGGCCGGCTTCTTCGGCGGCGAGGGGCCGCTTGCCCGCACGGCCGCCTGGACGCTCGCGGCCCGTGGCCTGCACGCCCGCGTAGCGATCGCCGACACGCCGGCGGCGGCCCGGGCCGCGGCGCACCACACCAATCTGGTGGCCAGAGCAGAGCCACACCGTGAGGCCGAGCCGGAGATGAGCCCGGCCGCGGTGGTTGCGCGGGTGCGATCGGGCCGCGGTCATCGCCGCTGGGCTGTTGTGCCACCGGGGGCGCAGCGGCTCGCTCGGGGTGAGGCCGCGGTGCTCGCCGGGCTGCCGCTCGAGGCCCTGCGGCTGGAGCCGGCCGCCATCGACATGCTTCGCGAGGTCGGCATCGACACCGTTGGCGGCGTCCTGCGACTGCCGGCCAAGAGCCTGGCGGCGCGGTTTCCGGCGGATGTGGCCGAGCGGCTGGCGGAGTTCACGGGCGCCCGGGCCGAGCCGATCATGCCGCCTCGTGGCATCGAGCTGCCGCAGGTCGCGCATGCCTTCGAACTGCCCCTGTCGCTCGCCTCCGTTAACGAAGCCGCGATCGCCACGCTCCTCGAAGGCCTTGTTCGTCAATGCACAACGCCGCTGGCCGCGCGGGGCGAAGGAATCGTGTTGCTGCAGGTGCGGTTTGAGCCGGCGACGTCGCCGGGAGCGACCACGGCCGCGCCCACGGTGATCGACGCGGGCCTGTTTCGGCCGAGCACGTCGCCACGCCACCTGACCGAGCTCGTGCGGCTGCGGATGGGCCGAATGAAACTGCCCCGTGAGATCGAAGCGGTCGCCGTCGAGGTGGTGGCCACGGGGCCGGTCGAATGCCGGCAGCGGCCGCTGTTCGACACCGCCTCCGATGGCAGCTCCCGGCAGGCGGCCGAGTCGCGGGCCGCCGAGGTGTCGCTCCTGCTCGACCGGCTCGCCGGCCGCCTCGGCAGGCCGGCCGTGTATGAGCCCCGGCCCGTGGCCGATGCCCAGCCCGAGCATGCCTGGATCGCCACGCCGCCCGGCCGCCCGGCCGCAGGCGGAAGCGCCGGCCCTGCGCTGCGGGCCGCCGGCCGAAGGCCCGTCTGGATGCCACCGCGGCCGGTGCCGCTCGAGCCCTTGCAGGCTGGCCCCGTCGCCGTCGCGCCCGACGGACCGCCGCTGCGGTTTCGGCTCGGCGGCGTGGTGCACAAGGTCGCCGAGGCCCACGGCCCGGAGCGGATCGAGACGGCCTGGTGGCGGGGCCCGA
>Ga0210003_1001007_pt1 | contig 25002 bp, 33 predicted proteins | sample LantaG_FD_182804 | JGI IMG/M metagenome (GOLD analysis project Ga0210003, IMG submission 182804) | Deep subsurface microbial communities from Baltic Sea to uncover new lineages of life (NeLLi) - Landsort_02402 metaG (SPAdes) (version 2) | ecosystem: Environmental > Aquatic > Marine > Oceanic >... | reverse complement strand
GCAGTGGTTCAGGAGTTGTGGCAGTTGTTGACGGCTCTGCCTATCGGACCGTAAGAAGAGCTCATGATGTCATCGCTGATACCCGACCACTGCTGTTGGCCGAGGGTCTGCTCCAACGAATTTACTTGCTGCTGACGCTGGCCCGGCGGTGCGGCCAGGAGCGCAGCGAACCCGAGCCGCAACTCTTGCTCCAGCTTTGGATTGCTATTAATCCTCCCCCAGATCATGGGATCGTTCTGCTGTAGCGACGACATCATCTGCTGTTCAGAGCAGGTAGTGGTGTTCAAATCGTCGGCATTCGCCGGTCCTGCAGCCACAATCGCAAGACAGGCAAGGCCAGCCGCCGTGCCCGAACGCGAAAGCCCGCGAAGACCCTTACTCATTCTGCTCATTCCGGGCATAGACAGGGATGGGCGGGCGTATGTGAGGTTCATGCTCCTCTAGTCGGCGATGAAGCGTGCCGCGTTACTTCGTCGCCTTCTCGAGCTGACAGCGGTCGGGAAATCTGCCGGCTCTAGGCCGGTTGGAGCTCTTTGGATGCCGCGCCGGGCTGGCCGGTTGTGTCCACGACGAGTACCTCGGTTTTGGACCGCCGCGACACAGAGCCCGGAAGTGAGAGCCAGCGACCCAGCGTCCTATCCAGTCCCACGTTGCCGATCACCAGCAGATCGGCGTTGACCTCCTCGGCCAGGTTCAGCAGTGCTGTGGCGGGATTCTTGCGAATGGACCGCTCTTCGATGTCCTTGGCCCCGGCCGCCCTGGCGCGCTCGTTGGCTTCGCGCAAGATCTCGTAGATCGGGGCGTCGCCACACACTTTGTAGCCTTCGTCCTTGAGGATGTCGGCTGCACGTAGGTCGTCTGCCTGCGGACGGTATCCGGTCGCGACGATGAGCTTGGCGTCCGATCTGGTGGCGATCTCTGCTGCGAGGTCGACGGCGCGCAACGAGGTCTGCGAGCCGTCGGTCCCCACCACCACCGTCTGATACGTCTTCATCTTTCCTCTTTCCTCTTAAGTGTCGTCGCAGCACCTGTTGGGCCGCGTGAGGGCGCGTGTTGAGGCAACTGCCCTCGATCGCCGGGCTCAGACCCTGATGTTGTCTGAATCAGTTGGCGTTACACCCTGATTGTGCGGGCTCCGGCGGCCAAGTGCACGGTGATGTGCCGCAGTCGGAGCACGTGACCATCGTGTGAGTCAGCTCACTGTTCGGTGAGGAACGGTGTTGTCCGAGTGGGCCTGTGCGGCCCAGTCACCGATCCCACCAGGGAGCCTGCTGATGATGCTTGATGAACTGCTAACCCAACACAATGGCCTTGAGCGCGAGATCGAACGCCGCGCGGTTACCGAAGTCCGGGCATGGCTGCTTAGCCACAAAGTGACCGAAATCCGCGTCGACGACGAGAACGAGCACCGGTCTCATGCCCCTTCGCGTTCGCGATCGAGAGCGTCGATGACGGCCTCGACCTGTTGGTATCCGTTCTTAAGAAGGAATCCGGGGTGAGTGCCGTAACTCTTCATGCCGACCACGAAGAGCCGGCCACCAGGGTCGATCAGAAGCTCGGCCGCGTCGTAGTCCATCGCATAAGCCGCCAGTTTGGCGCCGTCGACGGTGAGGGCGCTCCTTCCACCGGAGCCGGCGAGGCGTTTGGCGACTCCGATGGGGCACCGTAGCCGCGGGTCGATCTCGAGCTCCATGGAGTTGTAGAGATCGAGATCGGGTTGGAATCCGATGTTGGCGACGACTTCATCGACGACGACCTCGTTTCCTGCTTCGGACCGGACAATGATCTGTGCTCCATCATCCGAGCGGCAGCAGACCGACTCCACGCTGAATTCGTTGATGATGTCCAGGGAGCCCTCCTGGATCAATCTGCTCAACTTCTCAGCGTGCTCCTTTAGAACGCCGACGGTGTCTTTCTTTCGATCGAGGATCTCGTCTACGCTTGCCCCGCTTTGCAACCAGACCACGTCCACGCATCCCAGGGCAGTGAGCTCGAAAATGGAATTGCACGCTGAGTCGCCCATCCCGACCACCGCGACAGTCTTTTCGCAGTAGTCCCGCGCCTCCGCTTGGTCGGGAATGTGATAGTGAAGCAGCGGGTTCACGTTCTCGTCGAACAGGCGGAGTTGCCGGGGATTGAACCAGGTGCCGCTGGCGTCGATTACGTAGTTGCACTCAAAGCTCGTCTCGCTTTCCCCATCTGAGAAGTGCAGTAGAAAACTTGTGTCAGCCGGCCTCTCGACGCGATTCACGCGGTGGCCAAAGCGGATGCGATCGGCCATTTGTGGAAGTTTCGCCAGGGGCTCCAAATAGTCCGAAACAAGGAGGCCACCGGTCATGTAGACCGGCAGGTTCGTCGGACTCCAGCCGCTCTCCCGGAGCAGTCGAGTGCAGGCCCGGTCGATGTTCCAGGCCGCCGGGCTGAACATCTTCACGTGCCCCCATTGTCGGACAGCGTGTCCGATTTCGTGGGAAGCCTCGAAGAGAGTCGCCTCGAGGTTGCGTTCGAGGGCGTGGGCGAGGGCGGCCGTTCCGATCGGACCGCCGCCGATAATCGCTAGCTTCGTGGTGGAAATGCTCATGGGACTGCTTCGGCGGGGACGCCACCGAGCATAGGCTCGCCCCACCATTCATCGAATCGTTGACCCACTACTCGCACGTATTGAGCCTAGTAGTTGAGCAGCTCAGCGGGGTCGGATTCCGATGCCGGTCATCGGCGGTTACGCACTGGCTGAGAAAACACGTATTGCTTGAGCATCGGGCAATCGTCTCCCATCACTCGGCCGGGCTGCTCTACATTGGCTCGATTCCAATCATCGGCGCAACACCGGAGTGCGGGCTGTAGCCCCGGGTACCTTCGGGCCATCGTCGGCGCTCGCGCCTCCGTAATTCAAGGGTGGCAGAAGGTTTCGACCGAGGGGCCTCCCGTGGTCCTGGGTTACCGCCGGACGCTGCTTGGCTCTTCGGGTCTGGTTGCCTCGCGCCACGCCAGCGGGTTGAGTCCGCGGTAGGGATCGGCGTCTCGCAGCCGAAGGAGGTCGGCGAGGATTTGTTCCAGCGCCGACTGTGTTCGCTGCTTGACGGCGTCGGCCCATGTCTGTTCTGGGACGCCTGGCGGTCTGGCCGTATCGATCGGTACGCCGAATCGGAGATACATCCGTTGCGGTCGAGGAATCAGGGTCGGGCCGATTCCCCGCAGCAATGGCATGGCCATGTCTGGACGACCATTGAATCTGCGGGATAAAGCTTCACTGAACCGTGCGTATGCACTGTCGCGGCTGGTCCAACTTTGGTAGACGTCGTCACCGCCGACCAGGCCAACCGGCACGATCGGATATCCGTTCTCCACCGACAGTCGCGCGAATCCTGCTCGTCCCTGCCAGCGCAGCTCATACTGTTCGCCTTTGTACTTCGGGATTTCGCGGCCGCCGCCGGGAAAAACGAGGATCGTCTGGTCGTGGCGCATGAGTTCGCGCGCAGTCTCCGGTGCCCCGACCACGGCACCGAATGCCGTTAGCAGGTCGGCGGGCAGCCCACGCATGCGCCCGAAACTCCGGTCCGCCAGCGGACGAACCCGTCTACCGAGAGTCCGTCGCACCGTATCGGAGATGATGAAGACTTCGGCGCCGACCTGAGTATGATTGCCCACCAACAGGAATCGTCCGTCGGCGGGTAAGTTCTCCACTCCATCGACATAGGGCTGAGAAAGATCCAGAACCGGACGGATCCCGGCAGTGACTGTGTCGAGCACCCGGCTTAGCGTCTGGGCTCGCCCACTTGGCTCCATGATCGGAGCGAGGTCTGCTCCGTCAGTCATGCTCGGCTACCTCCCGGCGGGAGAATACGGCAGTAATCGACGGCGGGGCCAGCCGCGTCGGCTGGGGCAGGATATCGATCTGCATCGCCGGATCGGCAGCACGACCGAGAGCCTCGAACGCAGACGGACTGTAGGCGCGCAACAAGCTGATGAAGCTGTCGTGCAAGCCGGGCCATACTGAGGACCACGGCACAAACAGCAGGTGCGCTGGAATCACCAGCGCCGGAGACAGGGCGACCGACAGTGGTGTCTGGCGTCTGACGTCGATGACCAGGAAGCGCTTGCCCACCCGGGTGGCCTCGGCGATGGCGCGACAGGCGACCGCCGGCGGTAGGTGGTGAAACGACATGGCGAAAACCACCAGGTCGTAGCTGTTGTCGACGGCCTCGATTGCGGTGGCGTCAATCACTTGGGTGCGCGCCCGCGGGTGGGTTCCAAGCACCCCCGCGGCCATGTTGGCCACCGAGGTCGGATCCAGATCGCTGGCCGTGACGGTCGCCGTCGGGTGTAGCTCAAGGATTCTCGCTGAGAGTTTGCCGTGGCCGGCACCCAGTTCCAGGATTCGCGGGCTGGGGATGTCAGAAACAACTTCTAGCGCTGTGCGGGCGAACTTCTCGTGGTGGTTGGTCAGCGTCCCCAGCCGGTCGAGAATTGCGATGACTTTCTGCTTGACCTCATCGGTCACGTCGTCGCGATCGAGGTACTCCAGTGCATCGGTCTGGAATCGCTGATCCAGCCAGGACGCGTCGGGGCCACCCCTTGGCATCGCGGCTATCGTTTGGTCGAGTACATCGGCTGTGGCCATGTGATTCTCGCTTTCTGAGCTTCTCGTACGGTTCTGTCGCCCATCGTAACAAACGAACGAGTTTGTTTGGCTATGATTATGCTGTGAGAACGACGACGGAGCTCCGAGACGAAATCCTTGCCGCGGCCCGCGCGGAATTCGCCCAGCATGGCCTCGCCGGAGCGCGCATTGACCGCATAGCCCGAGCCGCCAGCGCCAGTAAAGAACGTCTGTACGCGCATTTCGGCGACAAGCAGGCTCTCTTTCGAGACGTAGTCGCTGCCGATGGCGCGGAGTTCTTCCAGGCCGTCGAGCTGCGCCCTGATGCGGTACCTGAGTTCGTCGGCGATGTCTTCGATCTGGCCCAAGCGCGTCCTGAGCACCTACGGATGATCACCTGGGCGAAATTGGAAGGTTTTCCGCTCGATGAACCGAAAGTCGACGGTGAGCGCGGACCCGAGAGGGCAATCGCCGCCCTGGAACGAGCGCGGGCGCAAGGCCATGTCGATCAAGCCTGGGAACCGCAGGAGCTGCTGGTCCTGCTATTCGCGATCGGCTTAGGGTGGGCGCAGTGGCCCGATCCGGGTGCGGCGACCACAGACGAAAGCGTTATCGCCCGTCGCCGTGCCGCCGCTGTCGAAGCGGCGAAACGGGTCGTCAACCCAGTCAAGCGGCCGTGACCGAGCGTGCGAGTTGCGTTGTAGTGCAACGGTGTTACCGCGACCTGTGCCTGTGCCTGTGCCTGTGCCGACGACGACTGGGGTAGTGCGTCGGATATGAGATGTGCCTGCCAGCCTGCGCCCTGGCGCCGCAGTCGATTTCGACCAGTTCGCTCTGGCCTGACATGACCTTCACGAAACGCCGGGCAACACTAGTGACCGCCCTATGATGCTTGAGGCCGTCACCAGCCGCGGGATGTACCTCGGACGTTCCGACAGCTTGGAAGACACCACCCATGTCCTGCCGCGCGGCATGCAGTTCGAGGTGGCCTCGGTCGACTACGCGACCTATGAAACCGCAGCGGACAGCTATGGCGCGCGAATCGTTGTGCAACCGAGGGAACGCCACGGAACGGTCATCTTCGCTGGCCCAACGTGGTCGTTCGTCACCGGCGCGGCCCGCAGTTTTGCCCGCCGGCACTGTATCGAGAACACATTGGCGCCGTTCGTGTTTAGACGTCGCGGTCTATGGACGCTTTGGGACGGCACTGTCACCGACGAGTCGCGTCTGGAGACCGAGGACGCGACCGTACTGGCCGAGCAGTATCTGCACCAGCTGTTTCCCCAAGCCCGGATCGAGATCGTCGACCTCGATGCTGCGCTGGCGCAGGATCAAGGCCCCGGCAGGGCCACTTCACACCGCCGATCCGGACGGAAATAGCGCGCGCGGCCGACGGGTGAGTGTGGCCATCCCGCAACCCCTGTCTCATTGCCCACCGATGTCGGAGAATCGGGACACTAGGTACTGCGCTCGACGGCGGTTGGGACGAACCGAGTCAACCACCGTTTGAACGCGGGCCTGGCCATGACACTGTGCTGGATGGCGAACAGAGCCAGCAGCCCGACATTGATCACGACAGCCTCGACGAGCGGGGCCGCCACTCCGTTGTCGACCGTGCGGGGCACGACGAAGTCGCCCACGAATCCGATCGCATAGAGGAACGCCGCGAAGAAGACCAGGTAGCTCGTGACGCCGTAGCTAAGGATGACGAAGCGCTTCACGACAACCTCCCTGTCCTGTTGACGTGGCCAGCTCGCCAGCCACCTCCGCGGAACCTTCGATCGGCCGCTCGGGGAAGTGCGCCCCTTCCCCAGCTGATCCACAGATTTCAAGCATTGCACCAGGCAGCTGATTTTCTGATTAAACGGGCCTACCGCCTGCCCAGCGAACACCACAACGAAGCCCCGCAGGCCACGCCTCCCCCCGCGACGGGCCGCAGCAGCGATCTACGCCGATTGCCACCCATGGGTGATCAGGCTAGACGTGGGGTCTGACACCAAATCTCCCCTGATGTCGGCCCCGTGAAAAAGCTGCTGCCAGGGACGGCACCGTGACTCGAGTCGCCCACGGCAAGCCGATCAGTTCGAAGGGCGGCGGCATCAAAGCGACGGCGGCTGCGTGAGAACGACCCTGTTGTCTGCCTAGCTGGACCGACTGCTTTCGCGCCGCGCCCTTGAGGTCCGTGAGAGCGGATACCGCGCTTCAAGGTATTGCGCGAGGCGTCAGCCAAGGCATTCAGTCAAGGCATTCAGTCAAGGCATTCAGTCAAAGGAACTTTCACGGGTCGAACATCGTGTGCCGCCAACTCGTCACAGATCACGGGGTAGTTCACCGGTCGCGATTTCCGCCGGTCTTCATGGTTGCGCCCATCCTCGGCACTGCACAGCGATGGGGTCGCATGCGACGGGACCGTTGGTCCAGCCGCCGTAATACCCAGGTGTGTTCCAGGTCGGCATGAGTTGGCCATTCCATGGGGCCGGTTTACATCCGCTCTGGTTCATGACCCCGGTGCATACGTTGTCCGCCAACGCGTTCGGTACTGCCCACACGCCCGATAGGATTGCGAGAATCAGGCAAACGGCGGTTGTGAATCGTTTCATCTCGATGCCTTTCAAACCATTTGACGTTGGATCCCGCGCTGCGGAATTCCCGGGGGCTGTTCGTGGGATAGGTAGCTGCAGCGCACGCTGGGGTCATTGGCGAACGGGCCCGCGACGGAGATTGCGGCGTTGAGCGCTGCGGCCGGAGTGTCTGCGGCGACACCGTGCGGTCGGTTGAGTGGCTGGTCGATATCCCATGCGACAGCAACACAATTGGGGCCCGACGCCAGAATGCGGCAGTTATTGGCGTTCTGCAGCGCAGCGCACTGTCGAAGTGCCGTCGTCTCGGCGGCCTGCTGGTCGATGTTGGTATTCCAATCCAGGGACTCCCGTGATGGCGAATGCGCCACAGCAACCCAGCCACCGACCGCACGGGCCGATGCTGTGGGGTCAGGCGCCAACCCCGCCGCGGCTATCACCGACACGATGCCGAAAGACACGACATTGCGAACCAGCACCGTGCCCTCCTCGCAATCCGCGTCCCGTGCAACGCGCCCGGGATGAACGTCCATTGCCTGTTACGGGTCATCCTGACATCAGCCACCGACAGAAACTCGATCGTCACTGTTGGGCGCTACGATTGGTATGGCCAAGAGCGGACGACCATTAGGTGCCTGGTCCGTCTAGGTGGCTGGTCCGTCGTCTGGGCGACGGAGCTAGCTGCGTGCGGCCGCGCACGCAGCTTGAGCGTCGCACTTGTGGTCGAAGCACCGATCAACGCCCGGCCCTTCCGCGAACCATTCGCCGGTGTCAAGCTGGCCCACGAGGTATCCGCCGGAGCTGTACAGGCCCGGCTTGATGCGCTTCCAGGACATCGGGCCTGCCACGTTCCGCAGCCAGTCGGTGAGCGCCCGCACCAAGTTGCGGGTGTTCTCCTCAGCCAGCACCGCGACCGGAGAGGCCTCCCCGCCGTCGATCACGTACGCCGTCACCATCCAGCCGAGGTCGTCCACTTCGATCACGAACAACAAGTCGCCGACCCGTACCGCGTTCGCACCGTCGAGGCACCACGGCTCTCCGAGGCCACCGCTTGCGCTGATAGCGTCGCGCACGATATCGGTGGAGCGAGGTGGTGCTGCGCGGAAAGGCCTTGAAGACCGGCGCTGCACTGCGGAATCGGATTGGGGTGCAACTGACTTCACTCTTGCGAATCCCCTGTCAACGGGAACACTTCGCCCCAGTCGAGGACCAACGTCACCGGAATTCCGATCTCCTGCCACAGGCCTAGGATCTCCGGGTCGTCGTCGATGGCCGCATGGATGTCGTAGGTCAGCGCAAGGCGGCTGTGGATCTCTCGCTTGACGTCAGTGTTGGGTCGGTAGTCCCCGTTTCGGCGCATGTAAACACCGCCGGCCGGCACGGGAAGATGTTCCAGAAGCCATTGATGGGTCAGCTCGTGGGCCCAGGCGTCGCGACCGGTGACTATCAGGATCTCGTGTCCCCGGCCGTGGTAATCAATGCACCAGTCGACCACGGCATTGTTCGGTGGACATTGAGCACACGCTTGGCGAAAAGCACTGGACCCATCGGGTTCGGCCCGGAGGTGAATCACAGCGCCGACGTCGCACAGCGTTCCGTCCATATCGACGATGACTGCGGATCGGCGCTTCACTGCTTTGTCCTCGTTTCTCATCAACTTCGGGCGAAACCATCATGGCGACATCGCGATTCGTATTATGTCTTGATTCACCGATTGACGATCGGGGCGAGGGTGAATTAGGTTGTGTGCGTTGAATGCGGTGTGCGCTCTTCTGCGGGCGTGGGTGATGGCCCGACCTCGGTATCGGCTTGTTTCTGTGGGTCTTTCGTCTCAGGTGGTCGGCTGGGGTTGTTCTGTTAGGCGGTGATCGGCTGGTTCCGGCCAAACATGCTGTCGAACAGTGGGGCCTGTCCATCGGTGGTGGGGTGGAGGTCGGGCCGAATAAGCTCCTCAAGAAATCTCATTCTCCCACCACAACAGGGTATTTCGGCGTTATGACCCACTTCGGACCGCTACCCAATCGGTGAATCACGGCTTAGCGCCTCACGCGGGTCCGATGTCCTCGCAGCCGCACCCCAACTCCAGCACCTTCTCCCCGGGCTTGAGGTTGAGGTCACCGGCGACGATCCGCTCGAAGAGGATCTGATTGGCCAGCACCGACTTGTCGGGGTCGATCTGCGGCGGCATGTACATCTTCTCCACCGAACCGAGCGTGCACAGCAGGTGGATCACCTTGTACAACTCGGTCAGTTCGTTGCTGCTGCCCTGCGGATATCCCCGCAGCGGAACGCCTCCGGCGTAGTCGGCCCGGGTGTTCTCCGGTGAGTCGACGAACAACTCGCCATAGGAACGCATGTAGGCGGTGAAGTCCTCGTCGCTGATCGTCAGCAGTCCCCGCAGGGCGCCAAGGCGGTCTCGGATCGTCGTCGGCTTGTGCTTCATTCGCGCCCCGCCTCACCGGGCTGAGGAAGGCCCACTGAGCCGTGGGCGCAACGCGACAACCTGGCCCGACCGTATCAGCCCAACGGCGCCGAACGACAGGTTCGCCGTACACTTGGCCGATGCACCGCGCAATGAGCCGGCGGTGGCCCGAGTCCCCCTGTGCTGATGCGCATCGCGGTCTCCGGTAGTCACTCGCTGGGCAAGTCGACCCTCGTCGGCGACTGGGTTGCCTGCCACCCTCAGTTCACCCGTGAGGAAGAGCCCTACCGGGCGTTGGGGCTGTATGGACCCTACGAGATCCTGTTTCGTGAGGAATCAACCAGACTGCACAACGGGATTCAGCTCTATTACAGCCTCAGCCGTGTGCACCGGTATGCCGCGCAGGCCGATGACGTGATCTTCGACCGGGCGCCAGTTGACTACCTCGCGTATTCGCAATACACCGCCGACGCGGGGAGCACCGACATCGACGATGCGTTCGTGATGTCGATGGCCCCGGCCGTCATCGAGTCGCTGGGCCGCATCGACATCATCGCATTCGTGCCGAAATCCGATGATTGGCCGGTGGAGATGGAGGCAGACGGCATTCGCCCCACTGACAAGCCATATCGCGACGCGGTCGATGCGGTCTTCAAACAGATTTACCGCGAGGGACGTTACGGAGTGATGGCGGGGGAGCGACGCCCTCTGGTTGTCGAGTTGGTGGGCAGCCGGGAGGATCGGCTGGATCAGTTGACACGGGCCGCCGATGAGGTGAGGGGCCGAGATCGGCGACTCCGGGGCGGGCGATTCGACTTCCGGAATGCGTCCGGGCGGTCGGTTAGCATCTCCAACCAAGAAACCGAGACCGCCGCGGTGGTCGCCGACAACCGGACGCAGCCTCCTGCCGGGCTGCAATGAGGAGGCAAATGTCCTCCGCGGAGACACCACCGGAAGATCTCGTGACAGCCGACTCCAAGCCGATCGCGGGGAATCACCGGATCTCAGCTGCAGTGCTGGCGGTCTGGCTGGTGTTGGCGATGAGCCCACCGGCCGCGGCGTCCGGCGGCGACCCCGACGCGGTGGCCATCGGACCGGACCGCAATATCGTCTTCAGCAGTGCCGGAGCCACGATTCATGCGAGCGTTCGGCTGCCGGTTGCCCCGGGAACTCTGGTCCCGGCCGGTGTGATCATTGGCGGTAGCGGGCCAGTGGACCGCAACGGCGACGTGGAAGGGGTCACATCGGGCACGTCGAGATGGCTGGCCGACCGGCTCAGTGATGTCGGGTACGCGTCGATCAGATACGACAAGGTGACATCCGGTCAGACCGGACTCGGACCGTACGCCGACGGTGCGCAGATCGCCCGGCAGGCGATGTTCGACTACCCCCCAGCGTTGGGGAACAAAACGTTTGATGAGGTTTTCGTTCAGCAGGCACGTGACGCAGCGGTGTATCTGACACAGCAACCGGGTATCGACCCGGCTCGGCTGGTACTGGTCGGGCACAGCGAGGGTGCCATGATCGCGCTGTCAGTCGCCACCGCCCCCGGCGGTGCGCCGGCACCCCGCGGCCTGGCCCTGATCGAACCCTCCTACACCCGAATCCTCGACGCCGTCGACAGGCAGGTCACCGAAAATATTGGTGCAGCAGCGATCTCATCGGATGACGCGAGGGCGCTAGAGGCGTGGAAGCAGGCCGGCATCGCCGAGATCCGTTCGGGAGAGCCGCCGTTCCCGCAGCAGCCGCCGCTGCCGGTGCCAAGCGCCTCTGGTGTCGCCGCGCAGTTGCAGACATTGATCGAGTCCTATGTCTATCGGCGCTATCGCAACCGGTTGGGCAAAACCGAGGATCAAATCGACCCGGTGTCGTTGGCTTCCGGGGCGCAGAGCGGTACTGGATCGGTTCTGGTGACCTGCGGTACAAAGGATTTCAACACACCCTGCGCACCCGGCGGAGCCCCTGGATCGGGGGTGTCGGCGTTGGCTGCCGCGTTCCCTCCCGATGTGGCGCATTTGGCGTCGATTGAGAACATGATTCACCAACTTCGCGACATCGGATCGGAGTCGGAAGACGCCGTTCCAGCTACCGCATGGCCTGACTACCCCTTCTCCGCACCCTTGGCTGCAGTCCTGCACCGGTTCCTGACAGATCGGCGCTAGTGGTGTGTCGTGGTCGAGGGCGATGCGTCCGCGGGCGAACGCTTCACCGCATTCCTGAAGCGGCTGCGGATGGCAGTACCGGAGACGTTCGACGAACTCACCACTGTTGGGCTTCAGTCGACCTTCCGATACAGTGCCGCGCGCAGCGCCGCGAAGCCCAATTCGGCTGCCTCGGTGGCCCCGGGTACGACACCGGCATAGCCGAGGAAGGTATGCACCAGCGTCTGGGCGTCGTTCAGTTCGACGGCGACGTTCGCCGCGGCGAGCAACTCTGCGTAGCGGACGCCATCGTCATGCAACGGGTCGTGCCCGGCGACAGCGATGTCGGCGGGCGGTAGTCCCGATAGGTCGGCGGCGCGACCGGGGGCGAGTCCCGGTGGTGGATTGTTCGGGTCGAGGTCACCGGCGTACCAGCGATAGAACGCGGAGACAGCAGCGGCGTTCAGCACTGGCGCATCGGCATTCTCGACCATTGACGGCAGCGAGAAATCCCAGAGCGTCAGCGGGTACCACAGCAGCTGGAACTCGAGTGGCGGGCCGCCGTTGTCCCGCGCCAACTGGGCCACTACCGCCGCGAGGTTGCCCCCGGGCGACTCGCCAGAAACCGCTAACCGTGCCCCCTCTGGGACGCCGTGCTCGTAGCCGAGTTCCCTAACGCTGAGATCGTCGAGGCCTATAACTCGCACCCGGAGCACCACGCAGTGGCCTCGCGCATCGGGAGTCTCGCCGACGTGGCCATCTTCGACTCCACGATCGGCTGATCTCCAACGGATCTGCGCCGACACGCCCAGTCGTCGCCACACCAGCGGGGCCCAGTGTCAGGGGCCGAGCAGGTTCGCGGCGTGCAGTGCGGCGATGATCGCGTCCACCGACTCGGCAGTGGTGTGCTGATCGGTCCGCACGCGAACGTCGTAGTCCAGGCCATGCGCATGGCACAGTTCGCTGCTGCGCCGCGCCAGCCCGGCGGGTCGGCCTTCAACCCTGCCGTCGGCCCGGGAGGCTTCGCGCCGCTCCAGCTCCGGCGCCGGGCAGAACACCCCCACCAACAGGATCCGCGCCCCGGCGGCGCGCAGCACCCCGAGGACCTCCTGGCTCCACCCGGAGTCCTGAAGAAAGTGGTCGATGATGAGGTTGGTGCCCAGCCGCAGGTGCTCGCCCCAGCCCCGGTGAATGCCGGTCAACAGGCCCCGGGAGTGGGAACTCAGAACCAGCCGGACCCGTGGGAAGCCGTCCTGCTCGCCGGTCGGCTGGCTCTCATCGAGGTATTCCCAGGCGGCGCGGCCGTCGTGCGGCTCGTGGGAGACAAGACGCCCGAGGTCGCCGCCGTTCAAGGCGACGAAACTGATCGGAAAGAGCGTGTCGGGGATCAGGGCAACGATGTCGTCGAACGCCACCCCGGCGAAGGTCGCCGCCGGATCGCCGTCGGCAAGGCCGCACAGACGCTCCTGCAGCGCCCGGCACAGCGTCGACTTACCCGAGGAACTGGGCCCGTTGACCAGAATCGCCACCGGGGCGTTACTCCGCTCGAACTCCGAACTCATTGCCACCGCCCCCTTTCCGGATGCACTCGATGAACGCCACCGGCGGGAAATCCATGAACGTTCACCAGTAGTTCGCCTCATAGTCCTCCAGTGCCTCGGGGGACAGCGCCGGGGGGTGCCAGCGCACCTCGGAGGATCCGGCTCGCTCAAGGCCTCCTCGTGAGCGAGCACCTGGTCAAGGATCCCCAGAATTACGTTGTCCTGCCCGATCAGCCGTGGCTTGACGGCATCAACGCTGGCGATGGCCGTCTCAAGGGAGTGCGATCCGCAGCGCTTTGCTGATCTCCTGCATCGTCGCTGGTGACAAGGTGCCGAGGGACTCGGTGAATTCGTCGTGGTAGAGCTGCACGATGTCATCGACCAGGACGAAACCGACGAGGGGGTCGGCAGCGGTGAGCTGCACGACCGTCGGTACGTGAGCGTTCTTGCTTGTCGTGGTGATTCGGGCAGCTAACACGGTGTCTAGGTTTCTATTCCGGGAGTTATTGCTGAGGATCACCCAGGGTTTCAAGCCGTGTCCGAGGTCTACTCGGTATGCCTGGCTGCGCAGTCCACGGTTCACAGCTGGCCGTCGGTTCGGCGCGCGTAGCGATCCCGTGCCGCCCGGCGCTCGTCATGGGCAGCTTCGCTATTGAACTCGGCGGCCAGGGTTGCATATCCGGCGTCGAGGACATGTTCGCGCAGGGCTTCGGCTCCCGCCTGGAGCAGGGCGCGCAGGGCGCTGGCCTCAGATTTTATGTCGCTGTCGCCTTGGTCGCGTTGGCTGGCCCATCGACGCAGCACCTCGAAAGCAGGCGAACCCTCGCTGAGGTAGGGCGCAATCATCGCCTCGTCGGCGTCTTTCAATATCAGACTCACTCGCTTACTCATAGTGCAAATTGTACGCGCTTTACAGGCGCAGCGACGAGCGCAATATGTGGCGCAGTGACAGGCCGCGCCGGGGAACACCGGCAGGGGCCTGAGGCATCAGCGGGTGACGACGCGGCCAGCAGCTTCGGGCCTGCAATCACCCCGGGCGGCTGAGCTCAGTCAAAGCGGGTTTCTAGCGGGTGAGGTAACGAGAGCGATCCCGATGATGTGCCGGCCGCCTTCCTGGCCGAGACCGACACAACCGTACGGTTCTCGGATTCGCCACGAAAAGCGGAAAAACCCTTTCGCCACCGTGGCCGGAAAAGTGGCCAACGTGCAGCTCAAGAAGTAGCGCATTCGCCATCGAGAAACGCGGTCGGGGCGGCCGAAAATGGCTCCCCTGTAACGGGATTCAGGATGCGGTAGGCGAAGATCAGGATGCGGGCGGGGCGGATGGACCAGAACGGTCCGCGGGTGCGGGTCAGGAAGATGGTGAGGTGCCCGGCGACGGAGAGTTTCAGATACATCAGGGTCTGGACCCCACGGTTCTTGGTTTCGCCACGAAAGGCGGAATAACTCCTTCGCCATCGCGTACGGAATTCGTGCGAAATCCCACGTCATGCGAAACGTGCTATGCCATCAACAACCGGAACCTACAGCTATAAGGCTTACTGCTATAGTGGTTTTCGACCCTACCGAATCATTCTCGTTCGATGAGGAATTCCGTGAGCGCCTACCCATCGCTGCGCGTAGCGTCAACGCATGAATTACTCCGACTTCTTCGTGCGATCTGCGTCGACAACGACCAGTTCTAACCGTGACTGCTGGCGAGGACCGGATGGACAATCTGCCTCTGCCTGAAGCTGATGCCGCCACCACCGCCGCCGTGATGGAATGGCTGGCCCGCTTCTCCGCGTGTGTGCGGGAGGTGGACTACGCGTCCGCCCAACCGTTATGGCAGGACGCCGTTGTCGCCTTCGGTACCTTTCGGGAACTGGTGAAGGGCCGCCAAGCGTTGACCGACACCCAGTGGGACAAGGTCTGGCCGCGAACCTCGGACTTCACCTTCGACATGGACAACACCACCATCCTCGTCTCGCCCGACGGGCGACTGGCGGTTGCGATTGCGCCCTGGACCAGCACCGGCTACCACAGGGATGCAAGTCCCTTTCCCCGCCCCGGGCGCGCCACGATAGTGGTGGCGTTACAGCCGGACGGCCGATGGATCGGCGTGCACAGCCACATGTCCCTCGGCCGGGGGGTGCCGCAGGACAGTCATGGCACGCGAGTCGTCACAGCGCACTGACCCCCCGACTGCCCTCGATCAAGCCGGCGAGTCGCCCAGCGGAGCGTTCGGCGCGTGCCGAGGTGGAAGAGATTGCCAGCCCGGCGACCACCAGTCCGACCGCGATGCCGAGCCACCACAACGGTCTGGCCGCGGCAATGAAGTTCCGATCGCCGAGTGCCGCCGTCTGGGCGACCTCAGCGCACAGCGCGATACCGATACTCACACCGATCTGCCGATTCGTGGAGATGACGGCCGCCGCCGCCCCCGCCCGATCCAGCGGCATCCCGGCCAGTGCGGTGCTGATGATCGGGGCGCTGACGGTCCCGAACGCGATGCCGGCGACCGCGAAGATCACCAGCAGCAGCCACACCGGAGTCGTGGCGGTCAGCAACATCAGCAACACCGACCCGGTGATGATCGCCAGCCCGGTCACCAGCAGCGGCGGGCGCGCGCCGAATCGGCCCACCGTCCGGCCCGACAACGGTGACACCACCAGTAGGCCGATGGCGATCGGCAGGAACATCAGCCCGGTGCGCGTGGCCGAGTACCCGCGCTCAGACTGCAGGTAGAGCGACATCACGAGCAGGAACGCACCCCACACCGCAGCCTCCAGCAGGGCGATCGCGGTGGCAGAGGCGAATGGCTCGCTGCGAAAGAACCGGGGATCGATCAACGGGTCATTGCGGCGGGACTGATGGCGTGGGAAGCTCAGCAATGCCAGCGTGGCGATGACCCCAGCGGTGATGATGCCGGGGTTCGACCAGCCCAGCCATGGACCCTCGACCAGCACGAACACCAGACCGAACAGTCCGATCACCAACAACAGTTGGCCGATCACATCGACGTCGCGCACCGTCGCCGACTTCGATTCCGAGACATAGACAGCGGTGAGGACCAGCGCCGCCAGGCAGATCAGCGGATTGATCCAGAAGACCGCACGCCAGCTGATGAACTGGCTCAGGACACCTCCCACCACCGGGCCCAGCGCCAGCGAGAGGCCGGACATCGCACCCCAGATCCCCAATGCCCTCGCTCGTTCCGCCCGCTCGGGGAACACCTGCGAGATGATCGACAGGGCAACCGGATTCATCATCGCGCCGCCGACCGCTTGGATGAACCGCCCGGCGATCAACGTCTCGACATTGGGAGCAAGGCTGCATAACACTGAAGCGGCGCCGAACACCGTCAGCCCGATCTGGAACACCCGGCGCCGCCCGTACCGATCACCGGTCGCACCGCCCAGGATGAGCAGCGAGGCGAGCACCAGGGGGTAGATGTTGATGGCCCATTGCATCTGCTGCTCCGAATGGTCCCCGTGCAGATGGAATTCGGCGTGGATAGCCGGCAGAGCGACATTGAGGATGGTCAGGTCCATCGAAATGACCAGCAGGCTCAGACAGCAGGTCGCCAGAATGACGTTCTTGCGCGCAGCGGTGGCCACTCCAGATCGGAGCTGCACGCTGCGTGCATGTCGGCGTGGGCCCGCTCCCATCTGCGGCAGCTTACCCGCCGATGTGGTCGCCGGCTGCACGTCCAACAGCAACGGGCGCAGCGCGGCAAAGTGCAGTAATTTCACCGGTTCCGGCTGCGGAGCTATTCTGACGGCCCCCATCATGGCGGCGGTTCAGTCCCCGAACCGCCCGGGCGGAAGGAAGTGTCGATGAGCGACGCTACGCCCGGCGCCGGTCTGTACTCGATCAACGAGTGGGGCTGGTTGAGGTGCGTGGTTCTCGGGACCGTCGACGGCTTCGCGCCCGGCCTTTCCTTCGACCGACGCGCAAGCGAGGCCGAGGTCGCCGAGGCTGCGTCGATCGCCCGCGAGGCATACCCGGTCAGCTATCTCGATGAGGTGGCCGAGGACCTGGACGGCTTCCGCGCAGCGCTGGAAGCCGAGGGTGTGCGCGTTCTGCGGCCATCCTGGGGGGAGGACTCGGTGTCCTTCACCACACCGAACTTCAGCGCCAGCGGTTTCGATCTCTATAACGTCCGCGATCAGCAACTCGTGGTCGGGGACACCTACATTTCCACCCCACCCACCCAGCGCTTTCGTTACTTCGAGAACCACGGCCTGCAGGAACTGTTGTACCAGAACTACTTTGAGCGGGGATTCCGCTGGATCTGCGCTCCCATGCCGAGGCTGCGTGGCACCTACCTACGCGAAGTCCACCGGGCCAAAACCACGCTCGAGGAGTTGGAGGACGAGCGTCAGAGTGCGCTTGGCAAGAAGGCTTCCCCACACATTCGGCGCCTTACCGAGGACGAAATCCTTTTCGACGCCGCCAATGTCTGCCGTCTCGGCCGTGACCTGATCTACCTGGTCTCTAAAAGCGGCAATCGCAAGGGCGGGCAATGGCTGCAGAGTGTGTTGGGGCCGGACTACCGCGTGCATTACACCGAGGCTTACCGCTCCTCGCACCTGGACTCGACGGTCGTCCCGCTGCGCGAAGGCCTGGTGCTGCTCAACGGGCTTCGGATCAACCCCCAGAACTGCCCCGAGGTGCTCGCCGGATGGGACCAGATCTACTTCGCCGAAACCGAACCCATGCCCGCCGGTGAGATCGAGTTCCACGAGCGTATCCGGGTTCCGGTGGCGAATCGCCTGACAGCGATGGGCGTCGAGAGCCCCATCGGCCAGTTGACCTCGCCGTGGATCGGTATGAACCTCTTGGTGATCCGGCCCGGGGTGGTGATGGTTACCAACCCGCAGCCGGCCCTGGAACGTGAACTCGCCCGCCGCGGTATTGAGGCGATTCCGATCCGGATGCGCCACGCGTTCTCGATGCAGGGCGGCCTGCACTGCTCCACGCTGGATGTGGAGCGCGATCCCGACTGAGGTGTTGGCGCTCCACAACCTCGCCTATGTTACGCCTGGCCTGGGACGATCCGAGCCTGCTGTGGCGACCCCTACCGGATTTTGCCTATCGATCCTCGGGCCTGTTGTGCCTTGTGGTGGGGGCGCCGATTCCGTCGACCACCTCTGCCCGGTCGGCCAGCACAGTCAGCGCATCAGCGAGCCTGCGCGCCTGTTCCGGAGTCAGGTCGGCCGTGACGGCGGATCCTGGGCCGCCGCTGATGACCGTGCCCTCGACGCGCACTGCGACCCCGCTGACCGTCGACCCGTCCCGGTGTTGCACCCCGGTTAGCAGCGTTGCGACACCCCCGAGGTGTACCGGGTCGCTGCCGTACACCCGGTCGTGGAAATGCCCGTCCCAGTCGCCGACCCAGGTGGTGCCGGGCGGTGGTGGGGGTGTGCTGCTGGTCATTGCTTCGAATTTACCGAGGACTCAACAAGGCGCTGAGGATTTTCCAGACCCAAGGGAGCCCTACAGTGGGTGGTGTGCGGTGGATCGTTGACGGCATGAACGTCATCGGGACGCGCCCCGATGGTTGGTGGCGGGATCGCCGGCGGGCGATGGTCGCGTTGGTGGATCACCTCGAGCGTTGGGCTTTGGCCGAGGACCAGAACGTCACTGTGGTCTTCGAGCGGCCCCCGTCGCCACCGATCCACTCCTCGGTCCTCGAGGTTGCCCATGCGCCTGAGGCGGCGGCGAATTCGGCCGACGACGAGATCGTGCGACTGGTGCGGGCCGACGCCTCCCGGCGAGATCTCCGAGTCGTCACCTCTGATGGCGCATTGGCCACCCGGGTGGTGGACGCGGGCGCATCTGTGTATCTGACACAGCAACCGGGTATCGACCCGGCTCGGCTGGTACTGGTCGGGCACAGCGAGGGTGCCATGATCGCGCTGTCAGTCGCCACCGCCCCCGGCGGTGCGCCGGCACCCCGCGGCCTGGCCCTGATCGAACCCTCCTACACCCGAATCCTCGACGCCGTCGACAGGCAGGTCACCGAAAATATTGGTGCAGCAGCGATCTCATCGGATGACGCGAGGGCGCTAGAGGCGTGGAAGCAGGCCGGCATCGCCGAGATCCGTTCGGGAGAGCCGCCGTTCCCGCAGCAGCCGCCGCTGCCGGTGCCAAGCGCCTCTGGTGTCGCCGCGCAGTTGCAGACATTGATCGAGTCCTATGTCTATCGGCGCTATCGCAACCGGTTGGGCAAAACCGAGGATCAAATCGACCCGGTGTCGTTGGCTTCCGGGGCGCAGAGCGGTACTGGATCGGTTCTGGTGACCTGCGGTACAAAGGATTTCAACACACCCTGCGCACCCGGCGGAGCCCCTGGATCGGGGGTGTCGGCGTTGGCTGCCGCGTTCCCTCCCGATGTGGCGCATTTGGCGTCGATTGAGAACATGATTCACCAACTTCGCGACATCGGATCGGAGTCGGAAGACGCCGTTCCAGCTACCGCATGGCCTGACTACCCCTTCTCCGCACCCTTGGCTGCAGTCCTGCACCGGTTCCTGACAGATCGGCGCTAGTGGTGTGTCCTGGATTTAGCTGACTTTTTCGAGGGCGATGCGGCCGCGGGCGACCTTGGCGAGGATTGATTCGGCGGTCGCTGTCCAGACGTAAAGCCGTGGGCCCGTAAATCGGACTTTGGTGCGCATTAGTCCGGGTTGCACTGCTGCTGCTGGACAGCAGCTGTAGGTTCTCAAATTCGGTGCTATGTTGCGGTCGCTTGACCTGCGGCTCCATGACTTGTCTCACGCCATGAACGTGGACGCGCCACCGGGAGGCGAAGCGGCGCAACCCACGCGGGGCGGTGGCTTGACTGATTGGTCCATGGCGGGCCTTACTAAGGTGCGGCCGGCGATGGCCGAGTAGCTGTTGACATGACCCCTGCCGTGAGCACGACCTGATTGGAGCGACCATGGCCCTGCCTGAACCATCACCGGTATCGACCTGCTTGATCACCGGCGCATCGTCGGGTATCGGCGTCGAGATCGCTCGTGCGCTCGCCAAGCGTGGCCAGAACCTTGTGCTGCTCGCTCGGCGCGTCGACCGGCTCGAAAGCCTGGCGTCCGAGCTGTCCGACGAGTTCGGTGTCAGGGTCGATGTGCTCGGCTGCGACGTCAGCGAGCCGGCAGCGCGCGCCGAGGTGCCCGACCGTGTCGCCCAGCTCGGTCTCACGGTCGAGCTGCTGGTCAACAACGCGGGTTACGGCACGGCCGGCAAGTTCGTCGAGCTCGACCCCGAACGCGAGGTTGGCATGGTCCGCGTCAACGTCGAGGCGGTCACCGCGTTGTGCAGCATGTTCGTCCCGCCCATGGTGGACCGCGGCCGTGGAGCGGTGCTCAACGTCGCCTCAACGATCGCATTCCAACCGATGCCTGGCCAGGCCGGCTACGCGGCGACGAAAGCGTACGTGCTCTCCTTCACCCAGGCACTGCACACCGAGCTGCACGGGACCGGCGTTACCGCCACGGCCCTGTGCCCCGGGCCGGTCAAGACTGAGTTCATGGACGAGCCCGGCATGCAGGAAAGCGCATCGGCGCTACCCAAGCCGATGTGGCTGGACCCGGCTGAGGTCGCCGAGGCCGGTGTTCGCGGCGTGGAGAGCGGCAACGGGATCGTCGTACCCGGCGTGGCCAACGTGGTCACCCGCTTGATCGGCCGGCACACGCCGCGGTGGCTGCTGCTCAGCACGATCCGGCGGTTCACCGGCAACGGGTGAAGCGAACGAGCTTGCTTCGCCGCTGGACATCGCTGCCCAGCCCGTCGGCGGTGGTGTCGTCGGTGAAGACAGCTGCCATCGACCTGACGGCGAACCAGCATGGGAAGCCGCGCAAGCGGGGACGCGCATTGGGGCCTTCCGCGTTCACACTGACCGCGTCCTGGCCGCACATCATCTATGACTTCGAAGACGATCAGGGGTATGTCGACCTCTCCTCGCCGCAGTTCCCACTGCTGGCATTTCGCACCACGTTCACGAACCCATTGATGCGGGAGTTGGCCGTCGTCGACGAGTACTTCAACGCGGACTACTTCCATCACTACAGCCATCTCCAGTGCCGCTGCCGGGCCCCCGGATCCGATGGCGGCAGACTCGATGATCCACCAGGCGCGGGCGGGACCTGCGGCGACGTCAGATGCTCGGGCGCTGCGCGCTACCCGCCAGCGTCCGCAGGAGGCGAACGCAACGTTGCGTCGTCACGGCGGCGTCTTCTCCGGGGTGTTCGAGCCACCAGTGCACGACGGTGGTGACAGTACTCAACCAGATGTCGGTGAGCAGCGACGCGTCCAGGGCATCGGTGTTGCCGGCCGCCTGGAGGACTTCGCGGGTTCCGGTTGACCCCAGGTCGATGAGGGTTCGTCGATACTGGGCGGCGCTCTCATAGATCGCGGATCCGCGCGGCAGTGTCGTGTCGAAGAGGATCGACCACGCGTAGGGCCTGGGCTCAATAGTTTCGAAGATGGCGGCGAGGGTGCTGATGGCCCGGGTGATCGTCACCCCGGTCTGGGCGGTTGCGACGGCCTCGACGAGCGATTCCCCGGCGCGCGTCAGACACGCCTGGAACAGGCCTTCTTTGGAGTCGAAGTAGCCGTAGACCAACGGTTTGGAGATTCCGGCGCGCTGTGCGATATCCGCGACTGACGCATGTGCGTAACCACGGCGGCCGAATTCCTCGGCAGCGATATGGAGAATCTGCTCCTCTCGTTCCTCGCGTGGAACACCTTTGGTTCCAGCCCTGGCGCGTGTCACCTGCCTATCCTACAGCGCAATCATAATTCTGGTAAGTTACTCATTGATCAATTCGATGAAGGAGTTGCCATGCTCGAGGCGTTGAGACACTCGCTGGACGATCCGATCCGCTATGCGTTGCCGTTCTTCCTCCTCACCATCGTCATCGAGTTGGTCACCCTGGCCGTGTTCGGAAAGAGCGAGGGTAGGTTCACCGCACGCGACTCGGTCACCAACCTTGCGACTGGCGCTGTCGCGCTCGCGCTGACCGCCGTTTTCCATGCTGTCGAGCTGCTGTTGTACGCGGCGCTCTACGTCTACGTTGCGCCCTGGCACCTGCCCGCCGACCGGTGGGAAACCTGGGTCGGCGCCTTCATCGGGGTCGACCTGCTCTGGTACCTCTACCACCGCGGCTCGCACCGCATCAGGGTGATGTGGGCCGCGCATCAGGTTCATCACAACAGCGACTACTTCAACACCACGACGGCATTTCGACAGAAGTGGAATCAGTGGTTCGGCATTCTGATCTGGCTGCCGCTGCCCCTACTGGGTGTACCACCGTGGATGGTGCTGGCATTCTTCTCGGCCAACCTGATCTACCAGTTCTTCACCCACACTGAGACTGTCGGCAAGCTCCCGCGACCGATCGAATTCATTTTCAACACGCCGTCGCATCACCGCGTCCACCACGGCAGCGACGCTCTCTACCTCGACCGCAACTACGGCGGGGTGTTCATCATCTGGGACCGGATGTTCGGTACCTTCCAGGCCGAGCAGCACCGCCCGACCTACGGCCTGACCACACCGATCTACAGCAACAACCTGGTTCGGCTGCAGTTCCACGAATACGGGGCGGTGCTCCGCGATATCCGGGGCGCCAAGCGGTGGCGCCACCGCCTCGGCTATGTATTCGGTCCGCCAGGGTGGCAGCCGACGCCGGTCGACTGCTCAGAACGCCAGACGCCAGCCATGGTTGGAGCCGGCCTCACGAGCGAAACCCTGTGACGCCACCCGCTCGTTCATGGTGGGGTTGGGGCAACACCGCCGACCAGGCAACTGACGCGGAGGTCAAGGCCCTCGTCAACAGGTGCGCAGCGTTGCTTCCCGACCACGACTTCACCGATCACCCGCCACCCGAGCCGTCCTCGCTTGAGATCCCACAGCGGGGGGTTGTCGCACCCGCGAGCCTGGCGGCGCTGTGCTCGGACCAGCCGATCGACCGCCTCGCTCACGCCCGGGGAAAGGCCTTCCGGGACGTCGTGCGCAACCTGCACGGCCAGATCGACCACGTCCCCGATCTGGTCGCGCGACCACGCACCGAACAGGACGTCGTCGACCTTCTGGACTGGTGCACCCGGGACGGAATCCCGGTGATCCCCTACGGCGGCGGAAGCTCGGTGGTCGGAGGCGTCGAACCCCGATTCGAGGACCCGTCCGTCACCATCGACCTGCAACACCTCGACGCGGTGCTCGAGATCGACAGGACCAGCCGCGCAGCCCGCATTCAGGCCGGTGTCTACGGGCCACACCTGGAGGACCAGTTGCGTCCCCACGACCTGACATTGCGACATTTCCCTCAGTCGTTCGCGTACTCGACCCTCGGCGGCTGGCTAGCCACCCGGGCCGGTGGACACTTCGCCACCCTCTACACCCACATCGACGACCTCACCGAGTCGATGCGCGTGGTCACCCCGGCCGGAATCAATCAGTCCCGGCGGCTACCCGGGTCTGGTGCAGGCCCCTCACCAGATCGGATGTTCCTCGGATCGGAAGGCGCGCTGGGCATCATCACCGAAGCGTGGATGCGGCTTCAGGAAAGACCGCGGTGGCGCGCAACCGCATCAGTCACTTTCGACACGTTCGCAGCCGCAGTCTCCGCGACGCGGGAGATCGCCCAGTCCGGTCTCTATCCGTCAAATTGCCGCTTGCTCGACCCCGCGGAAGCCTTCCTCAATGCCGCCACCTCGACGGCCGGTGGCGTCCTGGTGATTGGCTTCGAGTCCGCCGACCATCCGGTCGATACCTGGCTCAACCGGGCCCTGGACATCACCCGCGACCATGCGGGAACAGTTGCCGCGAAACAACCCGACGCCGCTGAAGAGACCTCGGCGACGTGGCGGTCCAGCTTCCTGCGGATGCCGTTTCATCGTGACGCACTGGCTAGGCGCAGCATGATCGTCGAGACGTTCGAAACGGCCTGCACCTGGAATGATTTCGAATCGCTGCACGCCAGTGTCACCGCCGCCGCCCACGATGCAATTCAGGACCTCTGCGGGCACGGCCTAATCACCTGCCGCTTCACCCACGTGTATCCCGATGGGCTGGCACCGTATTACGGGATCTATGCCTCAGGGCGATGGGGAAACACCGTGGAACAGTGGGACGAGATCAAACAGGCCGTATCGCGCGCCATCATCGACGCCGGCGGCACCATCACCCACCATCATGCAGTTGGCCGTGACCACCAACCCTGGTACGAGCAGCAACGCCCCGAACCCTTCGCCGCTGCCCTCCTTGCGGCCAAGCATTCACTGGATCCCGCAGGAATCCTCAACCCGGGCGTACTCCTGCCCGATTCTCGGTGAAGTCTCGGTCGGCTCAATCGACATGACGCCGTTCCCGATTGGCTGGCCTTCCTTCATGGCGTGCCAAGACCCCCCCAAAGGAGCCGAAGTGGCCGCGAATTCGGTTCAGCTGCAACCTAGATTGACCATAGATCGACAACTCGCTGCGGCCGCTGAGAGATGAAATCGACGCTAACTGGCACAACACGCAGGGCTACTTGAACAAAATATGGGCGTGTCGCGGGACCCTGTTCATCTTCGCTGCAAAAGTCCAGCTCAACAGCATTACTGCGATGCTCAACCACCGCCGCGATGAGCGCTAGCGGGTCCTGTCATGCCGGGGCCGCGTCGCGGCCGGCTACTCTCGGCAATGGCATCTCGATGGTGCGGTCTCCCAGCTTGGCGGTTATCGCGA
>Ga0210003_1001006_pt1 | contig 25003 bp, 28 predicted proteins | sample LantaG_FD_182804 | JGI IMG/M metagenome (GOLD analysis project Ga0210003, IMG submission 182804) | Deep subsurface microbial communities from Baltic Sea to uncover new lineages of life (NeLLi) - Landsort_02402 metaG (SPAdes) (version 2) | ecosystem: Environmental > Aquatic > Marine > Oceanic >... | reverse complement strand
TTTTTTTGTTCGTTGAGTGCCAGAGGGTGATGTCGCCGAAGGTCGAAAAACTTTTTCGAGTCGATTCGCCTCACTCGCCTCTCTCACTCACAACTTTCCCCCTTTTTTCTTCCCTCCTCTCTCCGCTTCTGTTTTTTGCCCCCCAAAAAACTTAGCCCAACATGCCGACGATCGGGTACTACCGCAACTGTGAGTGTGATCGCGTTGAAAGCGAGCGGAGGAGAAGACACCCCGCTGCAGGCATAGCGAGGGAACGACGGGCGCGGGCTCTTCTCTCTCTCTCTTTTTCGATCGAGAGAGCCGTCACCGGCGGCGGCCGCCGATCGCGCCTCCTGCTCTCTCTCTCTTTCTCTCTGCTCTCTTTCTCGCTGTCCGCGCGCCTGCACCTGCTCCCGATTCCCATCCTCGCCGGCAGAGACGTTGATACCCTCTCGTATGGGCAGGAGAGAGATCGAGAACAGGGGGCAGGGGGCGTGCTGTTGGGACTCGAGCGATGGAGACGGAGAGGCGAAGAAGAGCAGCAGGAGAGCAAGGACGATCAAAAAAACTCTTGCTCCTCATCTGCCCACCACCCCCGCACGACCGCCTCTGGGCCCGCCTGCACCCTCTCTGCCTCTTCGGGAGCGTTGAGCACGGTCTCTCAGTTACGCTGCCGCGAAGAGATGCGAGCCCGCTGCATTCCCTGGTGCTACTTTCGGCCCGCGGAATCGATGCTTTCTTCACTCCTTTGCAGCCGTCGTCGCCGCCGCCACCTTTTTTTCAATCGACCCAACTCTCTTTCCTTTTTCACTCACGCGCCTTCCTCCCCCTCCCTCTGTCTCCACAATCCAACCACCAACCCCTTTTTCCCAGTCGGCAAGACCTTCAAGAAGCCGCGCCGTCCGTTCGAGAAGGAGCGCCTCGACGCCGAGCTCAAGCTCGTCGGCGAGTTCGGCCTGCGCAACAAGCGCGAGCTCTGGCGCGTGCAGATGGCCCTGTCCAAGATCCGACAGGTAAGGATTATTTTTAAGTTGATTTCGATGCGCGGGCGTAGAGCAGAGAACAGAGGTCACATCGGCGAGGAGGGAAGAGCGCGAAAGGTGGAGAGAAAGTGAAGCGCCTTCGAGAAAGTGTCGCATCCATCGAGAATTCGATGTTGATCGGAAAAAAACTTCGAACTCACTTCAACCTCTTCAACCACCACCTCTCCGCCACCCCCAACCCCCACCACCTCACTCAGGCCGCCCGCACCCTGCTCACGCTCGACGACAAGGACACCAAGCGCATCTTCGAGGGCGCGGCCCTCATGCGCCGCATGTACCGCTACGGCTTCCTCGACGAGTCGCAGACCAAGCTCGATTACGTCCTGGCTCTGACCCCGGCCGACGTCCTGGAGCGCCGCCTGCAGACGCTGGTCTTCAAGCTCGGCCTCGCGAAGTCCATCCACCACGCGCGCGTGCTTATCAGGCAGAGGCACATCAGGGTCGGGAAGCAGGTCGTCAACGTCCCCTCTTTCATGGTCCGGGTTGATGCCCAGAAGCACATTGATTTCGCCCTGTCGTCGCCCTTTGGTGGAGGTCGCCCGGGACGCAACAAGCGCAAGGCGAACGCGGCCAAGAAGGCGAGGAAGGCCGCCAAGGAGAACAAGGAGGAGGAGGCCGAGGAGGAGGAGGAGGAGTAGAGAAAAATGTTTTCTTTTCTTCACCCTTGTTAAAAACGAAAAACGATCTTTCTGCTAAAAAAAAAGAAAAAAACTTTCTTTCATTCTCTCTCTCTCATTCACTACAACAAATGCGCGAAAAGCTTTTTACAAAAACAAGAAAGAAAGGAGGAAAGCAAAGAGAAAAAGAAACGCTTTTCACTCACTTTGAGAGCAGCAGCTCCTCCTTCAGATCGGAGAGGAACGCCTCGAGCCTCGCCGCGTTGGCCCCCAAGTCCCCCTTGCCCAGCCTCGACCTCGACCGCCCGTCGACGACGACGACGGTCGATCCTTTTTCATCTCTTTTCTTGACGCGAAAGACGATGTCGTCCTTGAAGCGGAGCATGCGAGTCGTCGCCACCCCTTGCAGCGTCCCCGAGGAGGACTCGGCAAGGGAGACCTCCCACCCTTCTCGCGAGCGCGCCAGCTTCTCCGCGGCCGCGAAGACGGCATCCGCGTCGGCGTCTGGGACCACGAGCGGCTTCAGGTCCGGGTAGGCCTGCCTGATCTGCGGCTTGAACTCCTCTGGCAGGGGCACGGGCCCCGGAGAAGAAGAAGTGGTCGAAGAAGAAGAGGTCGAAGAAGAGGTCGAAGAAGAAGAGGTCGAAGAAGAGGTCGAAGAAGTCGAAGAAGACGAAGAGAACTGCGGCGGCTTTTCGAGGTCGGTCGCCACGTCGTTTACGATCGGCCGGGCCAGCGCCTGCGAGATCGACGAGAGCATGCCCGTGGAGTAGAGGGCGGCCGTGGAGAGGGCGACCGCTGCGAGGGCCACGAGGAGGGGCGCGTTTCTGGAGCGTCTGAGGCGGGCCGAGGAGAGGGTGGTTCGACGGGAGGAGGTCGGTGGGGGTCGGGCGATCGGGGCTCCTCGCGTTGCCATCGACGAGTTTGGAAAAGAGAAGAGAGAGAGCGTTAAAGTCTCAAGGACGAGGAGCGCCGTTCGTTTCTTCGACAGAGGGGGAGCGTCGGGGCGACTCGATCTTCGAGGGCCCGTGGCGTGAGAGCGCGGCGGAGGGAGGGAGGGAGGGAGCGCGTGCGTGAAAACGGTCGAGAGATGCAAGAAGCGAAGACCGAGAGTGAGAGAGGGAGCGACGACGACGACGGCGAAGAAGAAGAAAAAAGAGAAACGAAACTGCTGCTGCTGCTTTGAAAATCACTCCTCTCTTTCTTTTTTCTTCTTCCTCTCTTCTTCGAGCGTCGCTGCTGCTCCTGCCGCTGCTGCTGCTGCTCGCCTCTCCTTCACTTTCCTCGCTCTCTAGCGAGCGACGCTCTTCTCAAACTCCTTCTCCTAGAGAACGGAAGCCTTCTCCAAGCGAGCGAGCGAGCGAGCGAGAGAGAGCAAAAAAAGACGACAAAGATGGGGAAGAAACGCGTCGGCAATGCCGCCGCCGCCGCCCCCGAGGCCGCTCCCAAGCCCCTCTCCCACTTCGCCCACGCCCTCATCCCGCCGTTCAAGTCCAAGGACGACCTGACCAAGGCGCTAAAGGTGAGAGAAGGAGCGACCCAGGCCGAGAAGGAGGCCAATGCGAGCTATGAAAAGAGAGAGAGAGAGAGGCCATCTTGCTCGAGTTCAGCTCACGACATCAAACAATCAATGAAAAAAAACCTCCTCTCTCTCTCTCAGGCCACGGCCGACGCCCTCTCGTCGGCGCCGCAGGCCCCCGACGGCGCCGTGTCGCTGGGCCAACTGGCCGGCGCGCTGGTCGACAGGGCGCTGCTGCTGCACAAGGACAAGGTAAGGAGACAGAAAGAGGATTGAAATCGATGTCGCCCGACCGGCGTCGTCGTCGTCAAACGTCGTCGATGCTCGTCCTTCTCTCTCAATCTCAATCTTCTCCCATCGCTCTTTCTCGCTCTCCTCTCCCTCTCTGTCCCTGATGCCTCGCATTTCGCCTCGGAATGGTCGAGCGCCTCCGCTCGTGGGGCGGATATGAGCAAAAAACGAGAACGAGAGGGAGAAAGAGAGAAGAAGACGAGAGAAGAACCCAAAATGCTCCCTCGAGCGAATCGCGCGACGACGGCGACGCTTTGCTTTTTTTCGACCTCGGACCTCCTCCTCCTTTCTTCTTCCTCTCAACCTCAAAAACCAACTCCTCAACAATAACTCCAACTCCAACTCCACCACTTCTCCAGGACGTGCGCCTCCGCGCGGCCTTCTGCCTCGCCCACGCCCTCCGCGTCGCGGCCCCCGACGCCCCCTACTCCCCGGCGCAGCTCTCCGACGCCTTCGCCGCCTTCAGGGACGCGGTCGCCGAGCTCTCGAGGGGCCGCACGGCGGCGCCGGCCTTCGACCTGTGCCTCGCGACGCTCGAGACCATCGCCGCGGTGCGCTGCTCGGTGCTGGCGCTGGACTTAGATAGTCCCGAGGCCGCGGTGGGGCTGGCCAACGCCTGTTTCGCCGCCGTCGCGGCGCCCAGGAGCTCGGCGGCCAGGAAGGGGAAAGGAGGAGGAGGAGCGGGAGGAGCTTCGAGGCCTCTGCCCCTCCCCCCGACGAGCGAGGAAGGCCTGCCCCTCTCTCTGCCCGGTGACGCCACTGCCCTTGCTGTCGCTTCCCCGGGAGGGCAAGATGACCACGCCGCGGTCGAGGCCGCCGTCTTAGAAATTCTGTCGACGATGCTCGACGAGGCCGACGAGCTCCCGGCGCCGCTCGTCGACGCCGTCGTCGCGCCGCTGCTGCCCCCTCACCGCGACGCGCGCCCCGACGCGGCCGCGTGCGCTCGCGCGCTGCTGAGGCGCTGCGAGCTCAAGCTGCAGCCGGCGGTACAGAGGCTGCTGGTGGCCGCGATCGAGAGCGGCGGCGTCGGGGGTTCTGGAGGAGCTGGTCCTTCTTCGAGCTCTTCCTCTCCGGCCGCGACCGAGCGCGCGGCGGACCTCATCGCCGAGGTCGCCGCCACCTGCCCTCAGGCCCTGCTGCCCGTCCTGCCCAAGCTCCAGGATGAGCTGCAGGTCGAGGACGAAGGGAGGAGGGCCGGAGCGATCGCGATCGCGGTGTCGCTGCTGTCTGCCGGGAACAACAGCGGGCTCTCTTCCTCTGCTTCGAATGTTCGCGGGAACGACAAAAACGACGACGACGACGACGACGACGAAATCGACGAAGATGACGAAAACCGCGCAACCACCACCACCACCACCACCAACGCTGCTGCTGCTGCTGCTCACCCCACGCACGCCTCTCTGGGCGCCTCCCACGCCCCTTTGCTCGACGCCCTGCTCAAGAGGGCCCGTGACCGCTCCGCGCCCCTGCGCGCCCTGGTCGTGAAAGCCGTCCCGGGCTTGCTCGCCGGGGCGCCGGACTCTGTCTCGCGCTCCGCCGTGCTGGCCGCCGCGTCGGGCAGGCTGCTGGACCTGGACGAGAAGGTGAGGGCCGCCGCGGTGGTCGCGATCTGCACCTGCGCGCAGGGAGACGGAGGATCCAAAACGGGAGGACAAGGCGCTACTGCTGCTGCTGCTGCTGCTCGCCCCCCTTCCTCCTCTTCCTCTGGTTCCCCTGCTCCGACCTCTTCTGCTCTCCTCGGCCTGCGCTTCCTCGGCACCTCCTCGCTCCAGCCCCTGCTGGCAGTCGGGGAGCGCCTGCGCGACTCGTCCCCGGGAGTCGCCAGGGCCGCGGCGCTGGGCCTGCTGGCGCTGTTCCGGGCCTACGCCGGCGCGCTTCACTCGGGCGAAGAGGTCTCCTCGACTGAGGAGCTGGTGCTGTGGATCCCGGGGAAGCTGCTGGCTGCGGCGGCTGCTTCTGCCGACTTGAGGAACTTTTGCGTCGACGTGCTGTTCGCCAAGCCTCCGGCGGTGGTCAGTGGGATCTCGGCGCTTTCTTCCCTTCCTTCGTCGTCGTCGTCGACGTCGATCAACCCGCCGTCGCTGCTCCCGGCGCGCCTGTCGCCAAAGGCCGTCGCCCGCCAGTGGACCTGCATCTGGATGGCCTGCTCCCCAGTCGAGCGCGCCGCGCTGTGCGCCCTGGTCCGCGCGCGAGGCTCCGCAGCGGGCGCCGCGGCCGAGGCCGCCGCCGCCCGCGCGGCCCTCCGCGCCGCGGGAGGGCTCGCCGCGGCCGAGCTCAGCAAGGCCAACGGCGAAGCGGCGTCTGCGTCCGAAGCCCGCCTGGCCCTCCGCAGGCTCAACGCCGCCGTCGTCGCGCTCTCCGTGGTCTTCCCCTGGCCCGACCGCTCGCGCTCCGTGTCCGCCCTGCGCGCCCTGATCGCCGAGTCCAAGGACAACGGCGTGGCCAGGGCGCTGGCGGCGCTGGCGGCTCCCGGAACGCGCTCGGTCGACGCCGCGGCCGCCGCGGCCGAGCTCGTCGCGCGCGCGCCGCAGCAGGGGCTGACGAAGGAGGCAGCCAGGGTCCTGGCCGCCAGGCTCGCGCCCTCGCTGCTGCCCCCCGAGGTGATCCCGGAGCTTTTCCTGGCTGCCGCTGCGCCGAGCGGAACAGGAGGAGGCGGAATGGCATCAACAAAGGCTCACGTCCCTGCTGCCTCGGCGCCCGACGGCAGGTTTGCCGCCGCAGCGCTCTCGCTGCTGACCGAGGCCGCCTCGGCGGACGCGTCGCTGTTCGCCCGCGCGGCGCCCGCCGTCGCCGACGCGATCGCCGCCGACGACGCGCTACTGAGGGACGCGTCGCTGCGCGTCCTGGCTGCTGCGGGAGGCGCGATGCGCAGGGCCGCGGACGCCGACGCCGCCGCCGTTGCCGCTGGAGGAGCGACGACGGCGACGACGAAAACCGGAGGAACTCGAACCTCCCCCCGCGGTTCCAAGCGCGCTGCCGGCGACGCCGCAGAAGACGTCCTGGACGCGCTTGCCGACGCGGCGGGCGAGGCAGCGCGCGAGGGACCCCCCGCCGCATGCCGCACCGCGGTCCGAGCCCTGGCCTCCTTACTGCCGACGGAGCAGGCGACGCGCGTGCTCCGCGCCGTCGCCACCCGCCACGTCCGCCACCTCGCCTCCGGGGCCCCCGCCAAGGCCCTGTCCGACCCGCGCAAGACCCGCGTCGCCTTGGCCGCCCTGGGAGCTCTCGGCGCCGTGGCCCCCTCGGTCTTCGCCACGCACGCGGCGGCGGTCTCTGACTTTGTGATGGCGGTGATGCTCCCGGCGCCGGCCTCGGCGTTCGGCAAGGGCGGAGCGCTCGCTGCGAGTGGAAACAAGAACGCTCCTGTCCTCTCTGCCGGCGCCCTGCCACCTCCCTCTGTGGCCGCTGCGGCGAAGGCAGAGGCCCTGGAGGACCTGGCCGCGGCGCTGGTGCCAGACGCGTCGTCTCCCCTGGTGCTCGCGGACGCCAAAGCAGCGGCAGCAGCGGCCGCAAGTTCTTCTTCTTCTCCTCCCTCCGTCGTCCGCATCCGCATGAGCGCTGAGGCGGTCGCCGTCGCCGACAGGCTCGTTCCCGAGCTGGCAGGGCTCGTCGACCCGGATGCGGCTGCCACCGACGGGTCCGCCGCCGTCGCGGCCGCGCACGCGGCGATCATCGCTGCCAACGCGGCCGGAGGCGGGGAGGAGGCGGAGGAGCTGAGCCCCGCGGCGCGTGCCGACGCCGCCGCGCTACGCACGGGAGCGGCCCGCGCCCTCTTGACTTTGTTAAAAGCCGCCGACGCCAGGGTGCCGACCGAGGCCTACATCGCGCTGTCGCTGGTGCTGCAGGACCAGGAGGCGGACGTGCGCTCGGCGTTCAGGGCGGCGCTGATCTCCGCGGTGGACGCGACGCGAGGTGGAGGTGGAGGTGGAGGTGGTGGAGGTTTGGCCACCGCCGCCGCTTCGTCGTCGTCGTCGGCGGCGGCGGCCGGCAGCCGCGCCTCCAAGCTCGCTGCCCCGCTCGCCCTTTCCGCCGTCGACCCTTCCAAGCAGGCCCAGCGCCAGGCGCTCGCGGCGATGCGCCGCTTCGTGGCGGCCAGGAGGGAAGCCGTGGCGCAGCAGATGAGGCAGAGAGCCGCCGCGGCGGCGAGGGGAGCAGGAAATGGAGGAAAGGGAGGCAAGGAAAACCCGACGACGCCCTCGCCCTCGGCCACCGACTCGCTGCTGCACGAAGCACCGGAATTCGCTCTGACCTACCTGCTGCAGATTCTGGCTCACCACCCGGACTTCCCGCAGTGCGGTCCGGCGACGGGAGGGGGCCCGTTCCCGGCTCCCGAGGAGCTGGCTCCGTTCGCGGTAAGGAAGGAAGGAAGGAGGAGTTGGTTGTTTTTTCTTCGAGGTTTTTGACGACGACGAAAAACTCGAAAACTCACTTTTTGTTGCTTTCTCTTCTTTCTTTCGATCCCCAAAAAAACCCAAACTATCAAAAACTAAAACAGTCGATGCTGCAGCTCGCGATCGAGCCGATGGTCGCCGGAGCGGCGGCGCTCTCGACCTCGACCTCGACCTCCGGTAGCTCTTCTTCCTCCTCGGCAAGCAGCAGCCGCGCCTCTGCCGGCGCGGCGCTCCACGCGCTCTGCAAGGTCCTCCGCGCGATCCGAGGCTGCGACGACGCCACTGCCGAGCCGGCCACCCCTGCCCTGGCCCTGCTCGCGGACATGGGCCTGTCGATCGCGAGGGTTCTGGCCGCAAAGCACGGCGTCCCGTTACCGTCCAACGCTCTGTCGTCGGAGACGATGATGGCAGCGGCGGCGACGACGACGGCCGCGGCGCTCTTTGCCGGCAACGGGGGTTCGTCGTTCTCTGCCGCTGCAGCTGCTGGAGACCGCTTCCCAGGCGGCGTCCCCTTACCGAAATCGCTGTTCAAGCCTGCGGACCCGCCGAGGCCCAAGCTGAGGGACGGGGCGCTGCTGCCCCCCGGGTGGGTGCCTCAGCTGGCTGACCTGATCCCGGTCGCTGGAAGCGGTGGCGCTGGAGGTGGAGCGAAGAAGCATGCGAGGCCCCGCGCTTCGGTCTCCGGAGGAGAGAAAGCGGCGTCGAAAAAGGCCAAGCTCTCCGCTGCCGCCGCTCCTGCTGCTGCTCCGAAGTTCGCTGCCTTCCCCGCTGTCCCCGTCGCTGCCGCTCCTCCTGACGCTGCTGTTGCTGCCGCTGCGCCTCGCCCTGCGCTCGCCCCCGTTGCCGCGGCCAAGCCCAAGGCGGCGAAACCGGCTGCCGCTGCTGCTGCGAAGAGGCCCGCGGCAGCAACGACGAAGCCTCCTGCCGCCGCTCCGAAACCGAAGCCTGCTGCTGCTGCGGCGGCGGCGACGAAGAAGCGCGCCGCGCCCCCCTCCTACGAGTTCGACGAGGAGGACGATGACGAGAACGAGCAGCAGGAGGAGAACGCCGAGCCCATTGTCGCCCCCAAGGGCAAGGGCAAGGCGAAGGCGGCGGCGGCCAAAGCAGCTCCGCCGGCGGCGAAAAAGGCGAAGAAAGCTTCTTCGGCGAAAAACGCAAACGACAACAAGAACAAGCGGCAGAAGACACTCGACTCGTGGACCTCTGCCTCGGCGACGCAGACGCAGACGCAGACGCAGACGACGACGGAGACGGCTGCTGCTGGTCCTTTGGCGGCGGGGAGGGCGACGCGCCGCAGAGGAGGAGGAGGAGGTGATGGTGCGACTGCGGCTGCGGCTCCGGCTCCGGCTCTGGCCGCTGCCGAGCGCCGCTCGCTGAGGGCTCGCTGATGAACAAAAAAAAACTTGATTTTGATGAACTTTTCGATGAGCGTTTTTCCTTTTTACAACACACTGAACTGAGAGGGAGAGAGCGAAAACACACACCCAATGAATTACAAAAACAATGCGCTCGCGGGGTTAAACAAGAGAGAGAGAGGGAAACGATGTGAACCAAGAGACTGATTTTTTCGGGAAAAAAAACCAAGTCGAGGTCGTCGGGGTCTCTCACTACCTCTGTTCCTTCTCCTTCCCCATCAAGGTCCTTCTGGCATCATCGCCCTTTCCTCGTCGAAATATCGGTGAGTTCCTCTCGTTTTCTTCGTTTTTGTTTATTATCAGACGACATATTCTGATTGTCTCCGCTATGCTAGACAAGAAAACAAGCGGTGGAGGAAGCGTGTCGGCGGCGAGGTAGAAGGATTCGAATGCTCTCGAACGACATGCTGACGACGACAGCATCGTTTTTTTTTCTTTCAAGCTTTGTGTCGTGCGTCCTTTCGATCGCCGCCCGCGCATCTTCCCGGCTCGCTTCCCCTTTCATTCTCCGTTTAAGGGTCTCGATCGACACTCACAAGTCATCGCGCGGTCGGGTTTGACGCTCAGAAGGCGCGGGAGAAGCCGGACGTGAGGCATGCTTTTTAAAGAGGCACTACAAAATTTTTCATCGTCCAGCTATTTTCGGCGACGTCGTCGTCGTTCTTTTTTTCAGAGGTCGGAGGTCGTCGGTACCCCCGACCTCCAACGACGTTTCGCCTTCTTCTTCTTCTTCTTCCTCTTCCCCTTCTTTTTCTTCTCCCTTTCTTTCGAAACCTTTTTCAATCGCCCCGGGCCATCTCTTCGGGATCTTTTCGGAGCGCGTCAGCTTGAGCGCACGCGCGTGCGCGCAAAGAGAGAGAACAACAAGAATTCCCAAAACTCACTTTTCTTCCTTTCTCTCCTCCTCCTCTTCCACGACCCCCCCCCAAAAAAAAACAGAAAAAGAAATCAAAAATGTTCCGCACCGTCGCCGCCTCCCTCGCCGTCCTCGGCCTCCTTTCCACCGCCTCCACCGCTGCTGCCGCCCCCTCCGAGGCCACCAAGAAGCTCGGGAAAGGGTTCGTCATGGCCAAGCCCGGCCAGCTCTGCCCGGAGGTCTGCGCCGGCGCCGGAGGCCTCAAGGCCGCGACCTTTGCTCACCTCACCACCGAGACCGCCGTCTGCGCCGCCAACGCGGGAGGCGAAGAGGGGTGGGTGCCCGGCTGGTCGTACGTGACCTTCGAGGGCGCCCCTCCTTCCAAGGCCGGCTGCAACGTCGCGGCCAACACGACCGTTCCCTTGGAGTCCAACGACGAGTACGCGTGCCTCTGCATGAAAGATCAAATTCAAGGGATCGACCTCCCCAAGGGGAAGCCGTGCTCCAAGGCGTGCTCCAAGTCGATCACGGGACGCCCCGGGCGCGCCGTGTCGGGCAACGCCGACGGGAAGAACCCCGGGTCGGCTTGCGTGTCGCTGCCGATCGAGCTCGGGGAGCTGAACAGGTTCGGGCATGTGCACGAGGCTGACGACAAGTGGTAAGCGAAGTTTTTTTTCTTTTTTCTCTCTCTTTTTTTCTTTCGGGAGAAAACGGAAGACGACCGACGAAAAACTTTTGCTCACCTCATTTCCTCTTCTTCCTCTCTTCCAAAACTTTTTTTTCCACTTTCTCAGCCGCACTAACATCGGGGACGCCGTCGTCGAGACCTCGGACTTCACCTGGTGAGTTTTTCGGGATCCTTCCCGAGAGAGAGAGAGAGAGAGAGAAAGAGAGAGAGAAAGAACACAAGCGAGAAAAAAAACTTCAAAACTCACCTTCTCCTTCTTTTCTCTCTCGACCTCTTTTTCCAAAAAAAACACAACAGCTTCTGCCTCTTCGATGCCCCCCCGGGCTCGGGCAACTCCACCACCGTTGTGGGAGCTTCCGTCGGCGGCGAGAAGAAGAAGATGGCGCCGGCTCCGGCGCCGGCCAAGGCTGTCTCTGTTTAGAAAATGAGATAGTTTTTTGTTCCTTTTCCGTTTCACCGCACCCCTCTTTGTCCTCCTCTTCCATCCCCCCTACTTTTGAAAGAAACACAATACCCTTCCATCCATCCATCGCACACACGACCGCATCTTTGAGAAGAAGATCGGCGCTTCTTCCCCCCTACTTGCCTTGTTTACCCGCCTTGCTTTGCGAAGAAGAGAAAAAAAGAAAAAGAAAAACTTTTTTTGAAAAAAGCCCTTCCACTCTCTAATTATTATTTTACTCAGTTTTTTACTTTTTTCCTATTGGTCACTCGCCTTTTTTCCCCCGTTGTTGCGCAGCTTTGAGAAAGAAGAGAAAAGAGGGGAAATCGAGAACAGAGCAGGAAGACGAGATTCGTTGAGAGTGTTACTTCAAAAAAAGAAAAGAAAAAAAGAACAAAAAAAAGTCTCAAGTCTCTCTCCTTCGACCCCGCTTTGCATTCCAGCGACAAAAGGACAAGCGACAGCGCCGGCGCGATGAGAAGAAGCGAATTAGAAACAAAACGGCAAAGCGTTTTTATTTGGATTTTTCACACACACAAAGGAAGGAAAAGAAGAAGAAGAAAAGAGACGACGACGAAGAACAACAAAAACGAAAAAACAAAGAGAGAGAGAAGAAAAAAAAAACGTTCTCTCTCTCCTCTTCACGCCTTCCGCAGCGCGTCGAGCCTCGCCTGCAGGTCGCCGTCGAGGCCGTCGGCGCCTCCTCCTGCTGCTCCTGCTCCTGGTGCTGCAGGAGGCGGCGGCGGCGGTGGAGGAGGAGGGACGGCAGCGCTTCCTCCTGCTCCTCCTCCTGTTGTCGGCGCTGCCGGCGGAGCAGCAGCAGCAGCAGACGAGGAAGAAGCCGCCGGCGGCGGCGGAGCAGCAGCAGCAGAAGCAGCGGGCCTCCGAGGCGCCGCCGCCCCTCCACCACCACCAGCACCGACAGCCTCCGCCGCAGGCGCCTCGGCTTCCGCAGCCGCAGGGGCAGCCTGCGCCCTCGCCTTCGCTGGCGCGGCGACCAAGTCCTGGCCCAGGTTCACGCCGATCTCGTCGAGGACCTGCGACACCAGCTCGTCGGTCTCCTCCTCCTCGCCCTCCCCTTCGGCCATGTCGTCCATCGCGTCTCCCATCATCTCGGAGGTGGCCTCCATGCGCTCGTTCTGGCGCTCGAAGTCGCGCAGGATCTGGGTGGGGGTAGGTGGGGTTTTGAAGAGCAGCAGGAAAAAAAAGAGTGAGCGAAAAAAAACCCGATTTCGACGAAAAAACGAAAACTTTCCAAAAAAAAACTCTTCCTCCTCACCTTTGTCAGCGCGGGCATGTTCATCCTCCTGTTCATCGCCACCATCGCCCTCGTGGCCCCTGCCATCGCGTCAGCCATCGCCTGCGTCGACTTGAGCGTGGCCAGACGCAGGGAAACGGCCTGCAGCTGCGCCTTCAAGCCATGGAGTTTTGTCACAGAGTGCCGGTTGCGCACGAGGCTCTGCGCCATCACTTTCACGGCCTCCATCTGCCCGTCCTTGGCGGCCTTCTTGATCTCTGCCACGAGCTTCTTCTCCTGGGACTGGAGGCCCATGCGCTCGCGGTCGAGGTCGCGGATGGCGCGGTCGAGCTGGCGCTTGTTCTCGCGGAGGAGTTCTTTTTTTTTGTTGAGGTTGACGTCGAAAGAAGAAGAAGGTGAGCGAAGAATGAAAATTGACGAATGCTACTTCTTTCTTTTCTCTATTGAACTCACCTGCGGGCGTCTTCCGCTTGCCAAAGATCCAGGACATCATGGTGGTGGTTGCTCCTGTGCGATGACGCTGCTTGGCGAGAAGGAAAAAGAGCTGTGGTAGCGAGAAAGAACGAGAAAAAAGGTCGAGGTTGAGAGATTGTTGGGGATGGTCGAAGGCTGGCGATCGAGAAAAGAGAAGCTGCTCCCCTTTCCCCCGTTCTCTCTCTTTCTTCTGCGGCAGAGATTCGCGCGCCAGCAGTGTCACGAGAGAGTGGGCTCTGCTCTTGACAGAGAGAAAGAGAGACGTAGAAAGAGCGAGTGACGGACCTGGGAAGCACGCACGCACGCACGCACGCGAGAGAAGAGCGAGCGAGAGAGTTGTTGAGAAAAAAAAACGAAGAAAAAAAAATGTTGTCCGACAGTCGGACGACGAGGATCTTTTTTTCCACAATCATCGCTCTCTCGCTTCTCTTCTTTCTCTCTCTCTCTCTCCCTCTCGCGCGCACCCTTCTGCGACACGCTTCGGAAAGAACCTCACATGTCGTTCCACCCGACCTTCACGCCCACTCAGGCCCTGCGCGAGGAGAAGGGGCGCAGCAAGTCCCCGCCGCGGGTCCGGAAGCCCCTGACGACGACGACATCATCAGCGTCGTCGCGGCCGGTGCCCGTCTCGGCGCGGAACCCAAACCCCAACAACCCCAACAGCGAGCGAGTCGCCTACTCTCTCGACAGCAACGCCAACGGAGAGCAGGAGGAGGCGCTGGGCGGGGAGCCCTTTGCGACCTACGCCGACGACGTCAGGGAGCTGGTCGCGGCGCTGCAGAGGGCGGTGAAGGAGGAGGAAGAGGAAAGAAAGGATGAGGAAGAGGAAGATAACGGCGAAGAACAAGAAGAAGAGAAAAAAGACGACGACGCCGGCGGCGGGAAAAAGCAAGGTGCGAAGAAGCTCCTCTCCGAGGCCGTTTCAGTGACTCGCGCCTTCTTCCACCAGCAGCTGAGGCTGGCCGGAGACGCCGAGAGGAGGTCCCTGGCGGAGCTGCGGAGCGCCGTGAGGAACCTGTTCCTGGTCGAGGACAGAAGGGAGGAGCGCCGGCGGAGGAGGAGGGAGAGGGAGGAGGCTTTGACGGCGGGAGGAGAAGAAGACGAAGAAGAAGAGAAAGAGGTCGAGAAGGAGGAGCCCGAGAGGCTCTCCGAGGAACTGAAAAAGGAGCTGAGGAGCGGCCTGGAGTCGACGCTCGCGGTGCTGCTCGTGGAGGAGGAAGCGGCGAGGGAGAAGGGGCTGTTGCATTGATTCGAGGGGGGAGAGAGGAGGTGGGAAGAGGAAAAAGAGCGAGCGAGCGAGAGAGAGAGAAAAACGAGAGAAGAAAATTTCGAACTAAGCACTCCTGCTTCTGTTTCTGTTTCTGAACGATCATGTTGTACCCTTCTGTTTCGGTTTTAGTTTTGTTCGACGCCGTGTAAGAGTAGAGAGAGAGTGAATGGGTTTCTGGAAGAGATGAAAGCGACGAAGGTTGTTTGGTCGAGGTCGAGGATTTTTTTTTCTTCGACGTCGGAAATTTGCTAGTCTTTTTTCACTTCCATTCGTTTCTTTCTCTTCCTATCATCTCTCGCGCAGCGAGGAAGAGAGGGAGCGCTCCTTTGACAACCGCGCTCTCGAGCATGGAACCCGAGATCACGACCGCCGCGCCGGCGCAAGAGGCGCGGCGCAGGCCCGATAGCGCTTTCGGAGGCGGCGGCGGCATCAGCGGCATCGACGGCGACGACGACGATGGAAAGCTGTCGTCTAACCCGCCGTATCTCTCGACGACGCCCTCGACGACCTCGACAACCTCCTCCTTCTCGGCCCGCCACCTCCTCCTCGCCTTCGCCCTCGGCACCCTCTTCTCCCTCCTCCTGCTCCTCCCTCTCCTCCCCGGAGTCCTGGAGAAACTGACTCCTCCTCTGACCCCGGCGACGCTTCCCCCGAGGTTCTCGATGGCGCCCGCGATGGCGCTCGTCGCCGCCGCGGACGCGCTGGCGCGCGCGGTCACGCCGCCCAACCTCCGCGTGCTCAAGGAGGTGTCCGGCGCGTGGCACGCGGCGCAGGTCAGGACCGCCGCCGAGCTGAGGATTGCCGATTTCCTGAAGGAAGAAGAAGAAAGGGCGTGGCGAGACTGTTTGATGCGAAAGAAGAAAGGAAGAGCTTTCTCTCCCTACCTCTCCTGCTCCCTTCGCCTCGCCTTTTCTTCCCCAAAACCCTCCCTGACCTCGAGGCAGCTCGCGAGGCTGGCCGCGCCGAGGTGCAAAGCCGCAGACGAGGCCGCGCACGCCTCGGAGGCCGCGGCCTTCGCCGAGGGGTCGATGCTGCCGAAGGAGCCGCCGCTGGCCGGCTGCGAGGGCGTCGCCCGCCGGGTCGAGAGGCTGCTGCGCTCCCTCTCCGCCTACGGGGTCTTCGAGGAAGCAGCAGCTGCGGCTGGTGCGAGGAGGAGGTCAGAGAGAGAAACAGGAAACGATTTCCTCGCGACGCGCTGGCGCAACTCCCGGGCTTCCGCGTTTCTGGATTCCGCAAACCCGCACTCGCTGCGCTCGGCGGTGCTGCTGCTGACGCGAGAGGCGCAGTGGGGGGCCTGGGGCCGCCTGCCGCTCGCGGTCGCGACGGGGAGGCCGTCGTTCGTGGACCCGGGAAAGATGGGGTCGAAGGGCGACGCCGCCGTGGAGGCGCTGCTTGGTTTGTCGGCGGCGAAGGAAGGGAGCGGGAGCGGGAGCGGGAGCGGGAGCGAGAGCAGCAGCGGCGGCGTCTGCTCTTCTTCCGACTCTTCTTCCAACTCTTCTTCTTCTCCTTCTTCTTCTTCTTCTGCTTCTTCTTCTTCTTCTGCTTCTTCTTCTTCTTCTGCTTCTTCTTCTTCTTCTTCTTCTTCTTCTTCTTCTTCTTCTTCTTCTTCTTCTTCTTCTGTTTCCGTCTCTGCCGACCAAACGACCTCCTCCTCCTACCACCCCCCGGACGACTACTGGCACTACCTCGAGAGCGACCCCAGCGGAGAGAGGGCCCGCGTCTTCGACGGAGCGATGGTCGAGCTCAACCGCCTCGCGGCCTCGGCGAGGGCCGTGGCCGAGGACGCGCCGTTTGCGGCGCTGTGGGCCCAGAAAAGGCCGAAACACTTCCATCACAACCATCATCAGCAGCAGCGGCAGCAACAACGCTCCGCTGATCCTTTCGTGGTCGACGTGGTCGACGTCGGAGGGGGCACGGGGGAGCTGGCGGCGGAGGTGCTGAAGGTGCACGCGGGCGTGGTGGGCAAGGCAGGTGAGAAGAAGAAGATGGTTTTTTTTCTTTTTCTTTCTTCGTTTTCTTCGTTTTTCCGCGCTCGAAGCTCCAAAAACTCACCTTTCTCTTCTTCTTTCTTCTTTCTTCTTTCTGTCTCCATCCTTTCTCAGTCGTCGTCGACCTGCCCAAGGTCGTCGCGCGAGCACGGAGGGCTTGGGCCTGCGCCGCTGCCGCCGCCGCGAATTCCTCCATTTCTCCTTCTTCTCCTCCTCCGTCTTGGTCGTCGCCGTCGTCGCTCGAGAGCTGCCCCGCCTCCCTCCTCTCGCTGGCGCCGCACGCGCTCTCCTACCCTGGGTCCCTCCGCCCGCGGATCTCCTTCTCCGAGGGGACGATGTTCTCCTCCAGGAGCCTCTCGGCCGCGGTAGAGAAGGGCCTGGGGTCTTTCGAAGAAGAAAAGGAAGAAGAAGAGGGAGCGTCAGCAAGGGCAGGAACCGGAAGCACAGCGAGAGACAAGAGAACAAAGAGCAAAAGGGAGAAGAAAAGGTCTTCTCCTCGCCGCGTCCAGCCCCGGCGGCGCAGGCTCTTCATGCTCCGCGACGTCATTCACGACTGGAGCGACGCCGAAACAGTCAAAATCTTCACGGCGCTGAGGAAGTCGATGGGGAGCAGCGAGGAGGACGAGAGCGAAAACCGCGGCGACGACGGGCGCGCCTCTCACTCTCACCACCATTCCCATCATTCCCGCTTCAACAACGACCGCGACGACCGCGTGCTCATCGTCGGCCGCGCCCCCTCCGAGCGGCCCCTGCGAGGGCTCCGCGCCTTGGTCGAGTCCAAGGGGGCCCAGGACGCCGACCTCTTGATGCTCGCGATCTTCGGCGGCGGCGGCGCGGGCGAGAGGACGCGCGAGCAGACCCGGGTCCTGTTGGAACGGGCTGGGCTGGAGCTGGTCGCCGTCCACCCGACGCGGTCGTGGTTCGGCGTGACCGAGGCGAGGGTGATGAAGGAGAGGAAGAAGGAAATGAACGAACGGGAATTCAAATAGAAATAGAAACAGGGAAAGCGTGCCCACTAGGGAAAGTGTTGCAAAAAAAAAAAGACAGAAAGAAGAAATGAAAGAAAGAATTCGTTTTTTTTTTTTTTTTTTTTTTTTTTTTTTTAAATATATATTTTAAAATTCTACTTTTCAACTCAGCAGCGCCTCCTTGACCTCCCGCGCCCGCTTCACCAGGGGGTGCTCCTCGCCGCCGCTGCACCCGCGAAGCATCTCCTTGAACCCCCTCTCGACCTGCGCCGCGGCGTCGGCCTCCCTCCTCGGGGAGAGCAAGGCCTCGAAGGCCGCGAGCGGCGAAGAATCCGAAGGAGGAGGAGAATGAGAATCTGAAGAAGAGGTCGAGATCTTCTTCTCTTCTTGTCGCCGCCTCTGCCGCCGTTCCTCCCCTTCCGCTCGCAGGAGCAGCAGCCTCGCCGCGGCCGAGACCAGGCGCGCCTCCCCGGACAGGCCCGACTCTCCGCCCAATCGCTCCTGGAACCTGCGGAGGGCGCGGGAGGCCTCGGCCTCGATCTCCTCGAGACTGTGGAGGAGCTTTGGAGGAGGAGGAGAAGACGAGGAGCCCGCCGCCGCTTCTTCGTCTTCTTCTTCTTCTTCTTCTTCTTCTTCTTCTTCTTCTTCTTCTTCTTCTTCTTCTTCTTCTTCTATTTCTTCTCCTCTTTTTAAAGAAGAAGGTACCAAGACCGCCTCCGCGAGCGCCGCGGCAGCCACCCTGTGCCTCCGCAGCCAGCTCCTGTCGTCTTCCGGTCCCCATAGCGAGGTCGAGGCCCTCAGCGCTGCTCTTGCCAAGGGAAACGCGTCCGCGTCCCCCGAGGAGTAAGACAGCGTGGCGAGGCGGTACCGCGCGTGGGCCGCTGCCTCGGCGGCGGGGGAGCGCGGAGGCAAAGAGGTTTTGGGGCTGTGGCGAGAAGAAGAAGAAGAGGAGGAAGAAGAAGTTGCCGTCGTCGTCGCCGTCGCCGCCGCCGTCGTCTTTTTCGCCTTCCTCTGCTCTTCTTCCACCTCCTCCTTCGCCCTGCTCTGGTGCACCTCCACCTCCGCCTCGGCGAGCTTCCGAGCCTCGGAGAGCTTCCCCTCGCTCAGGAGAGCCTCGAGGGAGCCTCTGAGGGCCAGGAGAGCTGAGGCTCGGACCTTCGGGGCGAAGGGCGACGGCGGCGGCGGCGGCGGCGGCGGCGGCGGCGACGACGAGTTTCCGCCGAGGGAAGAGAGCGCCGCCGCGAGCGACGACGGCGACGAGGAGGCAGAAACCAGCTCGCGATAAAACCTGGCTTCCGCGAGATGCAGGCTCGTGATCATCTCAGAAGACGGAGAAGAAGCGGAAGAAGAGGAGGGTTGATAGAAGGCTTCCAGCGCCCTCGCGGCGTCCGCTTGCCAGCCGAGCGCCGCGAGCGCGGCGGCGTGCCTGAGCGAGCAGAGCCTTTTGATTGCCGCCGCCGCCGTTGTTCCCGAGGAGGTTCTCTCGACCCGGTCCGAGATCGAGACGGCCCTGGCCGCCGCGCGCTCCGCCAGGGCCAGGGCGTGCGGGTCGCTCCCCGCTTTAGAATTGTTGTTGCTGCTGCAGCGCCAGAGGCGGAAGAGGGCGACAGCCTCAAACGCGGCCGCGGCGGAGAGAGGGGTTTGCTTTTCCTCTTCTTCTTGTTCACCTTCTCCACCTTTCCGGCTTAGGAGTTCTGTTTCCAAGATCGAGATCGCGCGGTCGAGCTCTTCGTCGTCTTCGTCGTCCTCTCCTCCGTCGTCGCCCTCGAACGATGATGCTGTTGCTGCTGCGGCCCAGGCCTCGGCGAGCGCGGCGTCGAGAGGCGACAAAGTTTGGGTCGAGGTCGAGGTCGAAGAAAACGACGCCAACGCCGACGACGCCCAAATCGACGACGACGATGGATGCAGCAATCGTTCCTTCGCGACTGGTTTCCTCGCTGCCTCTGCCCTGAAACAGCTCCGCGCCGCGGCAGGCGCTACAAGAGACTGTAGTGCTTGCCTCCGTATGAGAATCAGAGCCTGAGAGGCCAGAGAGGCCCGCATAGCGCTCTCGCGAGAGCCCCTCTTTAAGAGAAGGCGCTCTCGAGCGTCGAAAATTTTTGTGCGAAGGCGAAGAAAACTCCCTCTCTCTCTCTGTTGCCCTCAGTGCGCTTTTTCTTCGATGCCTGCCCACAGCGAATTTATTATAAGACCAGAGCCAACTCTCCTCCTCTGCTCACAAAGTCTTCTTTCTTCGCTCTTCCGCCTCCGTCGCCTCCTTCCACCGACCTCCAACAACCTTCAACTATGCAGACCATCGCCGCCCGCTCGGCCGTCGCCGCCCCTACCCGCGTCTCCAAGACCGCCTCGAAGTCCGCTTCCTTCCGCGTGTGAGTTTCGTTTGTTTCATTCGTTTGTTCGTGTACTCTCGTTGATATTTCGGGCTTTGGGAGGGCGCGTAGAGGGCCGCGCGGGGGGGCAGCGAGTTCGGTTGAAGGATCGTCAGCGATCTCGTCGAGGTTCTCCGACGCCAAGGGCCAAAAATTGAAAAAAGCTCACGCCTCCTTCCCTTTTCCCCCGCGCTCTCCCACCTCACCTCGCCCCTCATCCCCCTTTTACAGCTGGCAGCCGGTGAACAACAAGTAAGTCCTTTGTGTTTCGGGGGAGATCGGAGCGAGCACGGCCTTGGCGTGAGCAGGGGGGGCGTGAAAGAGAGAGAAACTGAGAACAAGAATTGATCTCGTCCCCCGAACGCGCCCGCTCGAGGCCTCCAACACCTTGCTCTTCTTTTGCCCCTGTTCGAGCCCTTACCCGCCGCTTCTCTTCCCTTTTCTCCACGCAATGCCATCTTCTCTTGTCAAAGATGATATCGCGGGCAATGGGGACGGAGAAAGTGCCGGGAAATGCGCGCGGGGAGCGGGTAAAGTTTGCGATTATTTTCGCTCGGTGCCCGTTCGAGGCTTTTCTCGCTCGATCTGGAAGCGGCATTCGCCCCCCTTCGAGGCTCGCGGCGGCCCCTGATTTCGATTCATTGCCCCTTTTGCCTCCATAGAACGATAAAGACCAAGCGCCACCACGATCTGGCGCGGAAGAAATGGGAATCGAACCGGCGGAAGGCCTTGCGGCGAGGGAGATGGCGCTGGTCGTTCGAGAGAGATGGGAGCTGCCGGCGAGCGAGAGAGAAAGCGAGAAGCTTTTTTTTTCAAAAACGCTACAACACGACGAGCACACGCCCCCCTCTCTTCCCTCATGCTTCTCGCTCGTCATGACTGTTTTCGATCTCCTGCTCTTCTCCTCTCTTGCCCCCTTCCTTCCCTTCTTCTTCTTCTTCTTCTTCTCGCCGCGCTCACCTCTTTCTCTCTCCTCTTCTTCTTCCCAACCTCTTCTCATCAAAAGGTTCTTCGAGACCTTCTCCTACCTGCCCCCGCTGTCGGACGCCGACACCGCCAAGCAGGTCGACTACATCACCCGCAACGGCTGGGTCCCGGCCCTCGAGTTCGCCGACCCCGAGCACGCCTACGTCTCGAACGAGAACTGCATCCGCATGCAGACGACCTCGGGCTACCAGGACAACCGCTACTGGTCGATGTACAAGCTGCCCATGTTCGGCTGCACCGACTCGTCGCAGGTCCTCAAGGAGATCGCCGCCGCCGCCAAGTCCTTCCCCAACGCCTACATCCGCCTGGTCGCCTTCAACCCCGACCGCCAGGTGCAGGTCGCCGGCATGCTTGTCCACCGCCCGACCACGGTAAGAGGAGTTTTTTTTTTGTGCTGGAGGAGCAAGAAAAGGAGAAGAAAAAAGTAAAACTTTTTCGGGTTTTTTCTCGACGTCGAGGTTGAGGTCGAAGAAAATAAAAACTCACCTTTTCCTTCTCTCTTTCTCTCTTCTCTTCCACCTCCACCAAACAACAACAGGAGGACATCTGCTCCCCGGACACGCGCTCCGTCTAAGCGCCTTTTTTCTCCCCTCCTTCGATGAGAAGAAAACAAGGCACTAGATAGATGAAGAGGGGGGGGAGGGGCAGCAGCAGAAGAAAAAGATTTCGATCTTTCTTCTTCTTCTTCTTCTTCTTCTTCTCCCCTCTCTCCTCCTCGACGCAGCTTTTAACGATGGCCAGCCACCAACCCGACCCCACCATTTTTTGATACATCACCTTCCTTGTGGTTAATTTCGTGGCGAAATGCACACGTTTTTTTTGTATTTTTTTCTCGGCAGGGGAGGAGGAGGAGGAGCGTGGAGGAAGCGAGACGCCCTCGCGTTTCAACAGCGCTTGGTGTTTCTTCTTCCTCTTCTTCTTCTTCCAGCCCCCGCCTTTGGCGGTTTTTCCGCTAGCGCCCTCGGCCTTTCTTTTGCTTGTTCTCCTCTTTAGGAGCCTGCTGATGGTTTCTTTCCCTTTCGCGGGGGGAACAAACTTCATCGCGCCTCTTCGAGAGAGAGAGAGGGAGAGAAAGCAACCAACCACAATAAACCCGACTTTGCATTGAGCGCAAGGAGGAAAAGGGAAAAAAACTCGCAAGAGTTTCTCTTCTTCCTCCTCCTCCTTCCGCTTGCTCTGTAACTTCGCCCCACCCCAATAAACAAATAAGCCTATTCGGGGGCGCGCAAAAACCAACGCTGGAGACGGGAGGAAAGAGGAAAGAGAGATAAACGACTTTTTAGCGTGTGAAAAACAGAAAGCCCGAAAGAGAACCAAGGAAATCAGGCGAAAAGTTTTTTTTCTCTTCTTTCGTTTTTTCACTCACTTTTTTTACTCGTCCATCTTCCGAACTCTCCGTTCGTTTCTCTCTCTCTCTCTCTCTCTCTCTCGCCCCAGAAAGCAAGGTGCGCTCGCACTCTCGTTCCGGGGCTGCTTTTCTCTCTCTCTCTGCTGTCGTAGTTGAAGAGTAGTGTGGAAATGTTGGCGCGCGCGCGCGAAAGAGAGAGCGAGAGCGAGCGGAAGAGCAAAGAGAACAGTTACAATGGCGGCGCAGCTAGCCAATGCTCCTCTTCTTTCTCTGACTCGTTTCCTCTCCAATCTCCATTTCTCTTCTGCACCATCACAAGCAAAACAGGCTCTAGCCGCTGACAGAGCAGCAAAAAAGAACAAAAAGAAGAAATGCTCCGCTTCTCCGTTCTCTTGGCGATGACCGCGATGCTCCTCGCAATCGCCGCTTTGGCTCCCGCCGCTTTGGCGGCGTCGCAGCCGCTCGCCCGAGACTCGACCTCGGCCCCGCGCCTCGAGCAGCGCCGCCGCGATCTCCTCGAAACCGGAGCCGCCGCCTCTTCTTCGTCCTCCACGGAACCGGAGTTCGTCAACGCCCTCGGTGCCGTCGGAGAGGCGTTCGGCGAGGCCTTCGGCGAGGCCCTCTCGTCGCCGCCTGGGCGCAAGCTCCGCCGCAAGCTCCGCGGCGCCGAGCTCTTCGGCGAAGCCGGGGAGGCCTTTGCAGGGGAGGCCTTTGCAGGGGAGGCCGTTGCCGGCAGGCGCTAGTTAGAGAAGAGAGAGAAAAAGGAGATAAGAAGAGAGATAGAGAGAGCGTGAAACTTTAGAGAGAGAGAAAAAAACAACACTACCCCTTAAACTTAGATCAACGGGCTTTGTTCCGTTTCCACACACACTCCTCCTTCATCGTCGTCCCACCCGCTCTCTTCCTAAAAAAAAAATGAAATACAAATGGTCGGTGTTTCGATTGACAAGGCCTTTTTTGAGAAACGAAAGAAAAGAACAGAAAAACCCTCTCTCTCTCTTTCAAACAAAGGCCGTCACCATCCCTTCGACGCGCCCTTCCTCCCACTCCACGCCCAGCTCGTCGAGCCTGTTCTTAACGGCTAAAGGTAGCCTCGCGACCCTGCCTGCGCCGTGAGTGGTGTGCTTGCCGACTCCCAGGATGAAGTTGAAGGTCGTTGTCCTTTTCGTCGTCGTTTTCGTTTTCGTCGAAGCGTTTCCGTCTCTCTTCTCCCGCGCCCTCTCCACGGCCCGCTCCACCGCCGCGACCCCCTCCGCGACGTGCAGCCCGTGGAGGTCCAGCGTTATCACGGAATCTGAGGAAGAAGAAGAGGAGGCGTCTTCGTCGTTGTTCCTGCTGCTGAAGATGAGCGCCGCCGCCCGCTCGTGCTCGAGCCTCATCTCGGCGGCGAGCCTCCTCCCTTCGGCGCCCAGCGCCTTGGCCGAGGCCTTGTCTCCCTGCAAGTAGGCGCGCGTGGCCTGCTCGAAGGCGACGTTGCGGGCGACGCACAGGGCGCGCGCGCGCTCGCGGGCCCGCGCGTATTCCGACGAGACGGCGGCGCCTGTCGAGACCCAGGGCACCGAAGATTTGGATCCGAGCTCTTCCTCTTGTTCTTCCTGCTGCTGTGGCCGTCGCCGTCGCTCGTCAAACTTGACTGCTGCTGCCGCTCCCGCCCGCGCCGCGGAGGCAGCGGAGGCGGCCCTGGCGGCGGCCTCGGCCTCGAGCGGGTCGCAGAGCGCCGCGGTGGCGAAGGAGGCCCGGACCTGGTTTTCTTCTCGTTCTCGTTCGCTTTCTTCCTGCTTTTGCTTTTGCTGCTGTTCCGCTTTTGCCGGCGCTGCTGCTGCTGCTCCGAGAGCAGGGAAATCCTCCTCTCTCAGCAGCGGAGCTGCTGCTGCTTTACCTGCCTCGTTCTGGCGTCGCAGGGGAGGCAGGGAGAGAGCCTGATGCGGCGGTGGCGGCGCCGCTCTTCCGCTCCCGCCGAGGAGAGGAGGGAACGCCGCCGCCGTCGTTGTCGGAAGTTCCTGCTGCTGCCTCTGCTGCCTCTGCTGCTGCTGCTGCTGCTCCTGCCTCTGCCTCTCCGCGGCGCCCGCGGCCCTGGCGGACCCTTCTATGCTCTCCACCATCATCTCCGCGGAAGCTAGGTCGCCTCCCGTCGCCTCCAGGACCTCTTTGAGCGAGGGCAGAGGGAAGAAGGGGAAACGAGAAGAGAGCGCCGCGAGTTTGGAATCGTTTTCGGTTCCGTTGTCGAGGCCGCTGCTCGGCGGCACGAACGGCGCCGCCCCAGGCCTGAGCCCTCCACTCATGCTTTTATCTCTCTGTAAATCCTAATCACTGCCGCTCTCGTCCTCGTTGCTGTCCTCTTCCGCCGGGAAGAGCCTCGCGAAAAACCTCTTCGCCGCCGGCCGCACCCCGGTAAAAACGTTTTCCTTCTCCCCCCAGTCAGCGAAGAGGAGCAGCCCCGCGCCGACCGCCACGGTGGACGCGGCCGTGACCCCTCTGATCCTGCGCTGGAGGCGCGTGGCGGACTCTCGCGGGAAGGGGGACTTGGCCGGGGGCATATGGGGTTGAAAGAGGAGAGGAGAGAGAAGAGAAGACGTTGAGGTTGAGAAGAGATCGAATGGTCTCTCTTTCTCTTCTCTCGTTCTCTCTCTCTCCCTCTCTCTTCCTCTCTTTTCTTAGCTCGGGATTCTCAGAGCGCCGCTAAAGCGAGCAGCGAGAACGTTCCGTGCTTAGCGGAACGCGTCGCTGTGGGAGGAGCGCAAAGCGAGTTGGAAAGATACAGAGAATTGGAGAAAGAAAAAAGAGAGAATCGATTTCTGGATTCCAGGAAGAGCTAGATCGTCGTCTCATATCACTTTCGATCGTTCTCTTTTCGGCTTCCGCCTCTTCTCTCCGCTTCTTCTCTCTTCTCTTCTCTTCCACCCACCCAAGGGACGCATAAGAGGTGCGTACGTTGTGCGTGAGCCAGCAAGCAAGCGAGAGAACGGCAAAGAGGGCGAAAACAGAGCGCACAAGAAAGGAAAAAAGAAGGCATGCTCTCGACCTTCTTCGACCTTCGACCTTCGACCTTCTTCGACCTTCGATCTCTTCCTCTCCCCTCTTGCTCACTTTTCATCTCCTC